>Ga0315282_10001576_pt1 | contig 42731 bp, 45 predicted proteins | sample YL17G07_20_MG_FD_203693 | JGI IMG/M metagenome (GOLD analysis project Ga0315282, IMG submission 203693) | Sediment microbial communities from Yellowstone Lake, YNP, Wyoming, USA - YL17G07_20 | ecosystem: Environmental > Aquatic > Freshwater > Lake > Sediment | place: USA: Wyoming | collected... | reverse complement strand
CTTGGACATAAGAGGGAAGCCAGAGAGGCAGAATCGCCTTCAAACGCTTTGAGCAAGGCAAGTTTGCTGCCAGCCAGATTTTCTTTAGGGGTTCAAGGACCGAAGCCTTATTATATTTTGACGGCTTGCCTCTTTGTTTAGGTTTAGGCTTGGTAAAGCGCTTGAAATGATTCAGTAGTCGGATCGCATGTTTTCGGTGGTAACCACAGTTTAAGCAGAATTCGTTGAGGATCATGGTTTTTTCTTTTAACGATGCTTTTCGGTATCTTAAGTAAATGGTCTCAAGATATTCCATTCTGGCTCGTGGACCCATGACAGTTCCCCTTTTTAAGGGGACATTGTCCGGTAACATGAATTATGAGTCAACGATACCTTTTGCTTAACCCAACGGGTAACATTTAATGTGAGTCAATTCGTCACCGTGCTTTTATTTGAAAAATCTCGGCATTAGAGTATAATACTGTTCAAAGGGAGCGCTTAGATGATTACAAAAAGGAAATTCAAGGAAGAGGTCAAGAGAATCGTTGGCCGGCTTGTGAAGGAGTATCATCCGGAAAAGGTTATCCTTTTTGGCTCTCTATTGGAAAAAAATAAATCTCCAAGGGATATTGACCTTTTCATTATTAAGAAGAATCCTCCTCACTTGGGAGTAGATCGCGTTCGGGAACTGGATAAATTAATAAAATATAAGATAGCCACAGATTTTATTGTATATAGTCCAGAGGAAGTAAGGAAAAGAGCGAAATTGGGAGATCCTTTTGTGAAAACCGTTCTTGAAAAAGGGAATGTCCTTTATGCGAAAGAATAAGATTTTCAGAGAATGGTTGATAAAGGCAGAAGAAGATTTCGGTTTTGCGCGAATAGGTTTAAAAGAGACAAAATATTATACTCAGATATGTTTCCATTTTAATCAGGCAGCGGAAAAATATCTTAAAGCCTTCATCATTGCAAATCACCTTGAGTTTAGGCCCGTCCACAATCTTATAGAATTATTAAAAATCTGCAAAGACAAAAACCATAAGATTGAAGAATTAGAAGAAGCCTGCCAGTACTTAAACCCCTTTTATATCGACACCCGTTATCCCGTCCATTGGCCCACCCATTATGATAGAGAAGCTGCCGTCACTGCGATGAAATCCGCTAAGAAAATTAGAGACTGGATAAAGACCGCATTAAAATGAAAATTGGGTGAGGGAAAAAAAGGAAGGCTCCCTTTTTATTTGAATTCCACGAACTGGTCCTTGGGGGCGGAACATACCGGACAAACCTCGGGCAAGACCCCATCTGAAACATAACCGCAGACCTGGCACACATAATAGGTGGTCTCCTTCTCCCCGATCAGATGGTTGATCGCATATTTATAAAGCTTGGCGTGGCCCTCCTCCACATCTCTTGAATTGGAGAGGATATTCGAAGCCGTGACATCCCCTGTATTTTCGGCAAGCTCGATAAAATTGTCATAGGCCACTCCCGCAACATGGGTTTCTGACTGAAAGCTCTCTTTGAGGTTGCTATCGGTATCTTTAATCTCCCTGAGCATTCGAAGCGCGCGCTCACCGTGGATCTCTTCGCTGAAGGAGATCACCCGAAAAAGCTTGGAAATTTGAGGGAGATCTTCCTGCTCTGCCTTCTTGGCAAAGATTTTTAGCCTGAGCGCGGCCTTGGCTTCACCCTCATAAACTTTGCGGAAGGCCTCCTTAAGCTTCTCGTCCATGTTTCCTCCTTAACAATTTGATCCGCCAAAATTCCAATTCTTATATTTTTATTTCGAGTAAAGATAAGACCGAGGAGTAAAATAGGTTAGGAGTGATCAATCAGTTTTTTCAAATCTCTTTCGTTCTTCGGCTCTTAACTCGCGCCTTAAGAGCTTGCCGACCTTCGATTTCGGGAGCATATCGCGAAATTCGATATATTGGGGGATTTTATAAGGAGCCAGTCTCTCGCGGCACCATTTGAGGAGATCGTAGGCGCTCACACCTTTCACGTCCTCTTTAAGAACAGCAAAGGCTTTGATCCTCTCGCCCACTTTCTCGTCTGGAACTCCTACGACACAGGCAGAGATGACAGCCGGATGTTCCTGCAGTACAGCTTCTATCTCTGAAACGGCGACACGGTAGCCTTTGTGTTTCAGGGTATCCACGGACCGATCCAAATAGAAAAGCCATCCCTTTTCATCTATCCGCACAATGTCACGAGTCCTGTACCAGAGTTTCCCATCCATCTCGATAAAACATTCGGCGGTCTCTTCAGGCTTGTTCCAGTACGCCCTGACCATGTGCTCGGAGGAGACCAGCACCTCCCCGGGTTCACCCGGAGGAACAGGCTCAAGGGTATCCGGGTCCACCAGTCTTACCTTCTGAAGTGGCGTTACCTTGCCCGCGCTTCCGGCCGGGGCCTGCTCACCCATGGGTGTGAGAGATACACGGCCGCAGGTCTCAGTTGCTCCATACCCTTGATAGATGGGTTGTCCAAACTTCTTGAGCCATCTTTCAGCCACCTCTGAAGGGAGCACGTCACCGCCTGAAAAACAGTACTTGAGCGAGCCCAAGTTGTAGTAGTCCACCCGATCATGTTCAAGAATCATGCGGTACATGGCAGGGACACCGAAGAAGGTCAATACTTTATATCTTTCGATGTGGTCAAAAAGCCCGTCCAGATTCACCCTCGGAAGCAATATGACAGTATCGCCGGAAAGGATTCCTCCCAAACCAACTTGTTGACCAAGAATATGGAAAAGCGGGCCTCCCTGGACAACGATATCTTCCCCCCTGCCAATAAAGCGTTCGCTGACTGCTCTCTGTTCAGCCGCCGCCTCTAAAAACAGAACGTTTGTAAAGGGCACTCCCTTAGGAACACCCGTCGTCCCACCCGTGTAAAGCATTTCAACCATTTCTTCAGACTCTGCCTTCAAAGATGGCAGAACGGAGACAGAGCCATTCTTTATCAGTTTTCTAAAACGAAAAATATCCCCTCCAGGATTAAATTTTCCTACCGGAATTTTATTAAAACCTCTTCCAATCAGCCATTTCCACCAGGGAAGAAGTTCAGCCAAATTGGTGACGATCACTCTCTTCAATTTGGTTTCAGGAAGAACCTGTGTCACATACCCAAAGTTTGTATCCAGACAAAAGATGGTCTCCGCTCCGCCGTCATTGGCCATATATTCTATATCAATGGGCGTATAGATGGGTGAGATAGGAATGGCAATAACGCCAATGCGCATCAAAGCCAGCCAGGTGATGACCCACTGCGGGCAATTAGGGAGATAAAGGACAGCCTTATCTCCTTTTGATACACCCATTCCGTGGAGACTGGCGGCCAGGTTCTCAGTCATTTCCCGGAGTTGAGAAAAACTGTACTTCACGCCCAAATAGATGAGGGCCGGTTTCTCCGGGCGATCCTTCGAAATCTTCTCGAATTGCTCGTAAATGGATGTTGCAGCTGATTCCATGTCTACTTAATCTTCCACCCTATCTTATTGGAAAACTTAACCACGTCGATAGCATATCAGGATACCAGGATATCAGTTAGTGCCTATCAGAATACCAGAATATCAGGTTAAAAAATATCTTAGTAGAATTGTCCTGATATTCTGATGCCCTGATACTCTTCCCTCTGATCTTCTAATAACCTGATAACCTTTCGTTTCCTACCCTACACTCCAAAATACGCGGCTTTTACTTCCGGATTATCCATCAATTCCTTTCCCGTTCCGAAGAGGACAAGGATCCCATTCTCAATCACATACCCTCTGTCGATAATAGGCAAAAGGGGCCTGGCAAACTGCTCCGTAACGAGAATGGTAACCCCTTCTCCCCGAATTTGTTTGATGGCTCGCCTCAGATCCCGCTGGAGAACTGGAGAGAGCCCGAGCAAAGGCTCATCCATCAGCAGCAGCCGCGGGTTGGTCATCAATGCCATGCCGATGGCAAGCATCTGCTGTTCTCCGCCGCTACAGAACCCGGCTTTTCTTTTGTATATCTCTTTCAAATGGAAAAAGACAGAGTAAACGAAATCAGCGGTCTTCTTTATTCCGGAATCCTTCCTGAGATAGGCAGCGATTCTCAAATTTTCCTCTACACTGCTGTCAGGAAATATCGGATGCCTTTCTCGGCTTAATACGATCCCTTTCTTAACCCTCTCGTCAGGTTCTGTTTTCGTAATATCTTCACCTTCAAACCTTACCTCACCCAATAAAGTTATTCTCTCTCCTCCTCGTCGGTCTTCCTTCCTCTTGATGTCAATCATCAGACCGGAGATCGTGTTCATTAAAGTCGTTTTCCCGGCGCTGTTCGAACCCAGCACACCAACGATCTCTCCTTTCTTGACCTCCAGGCTGATATCATTGAGGGCCAGGGAGTTTTCAAAAAAGACCAGCAGGTTTTTTACCTCAAGCATCCTATTCCTCTTCTTCACTCCCAAGGTAAGCGGCTTTCACGGCGTCGCTCTCCATCATCTCGCGCGGAGGCCCGTCGGCAATTTTAGCTCCAAAATTCAGGGCGATGACTCGGTGAGCAATTCGAAAAAGCTCTTTTAACCGATGCTCCACCATAATGATGGTGAGACCCTCCGCGTTTAGTTTCTCGATGATGGGAAGCGTACTGGCCACTTCTGACATGGACATTCCAGAAAAGAGCTCGTCGAGAATGAGCAAATCGGGTCGAAGCGCCATGCAGCGTGCCAACTCCAGGCGTTTCAGATAACCATGGGGAAGGCTGGAAGCCACTTTATAGGGAACAAAGGAATCGCGCTCAAAACCGACATCTTCCAGGAGGTCGATGGCCACATCGTCGCGATCACCATATTTCCCTCCTCTCAATCTTTTAACCCGTGAAGAATAGAGAGGGATGATGAGATTCTTGAAGGCAGAGAGTTGATAAAATGGCTTCACCATCTGGAAGGTCCGGGCAATTCCCAAATCGGCAATCTTATAGGGCATCTTACCGGCAATATCTTTCCCCCGGTAAAGAACCTTTCCAGAATCCGGCTTTACGAAGCCGGTAAGCAAATTGACCAGCGTGGTCTTCCCGGAACCGTTTGGACCGATGACTCCGAGAAGTTCCCCTTTCCCCAGAGAGAAACTCACCCTGACAATGGCGGCCACCCCGCCGAAATTCTTAGTCAGCCCCTCAACCTTCAAAATATCTCTTTCCATAGTCTCACTTCGAGTATCACTTCCCATCACCTATTCCCTCTCCCGGGGGGACAGGGCGGTGGGGGGTTATCCTACATCCACCATTCTTTCGAATTGGTGATACTTTCTTCTGATATAATGAAAGATACCTTCGGGTAAACCCACAACACAAATAATCAAAATCGCGGAATAGATGACTACTCTCAAAGTCCCAACAGCGCGAAGCGATTCAGAAAGAGGCATGAGAATGAAAGCACCTATGGTCGGACCGGCAAAGGTCCCTACTCCACCTAAAACCGCAGCGGTTAATGGTAAGATCGAATAATCCATTGCAAAGGCAGGCATTCCGACAAACCGATAGTAATGGGTCATGAAAGCGCCTGCAAATGCCCCTGCCACACCAGCGATGAACACAGCTTGAGCCTTAAACCAGTAGATGTTGATCGCTCCACTCATCACTGCCCTGTCATTATCCCGGATTCCTTGCAGAACCAGCCCATAATCCTCATTGATCAACCTGCGGAAACCGAAAAGGCATATGAGCAACGCGAAAACAGGGACATAAAGCTCAACCCATACGTTGGGAAGGGGCGAAAGGGCACTCATCCCTTCTGTTCCACCAAGAATCTTTGTTGTCTCGATAAATCGAGCAAGCAGTAATGGAAAAGTCAAAGTGACAATGGCGAAGTATACCCCTCTTAGCCTGAGAACGGGAAGGAGCAATACGGTGCTGAAAAGTGCGCCACCCAGCGTGCCGATAGGAATGGTGAGGATAGGCGGAAGCTTAAAAGCATAGTTTAAATAACCTGTGATATAAGCCCCTGCACCAAAGAAAAGGGCTTGGCCTAATGAGATCAATCCCACCGAAGCCATTAAATCCCAGCTCAAAGCGAGCAAGGCGATCATACAAGTGATCATCAAAACCTTCTCCCAGTAAAGTCCAATCACTCCTTGCAAGAGCGGAAGAATGAGCAATATGGCAACCGGTAAGACTCTTGGAAAGAGTAAGTACGATATCTCTCTGTACGAGGACAGGGCGAAGATGTCCTCGCACCTCGCCTTAATCCCCCGATCCAATCGCTCTTTTCGGAATTTCATAAAAATCCTAGTGCTAATCAGATTTATTTGAAGTTTTTTTCGATATCAAATCCGAAATCCAAATTTCGGGCGAAGCGTCCGTCTCGGACCAACTCGAAACAAATCCAAAATCCCAATTTTCCAAATTATAAACTCGTTGTTTGGGTCATTCGTATCTTGGAATTCGTGCTTGTTTCGGATTTCGTGCTTCGAATTTCGAATTTCCCCCACTCCGTGGGTGGTCAGACTCTCTCTTCCAACTCCTTAAACTTACCAAAAAGCCCTGAAGGTTTTATCGCCAGAACCAAAACGATCGCTGCCAGATAGACGACCATCATCCATTCTGGCTTAAAGTATGTACCGGTGATGATTTGAGCATATCCAAGGATCAGGCTTGCTACAAGAATTCCTGGAACGCTTTCCAGTCCTCCCACAATTCCAACGGCCACTGCAATCAGCAAGACCTCATATCCCGTATTGATCGAAATGATACCCAGAGGAAGGATGACAATGGCAGCGACAGAAGCCATGGCTGACCCAAAGGCTAAGCTGAGGGCTGCCGTCCAATCCGACTTGATACCCAGCGAGATTGCTGTGCGCTCATTCTGGGCAATCCCTCTAAAAGCTAAACCGATTCTCGTGTAATGGGTAAAGTAATAAAGAAAGATAACCAATGCTAATCCAATTCCAACGATGAAAAGCCGCTGATAATCGAGAGGGACACCAGCGATCATGATCATCCCTTTCTTCAAATAAGGGAGGGTGAACTCATAGGTGACAAATCCTAGCCAACGGAAAAGTTCCAGTATTCCAACTCCTAAGGCAAAAGTAGCAATCACCTCAGAAAGTGGTATCCCCCGTACCCTCAGAAGGATGACCCAGTAAGTTACAAACCCTAAAAGTCCTACAACACCTATTGTCACAATGATCGCAGGAATAAGAGGAAACTTGAGATAGTTGAGGAGCATCCAAACAACGAATCCACTCAAGATATAAAATCCTCCGTAGGCGAAATTGGCCACACCGCTAATACCGAAAGTGAGGCTGAAGCCTAAAGCGGTCAGTGCTAAAACGACACTATTTACCAAACCATAGATAATGATGCTGGGTAGCATATCCCACCGAAATCGAGGGATGATCTTCGACCAAAAGATCGCCCCTCCGAATGACTGAAACAGATTCTATTTCATATAGGGAGGAAGTTCAATCTTTCCCTCTGCAATCGACTCTGGAAAGACGACTACCCTCACACCAGGTTTCTTCCATTGGACGACGCAGCCCAAAGCCGTCTCTTTAGGGTCAGAACCATAAATGACCTGGTGATCCTTGCTAAACCTGATTCTCCCAACCACGCCTGACATGTCTGTCTTCTCAAGGGCACTGACCACTGCCTCAGGTTCGACAGTCTTGGCACGCTCAATCGCATTGGCCAAAATATAGATTGAATCGTACCCCGGCGAACTATGGCCGGAGAGCTTCATCCTTGCATCCTTTCCCCATCTCTTGCCGAAATTTTCATTGAAAGCCACAGACTTTGGCATGCTCTTGACAGGAACCGGTCCAATTTCGTCAATTAGGTTTAACACTCCTTCCACTTCTCCTTCAAATACGTCCCAAGCATTTTCAGGAGCAACTGGACTGAGGAATCCACAGATGACGGCCGGGACTTTCATGGCGCGCGCCTGTTTTAAGAGGATACCGCTTTGGGGCATATCAAATATGGTCATAATCACCTGGGATTTCTGGGCCCTCACTTTCATCAAGGACGTAGAAAAGTCAGCGGCTCCCGTAGCATAAATATCGAAACCTGCCAACTCCCAACTTTTTTCCTTATACCACTTCTCTAAGCCTTGCCCGGTTGCCTTAGCCCACAAAACATCTTGGACGATGATATAGGCTTTATTAAAACCAAACTCCTTTTTGAGAAATTCCATAACGCCCTGCAAGTACATAACATAATAAGGAGAATTTATGCCATTTCGAAAGCAGAATTTATATTTGTTATATTCCTCCGAGATTTTTTTCTGGTACAGGGGGCTCATTGCGATTGAGCAAATATAAGGCACCTTATACTTAGAGATAAGATCCATCGTTGCCAACAACACCTCGGAGCGAAAAGCACCCACTGCGATCGCATGTGGCTTCTTCTCCAATAGGAGTTTCTCCACTGCCGTCAAGGCATCATGCACTGGGATCCCAGGTTCATGCTCTCTGGTATCGATCGAATAGATCTTGAGGAGGTGTTTCTTGTCCCCCACCAGGACGCCACCCTTTGCATTGATCTCCTCCACCGCCATCTGGGCAGCCATCCAGCTATCTTTTCCTTCTATCGCGCCAAGCGCAGTGGGAACTCCAATGACGATCGGATCGCCGGGTTTAAGCTGGGCGAGAACGCTTTGAGATAACCCAACCCATATCGATAAACTAAAGACGACGCAGAGTAATAATACTTTCTTCTTCATGGACCCATCCTCCCTTATAAATTTGCCGAAAATAATTTACCCCCTCTCCTCAGCGGGAGAGGGATAGGGTAAGGGGGAGCTTGATAAAGAATCGCCTCTTGATATTCTCCCCCAGACCAACCAGCCGGAATCAAAATTGAATTTCGCTCATGCTTACCAACCGGGGGAGGCTTGTCCCGGAAGGACAAAAGAGGCATAAATGACGTAGTTCAAGAACCCCCGCTTCGGAGCGGAGTTTTTGGCTACCGATCCCTCATTTCATAAAGGCTGGAAGCTGAATCTTTCCCTCTGCAATCCCCTCCGGGAAAATAATCATTCTCTTCCCAGGTTTTACCCACTGAAACCCGCAACCCAGGGCTGTTTCTTTGGGGTCAAAGCCATAGACCACCTGATGGTCTTTGCTGAATCTTATCCTTCCAACGACTCCTTGCATATCTGTTTGTTCAAGAGCCTTGATCACTGCATCGGGTTCGACAGTCTTTGCACGCTCAATGGCGTTGGCCATAATATAGACAGCATCGTAACTCGGTCCTATTCCGTGATGTGAGAGTCTCTTCCTTGCATCCTCTCCCCATTTCTTGCCGAAATTCTCGTTGAAAGCCACTGATTTCGGCACTGCCTTCACCGGAATGGGCCCGACTTCATAGATCGTATCTATCAATCCTTCTACTTCTCCTTTGAATACCTCCCAGGCATTCTCAGGGGCCAGCGGGCTGATAGAGCCAGCAAGAATAGCCGGAGCTTGCGTTGCCCGGGCTTGCTTCAACAAAATGCTGCTTTGCGGCATGTCGAATATAGGCACAACCACCTTGGCTCCTTGAGCCCTCACCTTGACCAGGGATGGAGAAAAATCAGAAGAACCTGTAGGATAGGTATCAAAACCCAAGACCTCCCAGCCATTCTCTTTATACCACTTCTCGAGACCTGCGCCTGTTCCCTTTGCCCACAAGACATCTTGGGTGATAATGAATGCCTTGTTAAAGCCAAACTCTTTCTTGATATACCCCATGATCCCACCCATATACATGGCAAGGTAGGGAGCATTCATACAGTTTCGGAAGATATATTTATATTTGTCGTACTCATCCGTAACCTTCTTCTGCATGAGCGGGCTCATAGCAATCGAACAAACATAAGGTAATTTATATTTGGAAATAAGATCCATCGAGGCAAGTAGCACCTCAGAGCGGAAATTACCCAGTACGATTGCATGTGGTTTCTTCTCCAGGATGAGCTTTTCCGCAGCCGTCAATGCATCGTGGACAGGAATCCCAGGCTCATGTTCTCTCGTATCGATAGAATAGACTTCGATTTTGTGTTTTGTCTTACCTACCTGCACGCCACCTTTTGCATTGATCTCATCCCTCGCCATCTGAATCGCCATCCACCCATCCCGCCCCTCAATAGAACCTAATGCAGTGGGAACGCCAAAAACAATTGGCTCACCGGGTTTGAGTTGGGAATGAGCGGTATAAGGGAAAATGGCCAAAATCACGATAAAAAAAAGACCAAAAACCAAAAATGTTTTTGCCTTCATAGACCCCCCCTTTCATGATGGCTTGTCAGAATTGTACCTGACGATCCAAGAAGGATGGATAAATGGGGCGACGGATATCCTAAGGTCGCCCCGTGTTAAGCGAATTTACTTCATATAAGGAGGAAGTTGAATCTTGGCCTCTGCAACGACTTCTGGGTACACCACGACTCTCTTCCCAGGCTTCACCCATTGAAATCCAATACCCAGACACGTTTCTTTGGGGTCAAAGCCATAAACGGCCTGGTGATCCTTGCCGAACCTGATTCTTCCGGTGGCACCCATCATATCGGTTTGTTCGAGCGCCTTAACCACCGCATCGGGCTCAACGGTCTTGGCGCGCTCAAAGGCATTAGCCAAAATATAAATTGAGTCATAGCTCGGTCCCGGACCATGACCGGAGAGTTCGGTCCTCGCTTTTTCGCCCCATTTCTTTCCGTAGTTTCGATTGAATTCAACTGACTTCGGCACTGCCTTCACTGGAATGGGTCCAACTTCGTATATCATATTGATCATTCCATCCACTTCTCCTTCAAAGACCTTCCAGGCATTTTCAGTCGTAACAGGGCTGATAAAACCAGCAAGCAAAGCAGGAATTTGCATCGCACGGGCCTGTTTCAGCAGAATACCGCTCTGGGGCATATCAAAGATAGGTACAATCACCTGTGATTTTTGAGCCCTCGCCTTAATCATGGAAGGAGAAAAGTCAGACGCCCCTGTAGCGTAGGTATCAAAAGACGCCACCTCCCATTTATTCTCTTTAAACCACTTTTCAAGGCCTCCACCCGTCCCTTTCGCCCACAGTACATCTTGCGTGATAATATAAGACTTGTTGAAGCCAAATTCTTTGTTTATAAATCCCATGACACCGCCCAGATACATCGCGAGGTAGGGGGCATTGATGCAATTTCGAAAGATATACTTATATTTGTCATACTCTTCTACCACCTTCTTCTGCATGAGAGGGGTCATGGCAATGCAGCAAACGTAAGGTAATTTATACTTGGACATCAGGTCCATGGATGAGAGCAGAACCTCGGAGCGGAAATTTCCCAATGCAATCGCGTGTGGTTTCTTCTCCAGGATGAGCTTCTCTGCTGCCGTCAAAGCATCGTGAACAGGAATCCCAGGCTCGTGTTCCCTTGTATCAATGGAATAGACTTCGATTTTGTGTTTTGTACTGCCTACCTGCACGCCGCCTTTTGCATTGATCTCATCGCGGGCCAGTTGGATAGCCATCCAGCCATCTCTCCCTTCAATCGAGCCCAAGGCGGTAGGAACCCCAATGACGATCGGCTCACCGGGTTTAAGCTGAGCATGAGATGCAAGCGGAAAACTGATCAAGAACGCGAACAACAGAAAACCATAAAATATTCCCTTCTTCATAGCACCTCTCCTCCTTTGGAATGATTTAGAATAAGTAAACGTAACTATTGCAAAATTTTAGGCTTTTGTCAATGGCTATATATTCCTTTCCCCTCTTCTTTGAGGGGGAAATATAGAAGAAAAAGCTTTGTAGCCCCATAACCCAAAATAGCTCCTGCAATGACATCGGTTGGATAGTGAAGGCCCAAGTAAATTCGTGTCCATCCAATAAACCCTGCGATAAAGAAGAATATGATTCGATATCGGGGGAACCATTGGGAGAGAAGGGTTGCCATCGCAAACGAAAAAGCCGCATGGGCGCTTGGAAAACTTGGATCGAGAATCTCACCCGGGCCCTTGGAGAGTTTCGAGGCCATCTCCAGAAACAAAATCGGTCTCTGACGCTGGGTGAGGAATTTCAAGCCATAGATGACCGCTGATTGAATCGCATAGAGAAAAATGAGGTAACGGAGAACCTTTCTTCGCTTGGTTACAATCCAGGCAAGAAGAATGAAGAGAATGAGCGCGAAATGGCTTCCCAGGTAGGTGAGCCAGGGCAAGGCATGATCAAGAACGGGTGAGCTCCACCATCCGTTTGCCCAGGTCATGAATTTCAGTTCCCAGGTCATTTAAATTCCTCTGACAGGGGGATGGCGTGATTGGGCGACGCGGAGAGAGGCAATCTCGGAATAATATCTGCCAGGTTCTGACTCGGGATGCAGATATTAGCAATTTGATCCAGATCCTGACAAGACGAATTAAAGGCGATAGAGAGCCCGACCATTTGAAACATATCTATATCCCCTTTACTATCTCCGATCGCAATCGCTTCTTCTGGCTTCACTCCGAATTGTTTCAGAATCTTCTCCACCCATTCTGCTTTCTTATCATAGCAAACCTGGATCTTCACCTTTCCAGTTAAGATTCCATTTTCGTGCAGGAGATCGTTAGAGACAGAATAATCAAAACCATATTTCTGATGAACCCAGTTGGAAAGGAGAGAAAGTCCAGAGGAAACCATTGAAAGTTTCAACCCTCTCTGTTTAAGGTAGGTGGTTAATTCATCCACCCCTGGGTGAAAGGGAACTGTCTTGACAATTTCTAATAATTCATCAACCCTCATCCCCTTCCAGACCTGGGCATCCCGTTCACAAAATTCCTCGTAAGAAATCTTACCGGCCAAGAACAGATTCTGATAATCTTCAGCAAACCCGTACCACTTTCCTAATTGCTTATGAATATACTCCCAGATGGACCGCTCCTGAGTGAGAGTTCCATCGAGATCAAAGATCACGAGCCTGTGACGCCTTTTCTTTTCAGTTGACATCGTGCCCTTTTATAAATGAAAATACTCCAAAGGTCAATTAACAGAATAAACCCCATTAGAAATTCCAACCTTTGCGACCTGAAACCGAGCGTGACATTATTTCTAACGGGGTAAACGACAGGAGGTAAGATTAGTATGGAAGGGTGGACTGAAGAAGAGATTAGAGACAAGAGTCTAATGGCACCCTGCGGGTTGTATTGTGGTGCGTGCGGAGTTTACATTGCTATGAGGGATAAGAATGAAAAATTCAGGGCTGTGATGGCCAACCTCTATGGAACAAAACCGGAAGAGACTGAATGTCTTGGCTGTATGCAGCCTGATCCAGCCAAGAAGCTTTATAGTTACTGTAAATCCTGCTCGATAAGGAGTTGTGTAAGATCGAAAGGGTATTATTCCTGTCATCAATGTAAAGAGTGGCCATGCAGTTTGATAGAAAATTTCGGTTATGTCACCGGCAAAAGAGTGATGAAAAAAGCAATTCCCTTGTGGCGGGCTAAAGTCGCTGAACTGGGCGATGAGAAAGGTAGCATCGAATGGGCACGATCAGAATGCGAGCGCTACCACTGCTCTTCGTGCGGCAAGCCACTTTTCAGAGGTGCCCAGAGCTGCAGAGCATGTAAGAAATCTGTAGCCGATGAGCTGGACGGATCATTATGAAGATTGAGGGCCCGTCCGCATTTTCTGCTTGAACCATCTCTCGTCGGCCAGAACCACTGAGGTTGAGATCTGCCGTTCCGGGATCGACCAGTATTTCCTCAATAATCGATCCTTTTCTTCGGGTGAAACTAATTTAAACCCATGCTTTTCGTAAAAACGAATGGCCCAAACCGCCGCTGCCCATGTGCCGATCAGGATCGGCCGCGTCGCCTCTTTTCGAAGACGCGATAACAATTTCTTCCCTATACCTTGATTTTGTTTAGCTGTCCGAACATAAGCATGTCTGATAAGGATAACATCTTGAACAGGCTGGATCCCCATCACGCCCGCCAATTTATCTTCTTCATAATATCCCCAGAACACGACTCCATCGTCTATTTCGTGTCGGAGTTCTTCCCTTGACATATAGGGCTCTTTCCAACGGTCTGAAGGAATGACTCCCTTGTATACAGCCGCAGCTTCGTTGATCACTTCATAAATCTTCCCAAACTCTTCCCCTTCACATCGCCGAATCATATACTCACGGTCTATGGCAAAATTTACGAAAATGCTGCAGTATGCTCCGCCCTGTGGGATGAATGCAGCAATTTCAAAAATCCGATAGGCCGGACATTCCTGTCCAGCAGCGGCATTTTCACCGAGACTGGAAAGTCTCGGCTATCCGTGAAGCCGCGCCCTGTGGGCGGGGAGCTTCGCTATAGAATAATTGATTTCATGATTATATTCAATTTCAAATGCAGAACCTCTAATATTCATTACCCTTCTAGAATACTTCACTAAATCAGACTTATGGGTTACTATTTGTGGCAACAACATTCATCGGGAGGCGGAGATGAGTGAGTTTCGATATTCGAATATAGAGCGCGAGATGGAAGTGTACGGATATGACTCGTTTGTAAAGAGCCATTGCCGCATGTGCCATGGGGGTTGCGGAGTCATTGTCTATCTGAAAGACGGCAGGATCGCAAAAATTGTCGGTGATCCTGATTGCCCGATTGCTCATGGGACATTGTGCACCAAAGGGCTTGCCTCGGCACAGCTTGCCTATCATAAGGACAGGCTGACCTATCCTGTCAAACGGGTTGGCCCGAAGGCGAGCGGCAAATGGGAACGGATCTCATGGGATGAAGCCCTGGACACTATCGCGGAGCGAATCCTGACCTATAAGGAGAAGTACGGGCCTGAATCTGTCGTATTCGGCTATGGAACTGGCCGCGAAAATGAGGCCGCGATCTACCGCATCGCTAATTGCCTGGGCTCTCCCAACGTGCTGACAGCCGGCCATTTCTGCTACGGTCCCCGCATCTCTACAAGCATTATCACCTGTGGCACGAATCCCATTGCAGACTACGAGAATTTTCCCAAGTGCATCATGATGTGGGGAAACAATGTCACGATCAGCAACCCTGACGAATATAAAGGCGAACCCTTCTCCGTAGCTCTCGACAAGGGTGCCAAGCTCATTGTCGTTGATCCCAGGCTCACCCGCCCAGCAGCGCGGGCTAACGTCTGGCTCCAGCTCAGACCTGGCACGGACGCTGCTCTCGCTCTCGGGCTGCTCAATGTGATCGTCAACGAGGAGCTTTACGATAAAGAATTCGTTGAGAAATATACTCATGGCTGGGAACCGTTTGTCAAAAGAGTGAATGAGTACCCGCTGGACAAGGTCGAAGAGATCACCTGGGTTCCCAAAGAAAAGATCAGGGAGGCAGCAAGGCTCTTTGCGACAACAAAACCGGCTGCCATTCAGTGGGGTGTAGCGATCGAGCAACAGATTAACTGCGCAGACAACGACCGTTTGCTCATGTTCCTCATGGGATTAACCGGTAACATCGATGTTCCAGGCGGTCAGGTTTTAAACCGGACGCCGAATGTCGTTAACGTAGGTCAATTTGGCGCCCATGCCACGCTCACCAAGGACCAGTTCGCAAAACGACTAGGAGGAGAGCGCTTCCGCCTGGCTTCCAGATTCGCCATCATTCAGCCGAAATGCGTCTGGGATGCAATCCTCGAAGAAAAACCTTACCCGGTAAAAATGCTGTTTCTCGTCAGCTCCAACCCTGTGATCACCCGTGCCAATGCGAGGGAGGTTTACCGCGCCCTCGAGAAAGTTGAATTCATGGCTGTTGCGGATTTCTTCCTGACTCCTACTGCAGAGCTTGCGGACATCGTTCTGCCTGCGGCCACGTGGCTTGAGATGGATTATGTCGGCGACTTCTGGAAACGTCATGGTTATATCCTGCCTCGACGTAAGGTCATCCAGGTCGGCGAATGCCGCTCGGATCATGAAATGCTTAACGACCTCGCACACCGGATCGGCCAGGGCCAATATTGGTGGGACAACTTTGAGAAAGCCCTCGATTACATTCTCCATCCGATGAACATCACCTGGGACGATTTTAAGAAGATGAATTATATCAGGGGAGAGGTGAAATATTACAAGTACAAAGAATCAGGTTTCTCAACCCCTACGAGGAAGTTTGAGCTCTACTCCACCGTGCTTGAAAAAATGGGTTATGATCCGCTTCCGCAGCACAGGGAACCCCCTGAAAGCCCGGTGAGCACACCAGAGCTTTATAAAGAATATCCCTATATCCTGATTACGGGTGCGAGGCAGCCCGGTTTCTTCCATACGGAAAACAGACAGGTGCCCCGGCTCAGGGATCTTCATCGAGACCCGATTGTTGAGATCCATCCTGATGCGGCTGCAAAAGAAGGCATCGAAGACGGCGATTGGGTTGTTATCGAATCGCGTCGAGGGAAAGTGAGACAACGAGCCAAGCTCGCCCTTGGGCACGATCCCCGGATCGTGGCAGCTCAGCACGGATGGTGGTTTCCGGAAAACAAAGAACCAGGTCATGGCTGGGATGAGTCTAACATCAATATCCTCACCGACAATGCCTTAGGGGACTGTGATCCCGCAATGGGTGCATCGAACATCAGGACGCTCCTCTGCAGGATATATCCCGAAAAGAGGGCATCCTATGTAAAAAAAGAATAGGATGCCAGTACAAGGTGGGGCTCTAAATAAACTTTGGCAATAAAAGCTGTCAAGTAAGGAGATTAATGGTTTAATCTCCGTAATCTAAGATAATCTTAGTAATCAGGTATAATTTGTAATTTTACCTAAGATTATACCAGGAGGGCAGCCATGAATAAGCTTGCACTGATTGTCGAAGAATTCGCCTGCTGGGGATGTAAGACCTGCGAAGTAGCCTGCAAGCAGGAATTTAATCCAGTCAAAGCAAACAATGGTATCAAATTTCTTTCTGTTTGGCCGGATGGCCCGAAAATGATGAACGGAAAGCTCGATTTCATATGGCGCGTAAATGTTTGCAAACATTGCGATGATCCACCCTGTGCACAAGTATGCCCAGTGGAAGCCATAACGAAGAGGACAGATGGTATCGTCATTCTTGACTACGAGAAATGTACCGGGTGTCAGCTTTGCATCGATGAATGCCCTTACCATGCCATTAGCTTTGACGATGGAAAGAAGATCGCAGCCAAATGCAACCTCTGCCATCACCGGGTTGACAAAGGTCTCTATCCGGCCTGTGCCGATAATATCTGCCTCGCCCACTGCATTTATTTTGGTGATCCCGCCGAGATCGAAAATCAGATTCTGGAGAAGAGAAAGGTAAGAGGGGGTTGGGGGGAGATCATCCCCAAGGCAATCAGGGTTTCAAGGAAGTAAGCGGGGAATGGAAGGCTATATCATCGTAGAAGGTACGGCGGAGCTTTTAAAATCTAAGAACTCTCTTGTAATGGCCGCTTCAGTTATCTTTCCTGAATGACCCTTAAGATATTAATCTGGTCCAACCGCTTATAATAACGATACAGGTGAATGAGGGCACGTGCAGCCCGCTTCACCGAGGGATAGGCGGGGATGCCCCCTCTACCAAATTCCGCCCTCAGGCTCGCGCCCTGCGCCGCCAGCTCAGGATCACCGCCCTCGGAATCCACCACAAAGACCACGGGCTTCCGATTCTCTCTCTGCTTCACCTGTTCGATCGTCTCCGGGATGGAATCGGGCAGGCTGGACGTGTGGAAGGCCTTTCTCGAAATCAGCCGACTTACGATGACCATTCCCATGGCCGGTTCGCGGCAAACAAGATCCAATATGGCTCCGAAGTAGGCGGGGTTCACAAAAGTCTGCCAGTCATCCAAGGGATTTCCCGCAATAGAACCTACGGCCGGTACGGTCTCGCGAAGTTTTTTCATGGTGGCAGATGACGGTGAGGGGACATCGAGACCCTCGTGGATGCACGTGTCGCTGCTCACCACACTGGTTCCCCCGCCGCCGCCGATCAAAAAGACCCCACGGCTGCCGGGTGGGGGCAAAAGTGCAAATGCAGAGACTGCATCCATCCACTCATCGAGCGAGCTCACTTGGATCACCCCCGTCTGACGAAAAACGGCCTCCCATATCATCTGCTCACCCGCCATTCCGCCGGTATGAGAGGTCGCTGTGCGCGCCCCCACCTCGGTCTTCCCGCCTTTCCAGGCAATGATGGGTTTCCTTTTGTTTATCCCTCGCACCAAGTCAAAGAACCTTCTTCCGTCCCTCATGCTCTCAATGTACAGAGCAATAACCCGTATGCCTTCATCCTGACCCATGAACTCGAGGAAGTCCAGACTATTGAGAACAGTTCCATTGCCGACGCTTACGGCTTTGTCTGTTCCGATACCGAGGGAATAGGCATATTCGGTCAGACGCTGCGTAATGGACCCGCTCTCCGAAATGACACCCAAAGGACCGGGTGCGCCGGGTATCGCTCCCCACGCAGTAAGGCCTGAAGCCGGGCAGTATGGGCCCATGCAATTAGGTCCGATGATGAGAAGTCCTTTCTCCTTTGCGATAAAAGCAATCTGTTCCTCAAGTTGCCTTCCTTGCTCTGTTCCGATTTCCTTGAACCCAGAGGTCAGGATATGAATGTACCGTATGCCGATCCGGCCGCATTCCTCCAGAACAGCTGGTACATGTGCTGCGGCGACGCAAACCATCGCAAGATCGGGTACCAGGGGTAGAGAAGAGAGATTCGGATAGGCCGGGAGCCCCCTGATTTCGGTTGCCTTCGGGTTGATGCAATATAGCGTCCCAGGGAAGCTGGCCTCCTGGAGTTTCTGCAAAAAGCTCATGCCCCCGAAACCGGACTCCGATCGCGTAACGCCAACAATGGCAATATGTCTTGGCTTAAAAAAGGGCTCCAGATCATTTCTCATGGATGCCATAACCTATTCCTCCTGGTGAAGTCCGATAAAACGGGAGTATCGAGAGTACGTTCTTGTAGGTCAAGTGTTTGGTAAGATCTGGCTTTGAGGTGAGTTTAAAATACGAAAACTTTAGTTGAATGTCAAGATAAAAAGCCACTTGACGAAGTTTTTCTTAAAGGTTAACAAACAATGGTATCAGGATCGAATGTTGAATCGACGGGGAGAAATCTGATGGATCGAAAGGATTGTTTTGGGTCGATCAAAGAAGTCACAGTCGATGTTGGCCGAACCCTCACCCATGCAAGGCCCGAGTGTCGCAACTGCGAAGAGATTCGCGATTGCCTGCGCACCAGCAAGCAGATCGAAGAAGAGACGAAAGAAAGGGATGAGCTTAGAAAGCAAAACCTGATTGCCAAAATTATTGACCACTCCCGTATCACGTCAAATGAAATCGGATCATGTCTATTGGAGTTCCTGAGCAGAATTTATAGCTCACCCATTGGAGTGATCCTGTTTCGGAATCTCCTCCTGTTTTACGAAGTTCCACGAGACTCATCCTCGTTCCATCTGAACGTCCCCATCTCTCGAAAAACGATGGACCTGATTCGGGGAGAAGGGAGCGGAGGTGAGCAAACTGGCCTTGAAGGGTTCACCCTTCGAATTGTTCTGTTCCAGCGGTCATTTTCAAACCATTCCAAGGCCAACATGGGGATGATCGCCTACGAAGTCGCCCACACGTTTTCTTCCGACCCTCTGGCCACCAATCAGATTTTTAAAATGCTCTCCGGTGCCGAGATGAACCTGTATAAGAAAATGGATGTCGAAGCCCGAACAAGGTGGTTGATTGAGAAATTGGGCTTTGCGGATGATTTTGAAGCTTTCGAGAAAGAAACGGCTTCGATTAAAGAAACTTAGTTGCACGTCCTCTTATTACAGGATGTCTTCCGATTAGATTGGTCCTTCGGTCCGGCGGTTTCTCCATCTGCCAGAGGGGTGCAGATCAAAACGTTTCTTTCATCTTTTTCAAAGCTGCATTTTTCTTCAAGGATGGGTTTCAGCTTTTTGCGGGCCCGGTGAAGCCTGACTTTTACATTCTTAACCGTGATTCCTAAAATATCTGCAATCTCCTGATGGCTGAACTCCATGATGTCGAAGAGGATGAGGACCGCTCGTAACGATTCTGGCAAAAGATTGATCTGATCCTGGACGCATTCTCCCATCTGGCGTTGTTCCAATTCTTTTTGAATATCCGGCCCTTTTTGAATTAAGGCTTCTTTAAAATCTTCCATCCCCTCCTGGTCTATTCTTTCTTCTTTGCGTGACCTTTTCAATTGCCGGAAATGGTCCTGGCAGAGGTTATATGCGATACGAAATATCCAGGAGGACAATTTGGATGGATCTTTTAGGGTTTCTAAATTGTTCTGTATCCTTAGAAAAGTTTCCTGGATCAAATCATCCGCCGCCCATTCATCTTTGACAAGGGCCAGGATGAATTTTCTAACCTTGCCGTAAAATTGGTCGTATATTTCCCAAAATTCCATCTTATCTGACACCTCTTTGCGATATTGTCAGAGTTGTCATTCCCGCCCCGTATCAAGTACGGGATAAACTCCAGCGGGGCGACCGAAGGGAGGCGGAGTGAGCGGAAGCGAGCGAGCACATCCAGTATCTCCCCTGGATTCCCCCGTATCAAGTACGGGGCAGGCTTATCAAGTCCGGAATGACCAGATGTGTAAGGTTATTTCAGACGCAGCACACCAGTGATACTATCCGCAGCATGATTTGCTGGCCTGCTTATCGCAGGGTAAGGCATACTCCTTTTCTTCACCCATGAGACCGTTGATACAATTCTTTATGGCCATATGGGCTCCCTTCTTGACCTGGCTGGCAAGATCAACAGCCTCTTCAATTTCATCTTCGGTGAGCCTGACAGCTTTCGCCTTCTTAAAGTAATGCTCAAAACAAGGGATACAGTTTGCCGCGGTGGCTGCTCCCAGGCACATCAGCACTTTTGTCTTTTCGTCCATGCTCAAGTCCTCCTTGTATTTTACATATAAGACGGAAAAGACCCCTGAAAGGTTACACTTCTCGGCAAACCGTAAATCAATATTAATCAATTAGTACTAAACCATAACGATTCTGAATGTCTTCTTTACTTTGAAAAACTTCGCATGGCAGTCCTAAGTTTCGCACAGTTTTGTACACATCGACGCCAAAACTTTGATCGCAAGGTCTAACCTTCTCCGGAGTCGGGCAAGGTTTACCCTCTTTAACGGCACAGGCTTTGCACAAATTGCAGAATCGAATTGCAAAAGCAAAGTAGTTACCATCGAGGAAAGCAGTCCTTTCGATTTCAAGAACTGCCTTACTCAATGCTCTCGCATCATTCGAACGAACGAGCAGAATATGATTGTATCTCTTGATCATCTCTACCCGTTCTTGGTAAGTCGTGTCCCGGGTGTGACATCTTATCGTTTGGTTAAAAAAATCTTCACAGCCCCACCGACATTTCAGAATCGCCCGAATATCAAAACAGATGTCTTCGGGTGAGATGATCCTCGCATCGACCATACCTAATTCTTTTGCCAATTGAATATACTTTTCCATCTAAAGTTTCCTCGAAAATCATGGCTAATGCAAGCACATTAGCTCGCGTCTCCGCGGTCATTGCGAACGACCGAAGGAGCGCGGCAATCCGGCAGAGCCGTTGCGAGGGCGTAGCCCGCGGCAATCTCAAAAGTTCCCTCGCTTTGCTCGGGACAAGGCTTCGTCGCCTTACTCCTCGCAAAGACACCCTGTTTAAGGCATCTGCGTCACTAAAATTTAATGGAAACCAAGTGTGATCTTATACCTGCATTCTTTTCCCAGAACCATCATACATTTACCCAATGGAGGGGTGAGTTCATGGCTCAGCTCCTGGGCGTCGATCCAGCCCTGTAACCGTGCAAAGATGCCGCATTCGCATCGATCCTCAATCCCAGCTCTCACAATATTTTCATAGGCAAAACATCTTTTCATATGCGTTTCATAAGATTGATCGTTTAAGGCTTTAATCTCATATTCCGCGAGGCCGGAACCATAGAGGGATAGGGCTGCCTTCATAAGGGTAAGGTATTCCTCCAAATTTCTTGCCGGTGATAAGGCTAATGTTTTCATGTACCGCTTCATCTCCACTCGCCCTAATTCCCTGCACACGGATTGATTCAATCGATTGGCCGCGTCCATACCAAAATGCTTTGCCACTGCCATAAACCATCTGGCGTCGTGTGACATCCACCCTTTGATTAGAAGGTCTTTCTGAGTATCGAAGGATAAACTGTTCAGCATAAAGTCTCTCCTCTTTCACCGACTTCCCCCCCTCCCCTTTCCCCGAGAATGTGTCGCAATAGGCGAAACGGTGGAAATGTCATGCCGAACTTGTTTCGGCATCTAACAGAATCAAATAGTTACGAGACCCTGAATCAAGTTCAGGGTGACAAAATAGTAATTGCGACACACTCTCCCCTGCGGGGAGAGGGAGGGGTGAGGGGCTGCGCGTCGTTTCTGCGAATTAAGCCTTTCGCACCCGGCATGGAATATAGCGGTGGAGGGGTGTGCCTGCGAAGCGATCTCGGTGTTTTGCCGGAGCCAATTGATTCACATTGACTCCGTGTGCCTCTCCACCATGAACAAGCCCGAAGCCATGAGGGATGACCACTTGGCCTCGATGCGAGCTTTCTGTGACTTCAGCTTCAACCTTAGCAGATCCCGCCTCTGTTTCAATGAGGGCGAAATCTCTATCACGAATTCCCAACTCCTCTGCATCCTTTGGGTTTATCCGCAAGGTACAAGGTCGCCTCCCCACATTCCAGGCCGGGTCGCGCATGATCGTATTGGCAACCATCTCCATGTGGTTTCCGGCTAACAGAACCATGGGATAGTCTTTGTTTACGAGTTGAGCCTCCTCGGCCGCAGGTGTTACTTCCTTTACCCACGACTCCATCTCGGGAAAATGAATGTGGATCCTTTTGTCAGGAGTCTTCAGAACAGAAAGATTGTTTTCCTCGTCCACTGCCCCGATCTTCACGCCTCCCGGCGTCGTCAATATCTTTCCGAATAATTCCTCCCCTGTTAGAGGTCCTACCTTGTAGCCGGCTCGGGCAACATCTTTAGCATGCATCATCGGAAACCGTGCCAGCAGTCCCCAGAGGGCAGCAAGATTTTTAGACCCAAGCTCCTCCCCCAGGGTCTTTGCAAGAATAAAGGCTAACCATGGCTCTGCTTTCGGGTTGGCCTGGATATATTCCATAAGTGCGAGGCCGAAGCGCGGCCGATCCCCGGCCAGCTCCCTAAGTTTCGGTGGGTAATCCGGGATCATACCCAGCCTCTCGGCAAGCTCCACGTAGATGGTCGCTTCCTCCACTTGCTCTCCATCCGGCTGCAGGACAGGCCGGCGCATGTCGAAGTAGTAGTTGGGGTAACCCCACTGGAAAAACGTCCCATCCCATTTCTCAAACCCTGATCTGGCCGGCAGAACGTAATGAGAAAGAACCGCTGTCTCGCTCATGGCCACCTCGACGGTGACCAGCAGGTCCAGCTTTGAAAAAGCCTTCTCATAGGCCCTTGTATCGGCGTAAGAGCGCAAAGGATTTGAGCCACTGACGATCAGAGCCCGGATGCGTTCAGGGTGGTCGTTATCGATCTCTTCCGGCATCACGTTGGGCGGGAAAACACCCATGATCAATGGAATATTCGTCACAACTGTCTTCCATGTCTTTGGATCTTCTTCCGGCGTGTGAGATCCCATTGGCATCAGGTGGCCCAAGAAGATATTACCGCCTTTGGCTCCGATACGTCCTGTTAACGTAAGCAAGATCAGTTCTAAATAGGAATTCAGTGTGCTGTGTCGCCCCATCAGGATTCCCAAGTCACTGCGCAGTGCAGTTTTGCGTGTGGCAAAGAGCCGGGTAAATTCTCGAACTGCGCTCACATCTAATCCGCAAACACGGCAGTTGTCTTCGACATTCACATCATCAAACCAGCTTCGAATCGCTTCAAACCCATTGACTCTGGCCACCAGATAATCCTTGGCAATCAGCCCTTCGCTTAACAAAATCTTGATCATTGCTTTGAACAACAGAGCGTCGGTCCCGGGCCTGAGTCGCAAATGGATGTCGGCAAGTTTGGCGGTCTCCGTCACCCTCGGGTCGACGACCGCCATTAAAAAACCCGGCTCCTTTTTCTTGTTTCGAAGCACCACCGGAGCATTCGGTATATCGTGGCTCACCATGGGATTGGCGCCCCAGAGGACAAGGAAGTCGGAACTGCTGGTGTCGGGGAAAAGATGCATGTTCTGGCGACCATATGCCTTCCCGCCGACCCAGAAAAAACCGGTAAGTTCCTGTGCCAGGGGGCTGTAATGATTTCTTGACCCCAACCCATTCAGGAACCGTACACCGAAGGCGGCTTCGAAATGGCAACCCTGGCCTCCACCCCCCATATACGCTACGGAGCGGGGCCCGTGTGTCCCGACGATTTCCTTGAGCTTACCCGCTATTTCATCCAATGCCTGTCCCCAGGGGATGCGCTCAAATTGATTTCCAACCCGTTTAAGAGGAAATCTCAGTCTCTCCGGGTTATTTTGAAAATAGGCGATGTTCGCTCCCTTTCTGCAAAGATAACCCTCTGAACGGGGATTCTCTTTGTCACCTCTCACCTTCACGATCTTGCTGCCTTCAGTCATCACTTCCAGGCCGCAGTTGTTAAAGCAGAGCACACAAGATGTCTTTTGCCATTCGCTCATGAGAGCCTCCTTCATGCACAAGATTTATATATGAGGACACACCGAAACGCATTTAATGCATTGATACATGGAATGGTCATCCACTGCAGCGATATGGTTGATCATCTGAACGTCTTCAGAACCGAAGTTGCCGGCCTTCATTAGATTTGAAAAGATCGGACTTCTCATCGAATACTTGATACATGCAACCCTATCCACCTTCCCGCTTTTATCAATGGCCTTAACCGGACATTGCTCTTGACAGGCGAAGCAATCTTCAGGACATCCTTTATCATCTTTCTCCGGCCGGGTCATCGAAGGTAATGATGCAGTCGTAACAATTCCTCCCAGCATTAACCTTGGGCCGTATTTAGAATGGAAGAGCAGCCCATTCTTCCCTATCTTTCCGATACCAACGGCTTCAGCCATTTTCACCAAACTCATATAACCCCAAAAATCGCCCTTACCAAGGACGTTGTAAGGAAATCAGCCAAATACAGGCACAGCAATTTCGCCCTCTTCTTCGATGATGCTACAAGCCCGCATCAAGACCGCATCGATATTCCGGTAATAGACATTCGCAGCCCGCCAGTACATCCATTCTGATCTTTCCCCAGATTTAAATACTCCTTTAGGCACGGATAAACCAAAGCATAGGATGCTTTGTGCCGAAGAAAGCATATCCGAAGGTCTGTAATCCGAAGGTTCGTTCTCAAGCGATGCAGCTTTACCTATGCCAAATGCAGGTATATTATTTCGGCTGAATAAATTCGTCATCTCCTCGATGATCTTTGTCATACAGGTCCCCCGATCAGAATTTATTAAAAGCTCCCATCAACACCTTTTTGAATCCCTCGATTTCCTCTCTTGAATATCCTTTCTTTATTTCTTCATTTAAATTCTTAACAATTGGTAATGCCTTGTTAGCCACTCTATTCCCCTTTTCCGTCAGATTAACTAAATAAACTCGCCGGTCATCCGGATGATCCGAGCGTTTCACATAGCCTGATTTTTCCAATCGGTCGACCAGACCTGTGACAGTGGGATTTTCAAGCATTAGTCCCTGGCTAATTTGGGTCAGGCTTGAACCATTATTTTTTTGAAGGAAGAAGAGAAGCATGACCTGGATTGGAGTTACCTCTATCCCGCTGTCTGAAAAGGCTTTTTGAAGATTGATAATAAGTTTTTGGCATACCTTGGAAATCAAAAATATGAGCCGGTCTTCAGTAGCCATCCCTAACCCCCTCCATGAATTTGGTAGGCTAAACTTTAGCATACTAAATACTTTTGTCAACAAAAAACTTCTGGGCCATTGACAAACGCAATACGTTTGTTTATCATTAAAATGGCTGTCACTAATGGCACTGGTTAGGGAACTTGAATGAGAACGATAAGTTCTATCAAATGGACGGATCAAAGTATAGACCATGTAGCGAGACATTCGGTCAGGCCAGAGGAAGTGGAAGAAGTATGTTTCAATGAGGATGAGATCCCTTTTATCAGATCGGGGAGAGAGAATCTGCATTATGTTTTCGGAAAAACCTATTCAGGAAGATTTCTTTTTGTTGTGGTCAGATTTATAAGACAAGGGGAGGTCAGGGTTATTACTGCAAGAGATATGATCGATTGGGAAAGGAACTATTTTAAGACGAGAGGCAAATAATTATGAAAAAAATACCAAAGTTTAAGACAGATGCAGAAGCTGCGAAATTCTGGGAGGCCCACAGTTTTCAGGACTATTACGGAGATACCAAGGAAGCCGCGATAAAATTCGTTAGAAGACCTAAGAAGACCGTTGCAGTGAGGCTTGATCCCGATGATATTAAATCGGTGGCAAAGATCGCTGAACGCAAAGGGCTAAGCTATACTTCGCTTCTCAGGATGTGGATCAAGGAGCATCTCGAAAAGGAAGAACGGCACATTGCTTGAGTGTCCTGAGAAAGCCAAGAATTTACTTGCCGAATGAGCATAAAAAGGCCCACTTGAATCAAGAATTTCATAGACAACAATATAGAAAGGTGGTAAATAGGTAGGCTTAGGAGAGCCGATTGGACAAATCAGAACTTAGTCTATTAGTAGTTAGGCACCCACTAAAACATCAAACGGAGAAAATGATATGGATTCATTAACTGGATATATCGCAACGATTATCGTCAGCCTAATCATCGGTTACCTCAGCAGGTTCATAGAACCAAAGTCCAAACTGCTGGCTTGGTTCCCACATAACTTCCTGTTCAACCTCCAGAAAGAAGGAGTAATCATCCAGACCAACTCACTTACTGTCCAGAATTGGGGGCGAAAAGCTGCGGAAGGTATAGAGATCATCCATAAGGCGAAGCCAGATTTCTTTGAGATCCATCCATCTGTTAAGTTCTCTGAGTCTACAAATCCAAACGGAGAGCATATAATCCACCTTGAAACACTAGGTCCGAAGGAGTGGTTTGTGTTGCAGTTGTTAAGCTACAAGACAGTGCCGAAGCTTCAAAATGTCCGATGGAAGGGTGGACAGTGTAAGTGGATTCAAATTGTACCACAGAGGGTCTTGCCAAAAACTTTGCTGCTTGCTCTCCAATTATTTATGTTCGTGGGAATCGGAACCATCGCGTACTGGATTATTCGTGCTGTCCTTCTCCTCAATTCACAGGTCCATCTGTTTCAGTGAAGGTATAAATACGAAACTCCAGCGGATGGCTTATATCTTCGCTGACCCTTGACGGTAACACCATCAGATAGCAATGAAACTGAGTGCACCCCGAATTCATTATGTAAAAGTGAAGAGAGATAGAGTTGGTCATTGCAACATTTGCCGGAATCAGACTACTCTTTGTTGGGATCATGTGCCACCCCAAGGCGGTATGGAAGTTACCCCAGTTGAGCAGATGACGATTTTACAGCGTCTTACTGCCAAAGAGAATGAGAAACTTTATTCGATATCTCAAAACGGGGTAAAATTTCGAACGATATGCACGTACTGTAATAACACCCTTCTCGGTCTCAAGTATGATCCCGTGCTCAACGAATTTTCCATCGGAGTTGGCAGATTCCTTAGCACGGCCCTTGAGATGCCTCGAATAGTTGAATACGAGGTAAGACCCAATCCCTTGATTAGGGCCATCGTTGGACATATGTTAGCGGCAAAAGGTGACTTTGAACGTACAACCATAGATGAGAAATTGAGAAATTTCTTCAATAATGAATCTGCTGATTTTCCAACTGATTTGAAAATGTTTTACTGGGTTTACCCATATTCCTATATCGTCGCCATTCGAGATGTTGTGATGCCCGCTGTGCGCGGAAATTTAGAAACAATGGGGTGTTTCAGTATTCTAAAATACTTCCCAATGGCATATTTGATCTGTGATCTTGATCAGTATGAGGGGCTGGATGATCTCACTTTCTATTATGACAAGAACCCATCTAAACTAGCACATATTCCTATAAATTTGAAACAAGTCAGACATCCCCAGTGGCCTGAAATTGTTGACGATACGAATTTCGTAGTCGGCGGACAAAGCTTGAAAAGTGCGGTATTTGCCATGCCCAAAAAGTAGTGGTTAGCAAATGGCTCCACCGGGCGGCCGATAAATCCGGCTTCCAGAGACCTTCTTGTTAGCCACATTTATGAAGAATGGGAGACATGGGGTCAGACTTAAATATTGACATTTGAGGACAAGTCAAGAGATTACCTTGTTTTTGGAGGGAACCAGAGGACACAGGCAGATTGGAGGTGACCTATGAGCAAAGCTGTTGTTAATTCTTCTGGAAACGTATTCATTGATCTCGGGTATTCTCCGGATGAAGCCGCAATTCTTCAGATGCGTGCCGATCTTATGGCCGATCTCCGAAAGTTCATCAAAGCCAAAAGGCTAACGCAGGCCAAGGCTGCAGAAACCTTGGGTGTTAGTCAATCCAGGATTTCAGATTTAATCAGAGGCAAATGGCAAAGATTTAGCCTCGAAATGCTTATCATCCTTGCGACGAGAGCCGGCATGCATGTTACCCTTAAAAAGGCAGCATAGGGGACGGGATAAGAGTGGCTTCAACCTTTTAGAGTAAACCTCCACTTACAGAACATATCTTTAGGATGGGGATCGGGAGGGGCAAAAAGGCACTCCACTCTGATTCGAGGATCAATTTGATTAGCAAAACCTGTAAATTCTGCTCGATGCATCGCTTGACAGGCGTATTCGTCCAAACCTCTTCTGAGCCGGGCCTCCTGGGTAGGGCAACTGGGGATAGTGATGATCACTTCGTTCTCTTTTTCCTCGATCTGATAACCTACGATGATGGTCCAGGTGAAAAGCTTTAAGGTACTGATAAATCCTTTTAAGCCCTTTTCCCGGACATTAAAGCGTTTCACCAAATCTTTGGCCGCCATTCCGCCTGCTCGCTCCCAGACCTTCTCGTTGAGATTATCAGCCATGGACTGATCGAATCTTTCCTGCACATTAAGATACCAAAAGGAATCCACCACCTGATAGTGCCAGAGTAAGAATTGGATATAATTCTTAAGCTCGGAGGTATCCATCTTCTCAAAAATCTTCATATCCATCTTTTTCTCCCACTAGGACTTCGAATGAAACGAATGACACCGAATAGCAATTAATACACTGCATTAATAGGTTGTCATTGCGAGGAGTCCAGTTTTAGCGGGACGGTTGCGAGGTGAAGCCGAAGCAAACTCGGAGATTCCTCGCTTTGCTCGGAACAGGCTCCGCAATCCAGTGAAATATGGGATTGCCACGCCCTTCGGGCTCGCAATGACAGTGGGCGGCGTTGAATACCTAACGCGTTTGCATTAATAAACTGTTTTCATCGTTCATAAGTGATCTGGCAATCATTTTCAATTTCTTAATCCCTCACTCCCAATCTCCTCATCCCCTTATCATTTTTGTGCGTAAGTAAGCCTTTCGATTCTTTCAACCAAAGGGGGATGAGAGTAGTAGAACCAGGCATAAAGAGGATGTGGGTTCAGATTCGAAAGATTGTCAGCGGCCAGGCGTTTCAGTGCAGCGCGCATCGATTCCGCTGTTTTCATAAGCGCCAGTGCAAAATCATCCGCTTCGCGTTCGAATTTTCTTGAGACTGCTGACTCCAATGGTTGGACAAAAAAGGTAAGCAGGCTGATGAAGGTCCCGATGAGAAACAATCCCACGTAGACGATCGATTCTTGAAAGCCAAATGTCCCGTAAAGCAATGGCCAGTTCAAGAGCTTCGCCACGACATAAAAAGAGACAAAAGACAGTATCTCCAAAGGGATGAGCATCCGGAGGACATGTTTTTTCTTCCAATGACCTGCTTCATGAGCCAGGACGGCCAGAATCTCTTCTTCGGTATGAGAGGCCAAAAGGGTGTCGAAAAGCACGATTCGCTTCGTTCGGCCGATCCCGACGAAAAAGGCATTCGTATGCTTGCTTCGTTTGCTCGCATCCATCTTGAAGATCCCTTTGGCCCGGAGCCCAACTTTTCCCACCATCGTCCTGATCCGCTCTTCCAGCTCCTTATTGTCAATCGGATCAAATTTATAGAACAGGGGAAGAATGACCACCGGAAACAGCCACAGCAGAAGCAGTTCAAACGCGCCTACCAACAACCATGCCCAGACCCACCAGGTATTTCCTCCATGAGTCACCAGGGCTAAGAAAAGACTGAGAACCAATCCTCCCAGAACCGTGGCCAGGACCAAGCTTTTTAACAGGTCCAAAATCCACATCTTAAAATTCATCACATTAAATCCATACCGCTCCTCAATTCCAAACGTCTCATAGAGGTTAAAGGGGATGCGAAAGAGGCTGGCCACTATCGACAGGACGGCAAAGAAAACCAGCCCGTTTACAATCGGCCCGTATCTCCATTGGCCAATCGTCCCCACCAGCCATGGTAAAAATCCGGAGAGTAAAATAACCAGAAAAAACGCCTGATTGGCCAAAGCGGCGATCATCTGAAAATTCTCGGAATCGACGGTGTAAGCAACAATTTTTTTTAGTTTCTCCGGGTCGATGACATCCTGAAAGATTTCAGGAACACTTGTCCCGTGCTGGCGAAGGTAAAAAATATTTAGCCGGTTGAGATAGATTTGCACCCCGGACCGTAATAGAAATACGGCAAGAAATGCGAGGAGCAGAGAATTTAATTGAATCATGAAAGGTGGAATCTATTTCCTGCGGATCTTTTTAGTCCGTTTCCCTCTCCTCCTGCGCGAAGGAGCCTTCTTTTCAGCCTTCTGTGCCGCTTTATCTTCGAGGAGCTTTCTTACTTCACGACGGCCGAGTTTTCGAAGCGCCACCATCGCCGCTTTCTTTTTCATGCTCGGCTTAAACTGCCCACTCTCCCACTGATGAACTGCCCCGACGGTGACACCTGTCAGAACGGCCAGCTCCTTCTGGGTGATCCGTAAGTGTCTCCGGAGGCTTCGGATCAGGCGTGGAGAAAAACGCGATAACTTCACCTCTTCCGGTGCCGCCTCGAGAGGCTTCTTCCCTTTCTCCAACTCTTTTTGCTGACCGGCTGTGATTCGTTGAAGTGTTAAAACCGCTTTGCGAAGTTGCGAGACCACGCTTTTCAAGGACCGGACATCCCGGCCTAACGGAACAGCGATCTTTCGCACTTCCCTCTTTGCCAAACGTACAATTTCAGATTTGATGATTGTCTCGAACTTTGCCATAGGTCCCTCCTCCTTTTCTCAGAAAATCGCATAGCGCCTGCCTACCGGCGGGCAGGCATAGAGCATAGCGCATAGCGTCCAAAATCCCAACTTAATTCCAAATTCTTCCGGTCATTAAGTCACTCAATGACTAATGACTTATTGACCTAATGACACACTAGCCTTGGTATTTGAAAGGACATTTCTTTGGGAAATCTCCCCTCCCCCTTCATATGAATAACTCTTTCTCCATTTTGAAAATCAGTGCCTTTGCTCTTTCGATTCCTCTCCGCTTGCGGATGAGCCAATTCCTGTTGGCCTGAACCTTCTTTCGAAGCGAAGCAATACCTTCTTTTATCCTCTTCTCCGAGGGCGTCCCAAAGGACAGAGCCTGAGTCAAGACTCTTTCCGGTCTCTGGATCCTTTCTACATCTTCTTCCTTCACGGGAATATTAATCTTCATCTCAGCAAGAGCCTTCTTCAAACTCTGGTGGGAGACCTTTTCTCTCCCTTCCTTCGCCGAATATTTGACCGCTCTCTCCACCACCATTTTCGCCTTCCGCATGGGAAGGTTACCGTAACCGACCAACCACTCCATCAGCGGGGTAGCCCCGAGAAACTCCTCTTGTGCCAGCTTCAGCATCTGCGTCTTATTAACTTGCAAGAGTCGAATGATATCGGTCATCACGGACAGGGCGGGCTTCGATTCATCCACCAAGTCCATGATCCAGTACTTCGTCCACTGGGTGTCCCGGTTATATCCCATGAAAAGAGCCTTGCCCACGGAGAGGAGGCTGATCATCATTCCATGGGCAAAGGATGTTTTTGCCTTGATGACTTCCAAAGAACAGAAGTTCCGTTTCTGCGGCATGATCGAGCTGCCTGTGCAATGTCGATCGCTCAGCCGGACCATATTGAATTCACGAGTTGACAAAAGGATCAACGTTTGGGCCATGGTGGAGAGATGGTCCATCATCACGGCCGCGTCGTAGGCCAGTTCTGCCTCAGGTTCCCATCGCTGAGTAATTGGATCGGTGACATTCTCGGTAGGGCCATTAAATCCAAGGAGCTTGGCGGTCAACTGTCGATCCAGGTGAAACGTCGTGCCATAGCCAGCCGCTGCACCGAGAGGATTCTTATCGAAGAGAGCAACCCAGTGCGAGAACCTCTGCACGTCTCTCTCAAGGGCTTCAGCAAAGGAGAGAAGAAGGTGACCGAAGGTGGTCGCCACGGCATGCTGATGATGGGTAAAGCCAGGCATGATCGTTGAGCGGTGTTCATCCGCTTTCTGGACAAGGGTCTCCGTCAGAAAGATCAGTCCTTCGACGAATTCCAAAGCCTGATCTCGAAGGTAGAGACGCATGTCGAGGACGATCTGATCGTTCCGGCTTCTACCCGTATGCACCTTCCCGCCGGACTCAATTCCTACCCGCTCGATGAGATAACTTTCGATGTTGGAATGGACATCCTCTTTCGAAGCATCCAGGCGAAACTTCCCCTTTTGATGAAGCGTTTCTATCTCCCTCAATCCCCTGACGATCTTCTTTCCGTCCTGTTTCGAAAGCAGGGCCTGCTGACAGAGCATGAGGACGTGAGCCCGATTTCCCCACAGATCGTAAGGGATCAGTCGTTCATCGCAGGGAGGAGTCCTTTTGACGTCTCTTCCCGAAAGAAAATCGACCATCTCTTTCGAAGGCAGTTCTTCAAACCGCCCGCCCCATAGTTTTTCAACCTTCATCAAGGATCTCCTATTTCGAAAGCTGCGAAAAAGTCGTAGCGTTCACAAAATCCCTCCCAACCTCCCTTTGCCAAAGGGAGGAGCAATCTCCCCCTTAGAAAAAGGGGGAGCAAGGGGATTTTCATTGTTCGAGTAGGCTAAGCCGTGATGGCGAATTATATGCATCAATCTCACTTCATTTTCCTTTTGGCTAAGATTTCAAAGGGGAGTCCGCGGACAAAGGCTGCATCCGCGCATCGTCTCTGGTCAAAACCCGTAATCTTAATGGAACGAATCTCCGGTAAAAAGAGACTCGTCCTCGACTCTCGATGGACGATCTCAACGTTCCCCTTAAAGAGTTTGATCCTATATTTTCCGTTCACCACTTTCTGAGAAGTCTCGATAAAAGCATCCAGATCATACCGCAATGGGTGGTAGGCCATCCCATGGTAGATGAGGTAGGCCCACTTCTGATCAATCCCTTTTTTAACTTGAATCTCATCCTTGGTGAGGCAGAGCTGTTCCAGGTCACGGTGGAGCTTGAGGATGATGGTGGCGCCAGGTGCCTCATAGATCTCCCGGCTCTTCAGATCCATAATCCCATCCTCAAACATGTCGATCTTTCCGATGGAATGCATTCCGCCGATCACGTTCAGTGCAGGAATGATTTCTCCAAGAGGTTTTCGTTTATCGTTCAATTTGGTCGGAACTCCCTTCTCGAACTCCAATGTGATAAAGGAAGGTTCATCAGGGGACTTTTCGACGGGCCAATACCACATCCAGATATCGTCCGGAAGGGGCTGGTTCAGGTCGATCGCACCGCTGGCGATGGACCGGCACCACATCGTTTTGTCATCCCCTCCGGTAATCATCTCCGTTACCGGGACATCCCAGGCCCGACACAATGCCTCTTCTTCCAAACGCGTTAAATCAAAATCCCTCACCGGCACAAGGATCTTCAACTCGGGCGCAAATAGCTTGAAGACATTATGCATACGATACTGATCGTTTCCCTTTCCGCTCGATCCCTCGAGGATGGCATCGCACCCCTGAGCTCGAGCAACCTCTGCCACCTTACGGGCCACGATCTGTCTCGTCATGGAAGTGGAAACAGGATAACCCAGGTAATCCGAATTGGCCTGAACAGCCCGCGCAATCCAGACCTCAGTGAATTCCTTCCGAAGATCGAAAAAGAGGGGCTTAATCTTGAGAATCTTGGCTTTCCTCTTACTCTCAAAGACCTCTTCTGCTCCCTGGCCGACGTCAATCGTGATAGGAAGGATTTTTTTCGCCTTATATTTTCTCCGGAGCAGTTCGATGGCAAGAGAGGAATCCAACCCTCCGGAGTAAGCAACTGCTACTTTGCTTACCTTCGGGGTCTCGGTTTTTTCAATCTTTTTCAAAATCTTCCGAATATCCATCAAGGGTCAACCTCCTTCGAATTTAGTGAAATGTACCATAAATCAAGCGCTTAAACAATGTTTTTAAATGATTCGCCGTTGATGAGTTTGAGAGAGAACGGTTAAGCGATTCCTTTTATGACCTGAGAGGAAGAGAGATGGTTTTGCTTGCACTAAGAGCGCAAAAAATTGCGGGGTCGAGATCGACCCCGCAAGTCGCAGAAAAACCCTGAAAAGAGGAGAGAAATCTAACTAAAACTTATAACTCACACCTCCAAAAACCAAGTTTGCCCTGTAAGACTGGTCTTTATAAGCCCCGGTGAGAAAGGCAGCGTTCGTACCGCCTGCGGGGGCGAACACATAGTTGTCTAATTGGGCATCACTGTACCAAAGTCTCTCATAAGCATAGCCCACCATGGCTGCAAGGGATTTTGTGAAACTGTAAACTGCTTTTATTCTAAAAGAATAGAGTTTGTAGTCATCCCATCTGCCGATGTCAATATTATCCTGATTAGCCGTGGCGGGTATACCTCCTGCACCGAACAAACCATTATTGAGCAAAAAATCAACGGATCCATTCGATTTCAGATAGTCATGTTGAAATATCAATGTCAGTTTCTTAGGAATGACGTAGACTTCAGTACCTATTCCATATCCCCAGGTCTTATCCCACTGATCTCCCTTCCAGGGCAGACCTCCTGCGGTTTGTGCCTGATTAAATCTCATCCATCCGTAATCGCCATATCCATATACTTTGGCAATCTTCTTTATCATGTAGTCGGCGCTGAGATCGAATTCATATCGCTTATCTCTCCTCAATCCAAATATGGTGTCCGAATAATTTGTGTTTTTGTACCTGTACTCAAGACCAAAATTCAGATTTTCCAAGGGGAAGACATCGACAGCAGCCTTAACCGTGTCCCTATTCTGTGCCGCATAGGCAAATCTCTTGGATGGATCAGCATGGCTTGCAGCGGTTCGGTAATGTGCATCTCTATCTAAGTTCTCATATCCTACTCTGGCTTCCAGAAAATCGACTCCGCTCCACTTTAGATCCACAAAAAGAATGTTGTCCATGTTGAATGGTAGAATCTCCGCAGGGTCATCTTCTCCTCTCTTGTTTCTCTCTGTCTTGACATATTTGTAGCCGCCGGAGACGTAAAATTGTGCCGGAAGCCTAAAGCCAAGTTCTCCTCCATAGGTGTTAATCTTATAATTGAGAAAGATATCTGCAACACCGGTAGGGTCGTCTGATTTGTTAAACCTCTTGTAGTACTTATAGTAGACTTTTGCGTCGAGAAAGCGGACAGGATTCGAGGTGAGGGAAAAATCATAATTTACATTGTCGACTTTTCCTGTATAACCCGAGCCAATAAGAGAGACAACAGAAGTCTCTGATCTCCCCCTTGCAAACCCCACGTTCGTACTGAATCTGCTGTTGAAGGGAAGAGAGACAGCACCCTTAAAAGCGCCTTTGTCATAGGTATTATCCGGAGGAAGGGAGAATGCATTTGGAGCGTTGAAGTTGGGGGGTAGACCCAAGGAAGTGTTGCTGTTGTTAAAATCGCTGTGGATATAATTCCAGGACAGGAAGAAAGGCTTTTTAGAATACCCTGCAGAAACTTTCAGATTGTTTGTTACATACTCAACAGGTTCCGGAAGCTCAAAGGCTCTTCCTCCTGGACTCGTTTCTGCCGCGCCTGTCGGCTTGATTCCCTCCCTGTTTTCCCTTTCAAATGAGAAATCAAGAAAGAAGGGTCGAATCACGTCAACTTTGAAGCCGCCTCCGTATTGACGCCTCAGGATGGAATAGTCAAACGTGTTCCACAGGGGAAAGTTTGGATTGGGAGTACCAACCAAGAGATCATGACCTGCTCCCAGGAAAGGGGTTCTGGCATCAAAGGTGATATTGTGGGGTATCTCATCATAGAACAGATCGAACTTGAATTTCCCCCACATGCCCCCATCTACCGTATAATATTGAGTATCATAGGCGAAATCGCCCACGTTGAAGTTCAGGAAATATTTATCGGTGTCAAGATTGAGCCTTGCCCTTCCGAAAACAGCACCATCTTCTCTAAGGTCTCTGTATTCTGTGAATTTGGCTTTTCCTCCCTCGTCCCCACGTACACCAATCCAAACACCTGTTACTCCAATCTCGCCCTCAATCGTCTTATTATCCTGGGGAAAAGCATACGAAAGTGGCACAAGGCATATCATCAGTGTAATGAGTATTATTTTTGCTTTCATTGTCTCACCCCCTATCGCTGAAAGGTCGGGGCAAGGCTGCTTCCATGAATATTTCCATGGCAGTTCAGACATCCCCGCGCGAAAAATCTGTTCTTGTTAGACGTAGCAGGACCTAAGAATGAGTGGAGATTCGTATAAGGTCTGCTCGGATGGCCTCCTGTATTATGGCAACTCTCGCAAAGGAGGGGCACCTTTCTGGTCAGAAGCCTCGAATGGTTACTGCCATGGACTTCGTGGCAGAGCAGGCAGTTCTCCGGTACAGGCGGATGCTCAAATGCATAGGGACCTCTCTTTTCAGCGTGGCACCTGTAACAGAGGTCGTTTACTGAATCGGCCTTGATCATTGCCTTAATGTCGAAAGTGCCCATCGGGTTGTGGCAACTTGAGCATTTAAGCGCCTGACGGCCGACAAACTCTTCTTTGATCGGATGATGGGATTGTTTGTTGAATTGGGCTCTTATGTTCCTGTGGCAGCCAAAACAGAGGTCCGGTTCTCGAGCCTTCAAGTTGCTCTTTCCGGGCACCGCGGAGTGGACGGAATGGCAGTTGTCACACGTAACAAGAAAGGATTTGTGCTTGCTGAGATTCCAGTTTTCCACGCCTCTCATATCTTCATGGCATGCGAGGCATTTTGAATCTCTGACGGTAGGACTTTCCTTCTTGCCAAACGCAAAAATGGCAACGCCTCTTCCACCGCCTTTTTCAATGTGTTGAGCCCCGGGGCCGTGGCATGACTCACAGCCGTCTCTGTTGGCCGGATTCCCCGGTATCGCCCTCTTGCCATGTACCGATTTCACAAACTTGTTGTACTGGCCCTCATGGCAATCTTTGCAGGCTTCAGACCCAACAAATCCTGATTCTCCTTCTACCTTACTCTGCGCAATGAGTACCAAACTGAAAACGAAGGATAAGGTGAAGAATAAGATGGATAAGAAAAACAAAGCCCTCCTCTGCATAAATTGCACCTCCCTTTCTCCTTTTTTAAGAGGACTTAGCCCCTTTCCTTTTAAGGCTATAGGAATAGCCTGGAAAGAGTGAATGGGGCGCGTACTGTATTTCGCTGGAAAAAATACCGTATTTTGAGTCCTCAGGAATAACGGAAGGACCTGGAACTTTCCACATCAATGACCGTAGAAAGGCAGTGAGAATCCGAAAACCAACCCTTCGACTCCCCGGTCTGAAGCCCGGGGTATGCTCAGCCTGCCTGCCGGTAGGCAGGGGTTGATACTGAACGGCGCTCTTAACCCCGATTTAAGAATCGGGGTTTGCCTTCGACCCGAGCTCAGGCCGAGGGTGCGCCGTCGAACGTATCAACTTCTCAAGTATTTCTCTTGCTTTTAGGGTTAAACTGAGGCATAATGTGGTTAGCTTTGAAAGTTTCAGGGTTTGAGAGTCCATACCTAAGGTCTTCCAATTCATTTCTGCGTGATTTAGTCACTGTTCCCCCCAAGTCGCGTGAAATCGTGGAAATCATGGTCTGGCGTAAAAAAGAAGGGGTAAGTTTATTCAATACTGACCGAGTCATTTGAGGATTAAAGATGAAGTTTTCAGAGTTAGGTTTGAAGGCAGAGGTTTTGAAAGCCCTGGCTGATATGGGCTACAACGATTTGACACCCATTCAGGAGAAGACCTTTTCTCCTATTCTGGGCGGAAGAGATCTTTTGGCCCGGGCAGAAACTGGCTCGGGCAAGACAGCTGCCTGCGGCATTCCGCTGGTTCAGATGATCGACCCTTCGCTCAATGCCATCCAGGCTCTCATTCTGGTCCCCACCCGGGAACTGGCGCTCCAATATGTGGAGGAGATCGACAAAATTTCAAGATTTGTAGATGTCACACCCTTCGCCATCTTTGGCGGATTCCCGATGGAGATTCAAAAAGCAAAATTAAGCGATGGGGTCCATATCCTTGTCGCAACACCGGGGCGCCTGATCGATTTCCTGTATAATTCCACGTCGATTGACCTTTCTTCTGTCCACACGCTGGTTCTGGACGAGGCGGACGTGATGCTGAAAATGGGCTTCGTTGAAGATATAGACTTTATCATGTCCTGTCTGGTCCACGATCATCAGACATTGTTCTTCGCAGCAACAATGCCCGAAGAGATCAATCGATTGATCAAGGTCTATCTGAAAGAACCTGTCAGGATGGAGTTGAATAAGGAACAGGTGGCTCCCCAGAGTCTGGTTCACCATTTTCAGTATACGGGGCGCCGTGATCGGCTCAATGCCCTGGTCGAATATCTGAAAAGGGAAAGGATCTCGCAGGGCATCATCTTCTGTAATTCACGAAATCACGGTGAGAAACTGATCAAGGAGTTGGAAGAAAAATTCAAATCGATAGAATATATCCATGGAGGTCTGGAGCAGTCGAGGCGAACCTCGATCTTCGAGCGTTTTCGCCGGAATCAGATTACCTTCATGGTTGCCACGGACCTGGCCAGCCGCGGACTCGACTTCAGTCATGTCAGTCATGTGATTAATTACGACTATCCCCGGGGTCTGGAATCCTACACGCACAGGACCGGAAGAACCGGGAGGATGGGGAGATCAGGCATTGCCATGACTTTTGTGACAGATGAAGAATTGGGGGACTTGAAATCCCTGTTTAAGACGAATCGTATTGACCCCGTGTGGCATGGAGATGTCCCTAACCTGCAGGTTGCGGACAAACATATCAGGAGGCAACACGGTAGGAAATACTTCAACAAGCGATCCCGGCCGGAACTCAGGAGTGGGTTCCGATCAAATCACAAGAAAGCGGCTTCAGTGTCAACGTGAAGCCTACTGCCATACTGAAGTGGGGCGACTGATTCATCCTGACCCCCATTTCATGACGAGCCTATGAAACGCGAAGACCTGAGAAACATCGCCCTGATTGCACATGTTGACCATGGAAAGACGACCATCATCGATGGCCTGCTCAAACAGTCGGGCATTTTCCGTTTGAACGAGAAGGTCCAGGAAAGGGTGATGGATAATATCGACTTAGAGCGGGAGCGCGGCATTACCATCATGGCAAAGAATACGGCCATCGAATACCGGGGAGTCAAGATCAATATTGTGGATACCCCGGGCCATGCCGATTTCGGCGGGGAGGTGGAAAGGACACTCAAAATGGTGGATGGGGTGCTGCTCCTCGTTGATGCCTCGGAGGGCCCTCTGCCCCAGACGAGATTTGTCCTGAAAAAAGCCCTTGAGTTTAACCTTTCTCCTATTCTTGTGATTAATAAGATAGACCGAACCGATGCGAGGATCCAAGAGGTGTTGAATGAAGTCTACGATCTATTCATCGACCTCGATGCCACGGAGAAACAGCTTGAATTTCCCATTGTCTACACCAATGCAAAACTCGGAATTGCAAAACTTCATCCTGATGAGGATGCCAATGACCTACGGTGCCTGTTTGAGCTCATCCTGAGCGCTGTCCCGCCCCCTGAAGGCGATGAAAAAGGGCCATTGAAGCTCCTAGTCACCAACATCGACTATAACGATTACGTGGGCAGGCTTGCCATAGGGAGGATCTTCTCGGGCTCGGTCAAGGTGGGGGATTGGGTATCGATGATCAACGGCAAAGGGGAGCCGATCAAGACCAAGGTGACATCGCTCTATGGATTTCAGGGGCTTGAAAGAATAGAGATCAAAGAGGCCCAATCGGGTGATATCGTTGCTCTCTCCGGAATCGAAGGCATCAACATCGGTGACACCATCGCTGACATTGAAAATGCGGAGCCCCTTCCGAGAATCGCGGTGGATGAGCCCACCATCTCCATGGTCTTTTCCGTGAATACATCTCCTTTCGCCGGTCAGGAAGGAAGGTATGTCACGTCGAGAAACCTGCGGGAGCGGCTTGAAAAAGAGCTCTTATATAATGTGTCGATCAAAGTTGACTTTGATTCCACGGACTCTTTCAAGGTGATGGGGAGAGGGGAACTGCAACTCGCGATCCTGATCGAAATGATCAGGAGGGAGGGTTATGAGCTTTCTGTCTCCATGCCGGAGAGCATTACGAAGAACGTGAATGGAATCCTTCACGAGCCCATGGAGCATCTGGTCATAGATGTCCCAGAGGAATTCATCGGGGTCGTGACACAGCAGATAGGGATCCGTAAAGGTAGGATGCTGAAGATGAGTAACAATGGCCACGGCAGGGTTCGCCTTGAATTCAGGATCCCCTCAAGAGGCCTGATTGGTTTTCGTTCCCAGTTTCTCACCGATACAAGAGGGACAGGGCTTTTCAACCACATTTTCGACGGCTATGAGGAGTGGCACGGCCCTATTACAAAACGCTCCACCGGAACCCTCGTCGCCGACCGGCCGGGAAAGACGACTCCTTATGCCCTTTATCACCTCCAGCCCCGGGGGACGCTCTTTGTAAAAGAGAACACGCCCGTCTATGAAGGTATGGTGGTCGGCGAGAATTCGAGAGAGAACGATCTTGATGTCAATGTGACAAAGGAAAAGAAACTGACCAATATGAGAGCAGCGGGATCGGACGAAGCTCTACAGCTTATTCCGCCTAAGATTCTAAGCCTTGAGCAGGCGATCGAGTTTATCAAAGAGGATGAACTGGTTGAGGTCGCCCCATACTCCATCCGCATCAGAAAAAAGATCCTTGAATCGAACAAAAGACCTAAGTATAGGAGTTGAGACCCTGCAGCCACTGTCTCTCGCAGTGTCCCGAACGTCAGTGGGGAACGTACCAACAATGGGGATCTTCTTCGAGATCGTTGCCCGTAAGGGCAAAGGCTAAACTTCGGCAGCCGCGGCAATCTTTCAGGTCGCAGCTTCCGCATTTACCTCTGAGATTCTCCTTTCTCCTCAACTTCTCCAAAAGCTCCGACTTCTCCCAGATCTGTCTTAAGGATTCGTTTACAACATTTCCCAATGAAACGGGAAACCTTCGGCAAGGAAAAACAGTCCCCTCCGGCATGATGCAAAGACCATCCACCCCGATGACACAGGGAGCTCCAAAAAGCTCAGGCTCCTCCCCATTAAAACTGACTTGAAAAGCTTGATAAGGAAGAAACGGATGCTCTTCTTCATCAGCTGGGAAAAACTCCAACAGCATCCCTACCATCTCTTTCCATTCTTCTTTATTGAGAACCTCACCGATAATCCCTTTACCTCTGCCCAAAGGAATGAACCGTTCGATGATCAATCCGTAGACGCCCAAATCCTGACACAGTCTAAAAAGGGATGGGAGGCTCCTAAAATTGCTTTTCATAATCGTGATCATAAACAGAATTTCAAATCTTCCTGTCTCTTTAAGCAAGGGAAGATTTTGCATCACTTTTTCAAAAGCCCCTTTTTGACGGATTGTGTCATTCGTCTCAGCAGTTCCTCCATCCAGAGAAATCTTTATCTTCCTCAGTTTTGAAAAACGAGATAACCTCTTCACCATCTCTTGATCGATGAGAAGGCCGTTGGTAATGATCCCCAACTCTTCAACCGTTGATCGTTGGTCCAGATCGTCAAGGAGGTTGAATAACTCCGGCTTTAATAAGGGTTCACCACCGGTCAGATGGATACAGGCAGTCTTGTCCCATTCCTCTAAAGTCGCGAGGAGATTATCAGATATCCTCTTAAGTCCCTGCCAATCCAGATCGCTCTTCTTCGAAAAGTCATCCTGATAGCAGTGTTTGCAGCGGAGATTGCAAAGGTTGGTAATATGCCATTGAATGTAGAATTGTTCCTTCATAGTCTCTCAAACGAAATTATTTAATCAAATATTTTAAGACCAAACCAGAGAGACTTCAAATCCGATTGCTTTACCGAATTGACTCACATTAAATGTTACCCGTTTGGTTAGGCAAAAGGTATCGTTGACTCATAATTCATGTTACCGGACAATGTCCCCTTAAAAAGGGGAACTGTCATGGGTCCACGAGCCAGAATGGAGTATCTTGAGGCCATTTACTTAAGATACCAAAAAGCATCGTTAAAAGAAAAAACCATGATCCTCAACGAATTCTGCTTAAACTGTGGTTACCACCGAAAACATGCGATCCGACTACTGAATCATTTCAAGCGCTTTACCAAGCCTAAAGCTAAAAAGAGAGGTAAGCCGTCAAAATATAATAAGGCTTCGGTCCTTGAACCCCTAAAGAAAATCTGGCTGGCAGCAAACTTGCCTTGCTCAAAGCGTTTGAAGGCGATTCTGCCTCTCTGGCTTCCCTCTTATGTCCAAG
>Ga0315282_10001575_pt1 | contig 42784 bp, 42 predicted proteins | sample YL17G07_20_MG_FD_203693 | JGI IMG/M metagenome (GOLD analysis project Ga0315282, IMG submission 203693) | Sediment microbial communities from Yellowstone Lake, YNP, Wyoming, USA - YL17G07_20 | ecosystem: Environmental > Aquatic > Freshwater > Lake > Sediment | place: USA: Wyoming | collected... | reverse complement strand
CAATCTCGGATGAAAAAAAATCTAGGGCGCATATTCTCTCAATGGTCCTCATGATGCAGCGGAGCTCTTGAACCGCGTGTTGTTGTTCTTCGTCGGGTCCCAGCTCCGTATACCGATGTGTTTTGTCATCCCACCAGCAAGGAATGATTTCGCCAAAGGCGAAGGTGATCCGGAACCAGCCTCGCTTTCCGCCGAGGACTTTGGGAAGGATTGTTTCTTGGACCAGATATTTATCATTTTTGTGTTCCTGTCGAGCTTTCTCAATCTCCTCGAGCGTCGTTGCATTGAGAATAACGCCGCTTCCGCCGCCCGTCGTATTTGCCGGCTTGATGATGAACGGCCGGCCCAAGGGCTTCAGCTCTTCCGCGCTGAGATGGATGTCGCGCTGTTCGTTATACGGCGGCAGGATGATGGTCGTCGGGACATGAAGTCCCTGGGTGATGAACTCAAGATGCATGGTCGCCTTATCGACGGCGTGGACAACGCGGCGGTGGGGATTGATCAAACAGATGGCATTTTCTTCCATCCACTGGACAAGGGGAAGGAACCGGGCATCGGCATCCGAGGCGCGGTCGAAAAACGCCTGGAACGCAATTTCTGCCTCTTTGAGTTTCTTCAAGACCTGCGGCAAAAGATCCGGGTTTATGGGATATGATGAAATTCCCCGGAGGGCACATTCACGCTCGGTGCCGGCGATAAAATCGGCATCGAACTCCCAGTTCCAGGCTAGAGCCAGATTGTATGTTTCCATGGACAAGCAGTCTTCCTCCTCAAATATAATGTTTTAGGGATAAAAACTCAATTGAAGGAGGGAGATATGTGACTAAAGGGCCATGGTCCTCATTGGTCGACGTAGTTCGCGAAGTAAACGGTCAGATAGCCCGTCGCTTTGACCGTTTTATTGGCCAGGTCACGACCGTAGAACTCGACCTTGGCCGTCACGTTCAGGATGTCGCCCGGATTACCCTGGTACAAATTCAGCAGAGGGGCCTGCTGCTTGGCGACTTCCGGAACGATGACGAAGGAGATGACCGTGGGCGTCCCGACGCGGATGAGGATGGAGAGTCCCCCTTCGAACGAATAAGGAACATCCGCGCCTTGGATGTTGTGGCCGTCCGCCCGCGTATAACTCACGACATAGCGGCTGACCTGGATGTCGTTGTATTGGGATGGTCCGAGAAGCGGGTCGGGATCGAGCATCGAGGCCGATAAAGTCGCTTTGGCGGCGTCGGCCCGCCAGGACAATATTCCCGTCAGGGCGTCGAAGCGGACGACATCGGACTGCAAAAAATCCACCTCTTTGCCTTGGCTGTCCGTCCCGGTGATTTTTTCCACGAGGAGGAGGCTTCCGGATTGTGAGTCATCCTCGAGCGGTTTGCAGGCGGCAAGGAAGAATGAGGCAGCGAGGAGGGCCGTCGCGCCGAGGACAAGTTTGAAGCATTTAGCGTTTTTCATCGGTTCCTCCTATTTGGCGATCCTCGGCGTTATGAAAATAAGGAGTTCGCGATTTTGTCTCGTCTTGGCAAAGTTTTTGAAGATGTTCCCCAGGATCGGGATCCGATGGACGAAGGGGACCCTCTCCCGGGTGATGGCGTCTTCCAGCCGGTAGATGCCGCCGATGACCGTCGTCCCGCCGTCGGGCACCGTGACCGTCGTCTTGGCGCTCTGGGTGGTGATCGGAGGGATGCCGTTGACGAGGTTGGCGAAATCGGCCGCATTGTTCTGGATGTTGATGTTCAGGACGATCGTCCCTTCGGCGGTGATCTGGGGCGTGGCCGTAAGCTCCAGGCCGGCGTTGACGTACTGTGTCGTGACCGTGAAGTTGGCCTGGGTCTGGACGGGAATCTGCCGCCCTTGGTTGATGTAGGCTTCTTTGTTGTTCAGGGCCGTGATCCGCTGGGTCGAAACGATCCGGCCGTTGCCCGAGGTTTCGAGGGCCGAAAGAGCCACGTCCAGCCTGAAGGTGTCGAGGACATTGGCCAGGGAAAGACCGAGGACCGTGTTGAAAGCGGGAGCCGGCAGGTTGACGGCATAGCCGCCGAGAGGGCCTCCGATGCCTTTGGTGACGATGCCTTGGGGAATCATAGCGCCGTCAAGGCTGATCTTGTTCGGAAACTGGAGTGACGTCTGGTTGCCGTAGGACGGGTCGGCGATCCCCTTCGTTCCCCATTGAATGCCGAGGTTTTGAACGAACGTCGAGGTGGCTTCGACGATTCGCGTTTCGATTTGGACTTGGAGCGTCTGCGTATCCAGGACGGAGATGAGGTTTTCGATCAGGTCGAGCTTTTCTTTGACGTCCGAAACGATGAGGATGTTCGTTCGATCATCTTGGATGATTTCCCCGCGGCTCGACTTTTTGTTCTTCAAGATCTCGAGCACGTCCTTGGCTTTGGCGTTGGACAGATTGAATGTTTTCGTCAGCAGGGGGCCGGCTTGTTCTTTCGCGTCCCGGAGCATCTGCTCGGCCTTTTCCTCTTCGGCCAGAATCCCGATGGGCGCGATCCGGAGGACAGTGCCTTCCAGGGATTTGCCCAGCTTGTTGTTTTTCAAGATGAGGTCCAAGAACTGGTCCCAGGGAACATCCTCGAAACTGCAGGTCACGCTCCCGTGAACCTCCGGATCGAAGAGGACGTTCAGGCCGACTTTTTCGCCGATGTAAAGGACGACATCCCTGAGGTCGGCGTCCTTGAATTTCCAGCTCATAAGCTCTCCGGAATATTTTTGTTCGGTGTCCTGGATGGTCTTGGCTTTCGGTTGTTCCTCTTTTGCCGGATCCTCTTTTTTTTCTTCCTTTTTCTGGGCGTCCGCTGAAACGAGGGGAGGAGGAGGGAGAGGCGGTTTTTCGGCAATCTTTTTTGGGGCCGGATCGATTGTTTCGGCCGGCTTGGCCGCAGCCGAGTCTTTTTGTTCCGCCGGCTTCACGGAAGCAGGCGGAGGCGTTTCTTTGGTGAGGGCCGGGTTTATTTCCGTTTTTTGGGGGGCCGTTGTTTTCGGGGCCGGATCACCGGCCTTGGCCTCGGTTTTTATCCCGGCGTCGGTGACCGCCGGGGCCGTCGTTGGGGGGGGCATCCCGGCCGATTCAGCCGGCGGCTGGACGGCGGAGTGAGGCTCGAGGACCACCGGGCTCGATTCGTCGGGGAAGGAAATCGTCATCTCCTGAGGGCCGTTGTTGACGGTGTAGAGCCGCGGCTCTTTGAGCTCGAAAACCAGACGGGTGATGAAGTGCGGCGGGGGGGCTTTGAACTGGGCGATCTTGATCTTTTCGACGCCGAATTTTCCGACGGCGGATAGTTGTGGCGATTTGCCGTAGACGACGTCGTACATATCCACGATCAAACGGAGCGGGTTATCCAAAACGAAGAAATTGGCGATCGCTTTTTGACCCAAGTGGACCGTGACGTCCAGGCGCTCCCCCTTGTCCGAAATCTTGATATCGTCGAGAGGAATATTTTTTGGCTGCAGCTCGTCGAGTTGCCGTCGCATTTCGGGAGTGAAGAGGTTTTCGCTAGCCCCTTGGATCTTTATCAATTCAATGACGGTCTTCTGGGAATCGGTATAGATCTGGAAGGGAACGGCTTCTTTGAGCGTCAGGAAGAGCGAGGCGCGAAGGTCGGCCGTGGCCTGAATTTTGACGTCTTTGACGAACTGCGACGGGTCGTCCGGCATCGCCGGCGCCGGCGGGAGCTCGACCTTGCCCAGCTCGACGACAAGGATGGAAGGAAACTCCTTGGTGTAGGCCGCTTTGATGTTTTGAAGCGGGGAATTGGACTCCAGAAGGATCTGGGTGCTGACCGGTGTGGGCCGGATGGAAATCTTGGAGAGGGACACGAGGGGCGGGTTGGGCTGGCTCAATCCGGATAAAACGAGCAAGAGGCCGAGAACGGAGAGAGTGAGCCATAAATGATTCCTTTTCATGTTAGCGCTCCTCGGGAATAAATTCTTTGATGATATCCTTGGGCTTGGCGAGCGGCAGTCCTTTGCTGTCCCGTGTCTTTCGAAAGACGACATGGGTCCCTTCGATCGACAGGACATAACCGTCGGACAGCCGGTCCCCTTCATGAATGGTGATGGGGAATCCTTCGGTCAGGCTGATGATGGCTTCCCATACGTCTTTCGCCTTGACGATCCCCATCAGAGTGACATCCTCGATCGAGAGGTCGGAGAGACGGCCGATGACTTTCTTCTCTTTCATCCCGCTCCCTCCGAGGAGGTTGAGGAAAGGATCGCGGCGCCCGCCGGGATTGTACGAAAGAGAGGGACCGCTCGCTTTTTTCCCCTCCCGAGGCGGAGTTTGGGCCAAGCCCACGGAGAGAAAGGTCGTCAAAACGACGGAGATCATGACCACCGCTTTATTTAATCTCATCGTCTTCCTTCAAGGGCTTTTTGGGCCTGTTGATCTCAGGCTTCGGGATCTGGCTCGGCTCCAGAAAAAAGTATGTTTTGGCCGTGAAGGCAGCCGAGATCGAAGCCGCCGGGGACTGGCCGGGGAGGGCCCTGATCGAAAAATCGTCGATGTTGAAGAGGCGGGGAAGATGGAGGACCCGATCGAAGAACAGGCCGAGATTATGATAGTTGCCGACGACCTCGATCGGGATGGGTTGTTCGGAGTAAATATCCTTGTTGTTTTCCTTGGCTTGGGCGATATGGATGATCTCGAGCCGGGAATCGAAGGCCATCTGCTGAACGTTGCGCAGGATCTCGCCGATTTCTTTTTTTCGGGGAATGATGACTTCGATCTCGGCGAGGGCTCTGTTCAAGCTGACCAGTTCCTCCTCGATCTTGTCGAGTTGTTTCTTTTTAGCCAGGAGCGTCGTCACTTCATTCTCGGTCTTGAGGCGCTCGTCCCGCAGGCTTTTGAGCTCGGTCTGTCCGCGCTTGAAATAGGCAAAATAAGCAAGGCCGCCGAGGATGATGACAAGGAGGGCATAGACATACCACGGCTGGTTTTTCATCGGCCCTCCCTTGTTTTTGGCCGATTGGCCGTTTGTCCCTGCGCGGTGGGCGGTTTGGGCGCCACGCGGTTGGCCGAGATGGAGAACTCCAAGTACTGATTGGCCCCCTGAGTTTTTTGGGTGGAATCGAGCAGGCTGAAGGCGTCTAAGAGACCGCTTCTCTCCAGATTGCGCATGTAATCCGAGATCTGGATATTGGACAAGGCCTTGCCCTTGATCTGAATGGTTTGCGGATTGACCGACACTTCGGTCAGCCAGACCCAATCGGGGAGGCTCGCACTGAGCTCTTCCATGATCCTGACCGCGCCGCTCTTCCGGGCTTGAAGCTGGTTGATCAGGTCGATCTTTTTCTGGAGGAACAACCTCTGCTCTTCGACCTGGTCCAGCTTGGTCAGCACGGACTCGAGTTTTTGCTTCTCTTCTTTGGCTTTGTCGAGAAGACCGCGCTCGTTATTGAGGGCTTTCTTTTGGAGAAAGGCGAGGGCGGCCAGGAGGATGAGAGCGAAGACGATGATCAGGTTTCCGCCGGGCGCCTTTTTTTTAGTTTTGACTTCGGTTTCGGCGAGAGGGGGCGCGGCCTCGACCTCTTTCTTTTCGACTTTCAGAAGGTTGATGCGGATCATGGGCTTATTTTTCTTTTTTCCTCGCGGCCAGCCCCAGCGCCACGCCGAAGAACGCAGCCATTTCCCCGTAATACAAGCCGTTCAATTTTTTTTCATTGTAAATGACCGTCCGGAATGGGTCAAAGAGAGCGGTCTTGACCTCGAATCTTTGCTCAAACGCGCGGGGTAGATTCTTGAGGCCGGCCAGGCCTCCGCTGAGGAGGATCTGTTCGATTTTCTTTTGCTGCTTATCCTCGGCTTCGAAGAAGGCGAAGGTCTTTTCGATCTCATCAAGAAGGCTTTTGATGTTCAGGTTCAGGACGGCCTCGAATTCGTAGGGGGGAGTGGCCTGGGGCAGGATTCCCTGGAGCATGTCTTCCGCATCTTCGAGGCTGACGTTCAGGTCTTTACGGATGTTTTCGGCGAAATAGAATCCTCCGATGGGGAGGTCCCGGAAAAGCTGGGGAAGGCCCTTATGGCAGATGACGATGGTCGTGAGCGAAGCGCCCATGTTGACGAGGGCCGTGGTGTTATCCCGGAATTCGTCGGGATAGTTGATTTCGAAGGCGTTGTGGATGGCCAGAGCATCCACTTCGACCGCTTCCAGATTTTTGCGGGCTTGCTGGATGACGTTCCTGTAGGCAGCGACTTTATCCTTTTTGACGGCCACCAGGAGGATTTCCAGGTTCTGATTTTCCGTGGCCGAAGAGGGCCTGAGGACGGCGTAGTCGATGTGGGTCTCCTCGTACGGATAGGGGATGTTGTGCTTGGCCTCCCAGACGATCGATTCCGCGAGCTCCTCTCTCTCCATGGCCGGCAGGAAGATCTTTTTAATGATGACCGAATTCCCCGAGATCGAGATGACGACATCTCGGTTTCCAATCTTGTTTTTCTCGAAGAGCGTTCGAATGGTTTCGGAGACGGCTGTCGAGTCGATGATCGTGCCCTCGACGATCACATCGCGAGGCAGAGGTTCATAGCCGATTTTGGCGACCTGGAAAACGTCCTGATTGCCTTTTTGCCGGATTCTGAGCTCCATGGCCTTGATGGCGTGCGACCCGATATCGAGTCCGACGAACGCTTTGTTCCGTTTGAAACCGAACATCTTATCCTTATTCCAAGTCTATATGAATGGACTCCTAATCTCTCCGGAATTTCTCATGGAGCCGTTTCTCAACGATCGAAGGGACAAGGTCACTGACGCAGCCCCCCAGGCCGAATACCTCTTTGACGAGGCTGGAGCTCAAAAAAGCATATTTGGCGCTGGGCATCATAAAAAAGGTTTCGATGGCGGGATTGAGCTTCTTGTTCATCAAGGCCATTTGGAATTCAAACTCGAAATCCGAAACAGCCCGCAGGCCGCGGATGACGATGGGGGCTTCATTTTTCTGGGCGAAATCGACGAGCAGGCCGTGGAAGGCTTTGACTTCGATGTTGGGATGGTCCTTGAAGATATCGCGGATGATCTCGATCCTTTCGTCCGCCGAGAACAGGGTTTCTTTCTTGGGATTTTCAAGGACGGCGATCAGGACTTGAGGAAAGAGCTTCTCTCCCCTGAGAATGATGTCGACATGCCCGTTGGTGATGGGATCAAAGGAACCGGGATAAATCGCTTTTTTTTCCAAGGCTCACCGGATTATTAATTAAAATTTAGTTCCACTCATGTGATTAACAAAAAAAGCCTTTCGTGTCAAACCTAATTTGACAATTTTTGGCAAAAATCTTTCTAATTGCATGATATTCCAGCCATTCCCATTATGCTATTCGGGAGGAAAACGACAATCCCCTTGGAAGATGAATCATGGGGTGATATTCGTGCCCCCTTCCAGGGGAGAAACTCGAGAATAAGGTATTGTTCCCGAGGGAGCTGTTCATGCGGCTAATCTCTTGATTTTAAAGTCATTATGGATGAAAATAATAATATGGAAAGAACCGAAGCACTGAAGAGCGGAATTTTTTGCATTCTCCTCATTGTCTTGCCTATTTTTCTTTGTCCCGCTCAGGACGAAGCGCTGTATGACAAAAAACGGCACGCGATGGTGGAAAACCAGCTCAAGGCGCGGGATATTACGGACCGTCGAGTTCTGGCGGTTATGGCCAAACTGCCGCGGCATCTCTTCGTCGGTCCCGCATTGCAGTTGGAAGCTTACGAAGATTATCCTTTGCCGATCGATGAGGGTCAGACCATTTCCCAACCGTACATTGTTGCCTTGATGACCCAAAGCTTGGAGCTCACAGGAAAGGAGACGGTCCTCGAGGTCGGGACCGGCTCCGGCTATCAAGCTGCGGTTCTGTCCCATCTGGCCGCCAAGGTCTATTCGATCGAAATCAGTGAGCCCCTCGTCAAAAAAGCTTCGGAGTTGTTGCGGCGGCTTGGCTTGACGAATGTTGAAGTCAAGTGCGGCGATGGATATTTCGGTTGGCCCGACAAAGCCCCTTTTGAGGCGATCGTCGTGACCTGCGCCGCGAAGGAGATTCCCGAACCGCTTGTCGATCAGCTCGGAGAAGGCGGCCGGCTGGTCATCCCGGTCGGGGAGACGAGTGAAGTCCAAACCCTAACCCTGGTCAGGAAGATCAAAGGCAAGCCTAGGATCGAGCAGATAACCATGGTCCGTTTCGTTCCCATGACCGGCGAAAATATGAAGAAGAAAAAATAGGCGGCGCCACCCGAGCTATTCTTTTATTTGAGGGAGCGAATGTCGCTCCCCGAGCCCTGACCGCATAACGCTTTTCAAGAGAGGGGGACACGATCCGGAAAATTCGGGACATAACCCTTTCTCTCGAAAAGGGATTGTGTCCCCTGAATTTTCCGGTCATGTCCCCGAAAAAGGTTATATGGTCGGCCCCGAACTGAGTTGCTTTTAATGCGTTCTTGTGCTAATTTTTGGAAAAATGATCCAATTCGGGACTTCTGGCTGGCGGGCGGTCATGGGGGAGGAGTTCACCTTCCACAACGTCCGCCTCGTCGTCCAGGCCATCGCCAATTTTCTAAAACGAAAATTTCACGGCCGAGAAATTTCGGTCGTGGTCAATTATGACACTCGTTTTCTGTCTGAGCGATATGCTTCCGAAGCGTCTAGAATCCTGTCCCACAACATGATCCATGTCTTCTTGGCCGAGAGGGATGCCCCGTCTCAGGCCCAAGCCTTCCAGATCATCAGGCGACGGGCCCAGGGCGGCCTGAATTTCACCGCTTCGTTCAATCCCCCGGAATACAACGGATTGAAATACAACACGGATCTTGGGGCGCCGGCGCTTCCTGAAGAAACCGACGTCATCGAAGCCGAGATCCGAAGACTGCAGGACGATTATTCTTTTTCTCCCTGTTATCCGCGGACGGAATTCATCGAGAAGATTGACCTGCAGCGCGACTATCTGACTTTCCTTAAGGACAAGATCGATTTCGACCTCATCCGTCGAGCCGGCATCCGGGTTGGCCTGGATCTGCTTTACGGGACGAGCCGGGAATATCTCGATGAGATCCTCGAGGAAAATCAAGTGCCGGTCGAGGAGATCCACGGCTTTATCGATCCCTATTTCGGCGGAATCGCTCCGTCCTGCACGGAGGAGAACCTGGAAGAGTTGAAGAAACTCGTCCAGGAAAAGAAATGCGACCTCGGCATCGCTACGGATGCCGACGGAGACCGCTTCGGCGTCGTCGACCACCGAGGCCATTTTGTCCTTCAGAATCTTGTTCTTTCGGCACTTTTGAACTATGTCGTCGCGCACAAGGGCTGGCGCGGCGGCGTGGCCCGGTCGGTGGCGACCACCCACTTTTTTGACCGCATCGCCCGCAAATACGGGCTTCCTCTGTATAAGACTCCGGTCGGCTTCAAATTTCTGGCCGACCTGTTCTTGAAGAACAAGATTATCTTCGGCGGCGAGGAAAGCGCCTCGATCGCCGTCAAGGACCACCTTCCCGAAAAAGACGGGATCTTTGCCGGCCTCCTCGTGGCCGAAATGGTGGCGGCCTCGGGAAAAAGCCTCGCCGCGCTGATCGAGGCATTGTTCCAGGAATACGGCCAGCGGATCGGCACCCAAAAAAATATTTCGCTGACGCCTGAGCGCCGCACCAAGCTCAAGAAATTGATCAGGAAACCGCCTGCCCGTCTGGCCGGCCGCGCCGTCGTGAGCACGGAAGTTATCGACGGCGTGAAGCTCAATTTTTCCGATGACGACTGGCTCTTGCTCCGCTTCTCGGGCACCGAACCCGTCATCCGCTGCTATGCAGAATCGGGTTCCAAAAAGGAACTCGGAAACCTCCTCAAAGCGGGCCTGGGAAAGCTGGTGTGATCGAAAAAAGATCGGGATCGCTGAAACGAAAGCTCATCGTCTTCGGGTTCGCTTTTCTCCTCCTCGTCTTGTTCATCACCTCGATCTTCGGGAAAAAAGGTCTGATCGAGATCTACCGCACGCGGAAGACCTATGCGACGCTGCTCCAGGATATCGAACGGTTGAAGCAGGAGAAAAGCCGGCTCGAAAAAGAGATCGCCGCACTCGAGAAAAATCCCCGGGCCGTGGAAAAAGAAGCCCGCGAAAAACTCTTCCTCATCAAGCCGGACGAAAAAGTCGTCATAAAAAAAACAAAATAAAAGCCGGACGAGCCGCTATTCGAGATTTATCCCCAAGGGCATGATGGCCCACATCCTCTCCCCATTCAGGATGTTGGCCCAATCGACTGCCCTCTCGAATTCCCGAGGCAGAGACGAGCGGAGCCGGGCTCCCTTTTGCCCGAAAAGAGACCCGAAGAAGGAGATCTTCTTCGGCCAGACGACGAGACTGACGTCCTCGCCCTTGGCTATGCCGGCCAGGCTTTTGGCCTCCTCGATGGCCTTCGAGAGGCCGCCGATTTCATCCACGAGGTGGATCTCTTTGGCCTGGCTTCCGGTCCAGACGCGGCCTTTTCCGATTTTGTCGACGTCCTCTTTGGACATCTTCCGGCCTTCGGCGACCTTGGTCAGGAACTGGTCGTAGATCCAGAGGATTTCTTTTTTCAACAGCTGGCGTTCTTCCGCCGTCAGCCGCGTGAACGACGAAAAAATATCCAATCTTTTTCCGAAGTGGATCTTTTCCATGGTGATGCCCAATTTTTCGAGGAGCTTCTCAAAATTGAATTTTCCGGCGAGGACGCCGATCGAGCCGGTGAGCGTCTGGGGCTGGGCAACGATCTTATGGGCGGCCATGGAGATCCAGTAGCCGCCCGAGGCCGCCAGGTCGGACATCGAGACGACAAAGGGCTTTTCTTTCCGGCAGAGAACGACCTCGCGCCAGATCGAGTCCGAGGCCACGGCGGAGCCTCCGGGGCTGTCGACGCGGAAAACGACCGCGGCGATGGATTTGTCCTCGCGGGCCGCCCGGATCCAGCGGGCGACCGTCTCCGAGCCCATGGACTGGTAAAGGCTTTCGCCGCCGTGGATCGGCCCGAGGCCGTAGATGAGGGCGATTTTGCGACCCCTGTTCAAGCCGAGGGAAGCAGGATCGAGACGTGCATATTCGGCGAGGTCGATCCGGCTGCCTTTTTTTCCGTTCTTTTGGAAAAGCTGGACGACCTGGTCATCGAACAGAAGGTCATCGACGAGCCCGGCCTTCAGAGCCTTATCGCCCTGGAAGAACGCTTCGTCGATCAGCGCTCGAACTTCGGCTTCGCTTTTTTTTCGGGATGCGGCAATGGTTTTAACATAATAAGCGAATTCATCGCCGGCGATGGATTCCATCATTTTCTTATGGGCCTCGGTGAAGCCGCTCTCGGTGAACGAGTTGACGGCGGTTTTGAATTCTTCGACATGCTCGAATTGGGCCTCGATGCCCAATTTGTCCAAAGCTTTTTTAAAGAATGGAACGTCACCGCCGATACCGGTGATTCCCAGCCAGCCAAGCGGATGAAGAATGATCTTATCGCAGGCCGTGGCCAGATAGTATTCTTTGTCGAATTCCGGTTCCTCTTCGATATAGGCGTAGATCTTTTTCCCCGATGTTTTGAAGTCGACGATGGCCTCCCGGATTTCGGAGCATTTGGCCCAGTCGCAGTCCAGCGAGCTGAGCCTGAGGAGGACGCCCATGATGCGATCGTCAACCCGGGCTTTCCTGAGGCTCATCCAGACGTCATAGACGGACAGCGGACGGGCGCCGAGAAAAAGTGACGACCAGAAATTCGTTTCGGGAAACTCGACGAGCGAGCCGGCAAGCCTGATTTCCAGGTAGGACAGCGGTCCGACAGAGGGAGCTCTGCCGCTCTCGAGATAGAGGAAAGAAAAGACAGTGGCGATGATCAGGACAAAAAAAATGAGCAAAAGAATAAGGACGTATCTCCCTTTCTTCATGGGCGGCTCCTTTCCGGCGTTCGACATCCGGCTTCAGGCTCCAATATAGCATAAATCGGGGTCGGGTCGACACAGCCTGCGGACAAATGTCAGGACGTTAGTTCGCTTGATGTCCGGCAAGAAGCCCAGTCTCCCCGAAATCCTCAAGTGGATCAAGCCTGACCGTAGTAAAGCTTAGGTCGGGTCCTGTCACCGACCAGCCCCAGAGTTCTTGCTCATCACCCACCTTCGGGGGGTCCCATTCGCTGCGAACTCTGGGGCGCCCCGGTCGGCGCCACCCGATCTCTAAAAAAAATCGTACAACGGTCTGGATCGAGCACGGCTCAAAGGAATTTTCGCTTGATTTTCATTTTCAATTATGGAAAAATGAGGCGACCCTTTTACCGGGAGGACTCGACTTCGATGCGAAGAAAGAGCGGCCGGTAAAGAGAGGTCAAGGAGGATTCTTTTATGTTTTCTAAAAAACTTTATGTCGGTAACCTCAATTACAAGACGACCGAAGAGAAACTCAAAGAAGCGTTTTCTCAGTACGGCGAGGTTACCTCTGTCAACATCCTTCAAGGAAGAGGCTTTGGCTTTGTGGAAATGGCGACTCCCGAGTCTTCGCAGGAGGCCAAGGACAAGCTGAACGGAACGGACCTTGAAGGCCGGAAGATCATCGTCAACGAAGCCCGGCCCCAAACCGAGCGGCCCCGAGAGCGGAGAGAGGGAGGAGAGAGAAGAGATTTTCGTAAGTTCTGAATAGATTTTTAGGCTTTCCTAGCTCCAGAGTTTTTAGGGGTATACAAACGGTATGTGTACCCGCTCGTCAATTTGGAGGGGGAACCCGCTTTGCGTTTCCCCCTTCCAACGCTCGCTTCACTCCCTGCCTCCCTTTCTCGGGCGGAGTGTCCCACTCCGCCCTTCATGCCTCCCCGGAGATGCCCGCCTTTTTTGGGGCCCCTCTTATTTAGCTTAAGAGGGGAAGGGGAGATAAAAATGATTAGAAGATAATCTTCAAAGGCATCTCCGGAAATATACCAAGGGGGCGGCTCCCCCTTGGAACCCTCTACGAGCGGCTCCCCGTGGCGAGCCACGGGGAGCCGCTCGTAAACCTTTCCCCAAAAAATTTCGTAGGTACTGGTGGAGTCTTTAAAGCGAGGTTGACCATGAAAAACGTCATGAACGCAGGAAAGCTCGGCGCCCTGATCGTGGGTTCCCTGTTTTTGTCCGCCTGCCTCCGGGTTCAGATCATCAATCGTGTGGCTAACCCGGATGTCTATTTCGACAACGTCCAGAAGCAGATCGAAAGGCTAGAGCGGGAAAATCCGCGGAGGCTGGGACGGGCACACAACCTCTGCCTTTTCATCTACGACCATGGAGAGGACCAGATTGTCAAAGTCACGGTCCCGCTCTGGATTGTCGGACTGGCCCTCGACGCGGGCCTGGAAGTGGCTGAGCACGACCATGAATGGAAAAAATGGCGGGATCGCTATGACTTCGACTGGGACGCCATTCATGACTTGGGCCAGTTCGGCCCTGGTCTGCTCGTGTCCGTCGATGACGATAAGGACAGAGTTTTGGTCTGGCTGAAGTAGAGAAAAAATATTATCATTCCATTGACATGGAAGGGACGAGAGCACTCAACCAAGATGACACCTGGAGTCTGGTTCAAAAAGTCAAAAACGGCGACCGGGAGGCCTTCATGATCCTCACCCGGACGTTCCAAAAAAAAGTGTTCGTCTTGACTTATTCTTTTTTCCGAAACAAAGAGGACGCCCTCGACTTGGTTCAGGAAACGTTTTTGAGGCTCTTCCAGAAGATCGGATCCTTCCGCCAAGGCCATAATTTCGAAGCCTGGCTCCTCCAGATCGCCAAGAACCTGTGCATCGACTATTACCGCAAGAATTGGAGCCGCCGCCGCGAGCTTGAAAGCGAAAAAAGCGTGGAAGAATTACATGTTGCGGATATGCGGACGCAGGGGGGCGAAGAGGCTCGCGATCTTAAAGACATCCTCTCTCGCTGCGTCAACAGACTGGCCGAGCGCCAGCGGACGATCTTCATCATGCGGCACTACAGCCAGCTCAAGAACGAGGAGATCGCCCAGGCTTTAGGCATTTCTTTGGGGACGGTGAAATCCCTGCATTTCAAGGCCGTCCATAATTTGCGGGCGCTGATGGGCCCGTATCTGGGGTGGGAAACATGAGCGGCTGTCAAAAGATCCGAGGGCGCCTGACCGCTCTCCTGGCGGGGGAGCTCGACGGCAAGGACGAGGTTCCTATGAGAAAGCATCTCGATAACTGCCCGGAGTGTCGGCGGAAATTTGAAGAACTCCAGCGGATTCTAGAGGGGGCCGACGCTGTCCGCGAGGACATGCAAAAAGTCATGGAAACCATCGATTGGGAGGCCCTGCCGCGGCAGATTACGGAGGCCGCTTTTGCCGAAAAAAAGCGCGTTCCCCGGGTCGGGAGAGCCTCGTCCTTCTGGCGGGCGCTCGTGGAGCCCCGCTTGAAGCCGGTCTATGCCGGCCTTTTGGCCGGGATCATTGTCGGCGCCGTCGGCATGTTCTTTGTTCTCAAGCCCCAGATTTTCCGCCCGGCCGCCGGGCAAAAATATTTCGCCTCCCGTGATTTCATCGAGCGGGTCGAGCTCGAGCTCGCCAAACGGGAAACGCTCGATTATCTCGATAAAAGCCAGTATCTGATCCTGGATTTTCTCCAGTCCCCGCCCGGCCGGGCGCGGCTTTCCCAAACGAATCTGGCCCCTCAGAGGGTTCGGGACATGCTCTCCAAAAAACGCTATCTCAACCAGCAATTGGACAGGATCCAGATGGCCAAGGCCCGGGAGATCTGCAATCAGATCGAGCTCCTCTTCTTCGAGCTCTTCCAGATCAGCGACGAGCTGACCGCGGAGGAAGCGGCCAGGATCAAGGATTTCGTCGAACAAAAACAGCTCCTCTTGAAGATCAATCTTCTTAAAAAGGAGCTCCGGGAAAGCGAGGTCTGATATGAAAACGGTTCGAATATACATGGCGGTTTTGATCCTTGTCGCGGCCGGTCTAGGAGCCGTGGGCCAGACGACCGAAACGGCGCAAACGGCCGAAGGCAAGCTTTTCCAGGAGATCAGACACCTCTACTTTGACGAGAAGTGGACAGAGGCCCAAACCAGGCTCGAGGATTTTCTCGTCCGGTATCCCCAGAGCCCCTTTTATGCCCAGGCGCTCTACTACAAGTCGAAATGCCTGGAAGAGCAGGACGGAATGGAGCGGGAGGCTCTGAGATCCTACAAAGAATTTCTGAGGCTCCGAGACAGAAATAAGGATCTGGCCGAGGACGCCGAGGTTTCCATCATCGACCTGGCCATGAAGCTCTACGACCAGGGCGATAAAGGCTTCGTCCGGGAAGTCGAAGACCGGCTCGCCAGCCCGAACAAGGTCGTCCGCTACTATGCGGCCGTACAGTTGAGCTATGTCAAGGAGAAGCGGATCGCCGACAAAAGCGTTCCTATCCTGAAGCAGATCATTGAAGAGGAGAACAGCGGAGAGCTTCGAGACAGGGCGAGGATCGCTCTTCTCCGCGTCTCTCCCGACGCCCTGGCCGGGGTCGAAGAGAGGCGCAACGAAAAAAAGGTCCGGATGCTGAGGATCGTCGTCATGGACGACCGGACGAAAAAGATTGAGTTCCAGCTCAACATTCCCTGGGCGCTCGCCGACCTCGCTCTCTCGGCCATCCCCGACGAGGAGAAGGCGACGATCCGCCAGAAGGGTTATGACATCAACAAGATCCTCAAGGGCGTTCAAGAGGGAAGAGGGACGATTCTCGAAATCAACGATGCTAAAGAAAGAAAAACCATAAAAATATGGATTGAATAAATTCTAGGAGGAACACATGAAAAAAATAATCGGTTGGACATTGGCCGGGCTGATGCTCGTCGCTTTCACGGCGCCAGTCGCGAAGGCGGAAAAGCGGGATGACCTTCAGGCCATCAAGAAAGCGGTTAAGGAAAATCCGGCTTATGAGGCCGGGAAAGAGGCGATGTGGTTCAAGGTGCTGGTTACGGACGCAAAGACCAACAAGGAAAAAGTCAAGATCACGCTGCCCATCTCGATCGTCGAAGCTTTCCTCCGCTGCGCCGACGACAAGCATGTCCGGATGCACCGCCATGACCGTGACATCGATGTCGCCGCCCTCTTCGCCGAGCTTAAAAAGGCCGGCCCGATGGCGCTCATCGAGGTTTCGGAGAAGGACGAGATCGTCAAAGTCTGGTTGGAATAAGCTCCCCCCGGAAAGGCCTTCGCTCGAATCCCCGTTCTTCCCCCTTTAATTAAGTTCCGGAGATGCCTTTCAAGATTCGATTGTATTTTATTTATCTCCCCTACCCCTCTTAAGCTAAATAAGAGGGGCCCCGAAAAAGGATGGCATCTCCGGGATTGCATGGAGGACGGGGATTTTTTTTGTCCCGACTTGCGTCCTCTTCCCGGAAGACGTATTGTATTCTTTCGGAACGCCGCCGCCGGGAAAGAGAGGGGCCATGAAAATTGAGCTGACCAAGAAACAATACGAAATATTGATGAAGCTCGTCTATATCGGCAATTGGATCGTCAACGGCTTCAAGACTGAGGACCTCGATGAAGATTCGGACGCTCTCGAAAACCATATTTTCAGCAAAGCCGGGGACTTCGGGCTTGGAAAATTTGTCTTTTTTGACGAGGATCTCGACGGCTGGTATCCGACGGCCGCGGCGGAAGACAAATGGCAAATCGACCTGGACGATTTTAGGAACGACTCTTTTTGGGACGAGCTGGAGTTCCGCCTAGCCGACCGGGACCTCGTCGTCCGGTACGGCGAAAAGAAGGTCGAAAACATGAGTCTGGAAGAAAGGAACCGCCTCGAGCGTGAGCTCGTCGACCATTACTACGGGGAATTCATCAAAAACGGCCTCAAAAACCTCGTTCTCCTCAGGCCTCAGTGACGAGCCTTTTAAGCTCCACGAATCAATACGGTTCCATTGCCAAAAAAATTATCCGTCGTTAGGATTGGCTATGGGGAGCAAGGGGATCATGGCCATATTGGTTTGGACCGGATGTTCCCTTTTTAAGAAAGCAGATCAGTAATAAATAGATATTGATGATTGGTATGAGCAGCAAGAAAAAATGCCAATCGGGTTTGTTGAGATCGTGCAGCCTTTTCATCATCGGAAAAGAAATCAGGAACAGTGGCACGATTATATATATGAAAACCATGCCCGTTCTCATCGCCAGATAAACACCGCTTTCGGCGACTCCGATGAAAACTAGGTTTATTCCTTTTAATATCATTTCCGGAATCATCAAGAGTAAAAAGCTTAAGATGCTAAAACTGAGCCACTGGCCTAACCATGCGACTCGGTTCAACCTGCCTTTCCAGGAAAAGAAGCTGGTGCTCGAGACATAGACATCTTTAATTTTTGATAAGAACTTGTCGTAAATGATCAAGCCAATCATAGAAATAACGCCGATGCCTGAGATGATGAGCCACATGGGAACGGTGTTGACCGGCAGGCCGCTTTTTTGCGGGGTGTTGATGAAATTTTCGAACATCCGGCCGCCGATCGGGCCGCCGATAATACTGGCCAGCGCCAGGGGCAGGTTGGCGTATCCGGTAAAAAGCCCTTCTTCGCCCTTGGGCGCGACGGCGCCCAGGTATTCGTAGATCCGCGGGGAGGCCATCATCTCGCCGGTGGCCATCGAGGCGATGGACGCGATCAAGACCAGCCCGGCCAGCGGAATGGATAGCCCGAGAAAATTCACCCTCTGAGCCGTGTCGGAGAAGAGGAGGGGAGCCAGAACGTTGAGAAACATGCCGGTGGTTACGACCGCGGCGCCGAGGATGATGGATTTGACCGGCGTCCATTTTTTCACCATCCTGGTGATGAGCATCTGGAAGCTGACGATCATGACCGGATTGGCGAGCTGATAGAGCTCGACGGGAGCGTTCGGGTCGATATAGCGCAGGAACAAGGGGACCAGGTTGTAGAGCTGGACGTAGAGGAACCAGAAGAGCCCGATGACGATCATAAAAAACATAAACTTGATATTGCTTAAGACGATGAAAATGCCCAGGATCGCTTGACCGAGAGTCTTCTTCTGGACTTTCTGTCCGTCTTTAATGCCGTCGCTGACGTATTCGGGCTCTTTATAGATGAACAGGACGACGGCCAGCCCGATCAGGGCGAAGATCGTCGAGGCGTAGGTGAATATGGCCGGAATGCCGAGGTTGATCCTGATGAAGTAGGAAACACCGCGGCCGCTGATCGAGCCGATGTTGATGATCATGTAAAAAATGCCGAAGCCGAGCGTGGCCCGCCTCCCCGAGGTCTTTTGGACCGTGCCGGCGATGCAGGGCTTGACGATCGATCCGCCGATCCCGATGAGGATGATTCCCAGGACGGCGGGAACCGTGAAGTCGATGGCGACCGCGGCCTCAGCGCCGATGATCCCGGGCCAGAATCTCTGGATGTTGCCCATGACGACATAGCCCAGCGAGATCATGAAGAAAGCGACAGAGAGAGAGCGCTTGTAGCCGAATTTATCGGCCAGGGTTCCTGAAAGGATGGGCAGAAAATAGATCAGCCCCCAGAGGATCGAGCCGTTGAGGAGCGTGGCCGTGGAGGGACTCATGCCCAGGCTCTCCTTGAGATAGATGACCATGAACGAGGCCATGGCGTAATAGGCGGCCCGTTCAAGAAGCTCGATCGTGTTGGCCGTCCAAAAACTCATCGGGAATTTTTGCTTATTGGGTTGCGCATCGGTCATGTCCTGACTCCTGGTAGACGTTGAAGATTGCGGTTGTATTCTATTCAACCTCCGCTCGAAAAATCAACGGAATTTTGGCTTGACCGTATATCACTTTTCGGGGACATAACCGGAAAATTCGGGACATAAACCTTTTCTCTCGAAAAGGGATTGTGTCCCATGAATTTTCCGGTTATGTCCCGAATTTTCCGGATCGTGTCCCCCTATCTTGAAAAGTGATATTCGGTCAGAATTTTGGTTTTTCTCGTCCCCTTTTCTCCGGGCTGGGTTTTGGGTATACTAATTCGTTATCCGGCTGAAAAGACGTTTCCATGGCAAGACTTTTTGAATACCAGAGCAAAAAGCTTCTCCGAGCGGGAGGCGTCCGCATCCCTGAGGGAAACGTCGCTTTTTCGGCCGCCGAGGCCCGGACCGCCGCCGAGAAGATCGGCAAGCCTGTTGTCTTAAAAATCCAGGTCTGGCTCACGGGCCGCGCCGGGCTGGGCGGCATCCAGTTCGCCGAGACGCCGCGGGAAGCTGAGGAAAAAGCGGAGCGGCTGATTGGGATGAAAGTTAAAACTTATGTGATCGACCGCATCCTGGTTGAAGAAAAACTCGCCGTTAAAGCCGAATATTTCGCCGGGCTGGTCATGGATGATGCCCGGAAATGCCCGTTGCTCATTTTCAGCTCCGCCGGAGGGAGCGGAGTCGAAGAAATCGCCCGGAACCATCCCGAGAAGATCGCCCGGCTGCCGATCGATGTGGGCACTGGACTTCGTGAGTTTGAAGCCCGAAATCTCGTTCGACAAGCGGGTCTGGCTGGGAATGTCCTGACCCAGTTGGCCGAACTGTTGACGAAGTTTTATCAAGTCGTGCGAACGAACGATGCCCGTTCGGCCGAGATCAACCCGCTCGTTCTCGCGGCGGACGATCTCGTCTATGCGGCGGACTGCCATTTGGTCGTCGACGATTATGCGGTCTTCCGCCATCCCGAGCTCGGGATCGAAGTCGCGCGGGAGTTCGACCGGCCGCCGACAGCGCTCGAAAAAATCGCTTATAAGGCCGAGGAAAAAGATTACCGCGGCACGTTCTACTTTTTCCAGATGGCTGAACAAATTCCCGAGGACGAAAGATATATCGGCTTCCATGGAGCCGGCGGCGGCGGATCGATGATGTCCATGGATGCCGTGCTCAACAAAGGCTTCAAGCTGGCCAATTACTGTGACACGAGCGGCAATCCGCCGGCGAGTAAAGTCTACCGCGCGGCCAAGATTATCCTCTCCCAGCCCGGGATCCGCGGCTATTTTGCTTCGGGATCGGGGGTGGCCAGCCAAGAGCAGTATCATTCGGCGCGCGGCCTGGTCAAGGCCTTCACGGAAGAGAACCTCGACATTCCGGCGGTCATCCGCCTCGGCGGGAATTTTGAGGAAGAAGCGATCCGCATCCTGGGGACCTACTGCCGAGACCTGCCGGCTAAAGTGGAAGGCTGCGGACGGGATGATTCGCCCGAGGCCTGCGCCCAAAGGCTGGACGAGCTCATCCGCGAGACAAGAGAAGCGAAACATGCGGTGAAATCCATGGCGGACTTTCGGCCTCCCGGCGGGGCCTATTCCTTTGAGACGCTGACCGGGAAGTTATTCATCGACCAAAAAAAATGCAGGGACTGCAAGACCAAAGGATGTTTTGACGCCTGCGCTCCGAAAATTCTGAAGCTCGAGGGAGATCGTCCGGTTTTAGCCATCACCGTCGAGGGAGCCAGGAAGGGCAAATGTACGGAATGCCTGGCTTGCGAGATTTTCTGCCGGTTCCACGAGCAGAAAGCGATCATCATCCATTTGCCGATCCCGGGGCTGGGCGAATACAGGGCTAAAGCGTTGTCAGAACGTCACGGCGGACGATGACTGTGAAAAAGCGAATAAAAATAGATGGGGACATGTACCGAATTTCTGGATTCGATACGTGTCCCCTCTCGTACGTAAAGAAAAGAAGCGGATATGTCCATCTTAGTTAACGAAAGATCGAGAGTCGTCATCCAGGGCATCACCGGCCGTGAAGGAGTCGTCCGGACTCAGTTGATGAAAGATTATGGGACGAACGTCGTGGCCGGCGTGACGCCCGGCCGGGGCGGCCAGGAAGTTTATGGTATTCCCGTCTATGATTCGGTCGAGGAAGCCGGGGAGAAGCGCGGGCCGATCGACATCAGCGTCATTTTCATACCGGCCGCGCTGGTGAAAAATGCCGCCCTGGAAGCCATCGCCGCGGGCGTGAAACTCCTGGTCATCGTCCCGGATCGCGTCCCGATCTTCGATGTCCTCGAGATCGCCCGGGCGGCCAAGGAGAAAGGCGCGCGCTTCGTGGGTCCCAACACCCTCGGTCTTTTAAGCCCGGGCCAAGCCGTCTTGGGCATGATCGGCGGCCGGGCCCAACGGGCGAGGGAGTGGTTCAGGCCGGGCAGCGTCGGCGTCAGCTCCCGGAGCGGGGGCATGACCTCGGCTATCGCCTATTATCTGACGCAGGCCGGGATCGGCCAGAGCACGATCGTCCATGTCGGCGGGGACGCCATCGTCGGTCTTTCTCACCCCGAAGTCATGGAGCTGTTCGAGCGCGACGAGCAGACGAAAATCGCGGCCCTCTTCGGCGAGATCGGCACGACCCAGGAGGAGCGCGCGGCCGACCTCATCGAAAGCCGGAAATTCACCAAGCCGCTCATCGCCTTCATCGGCGGCAAAGCGGCCAAATCCGGGACGCGCTTCTCGCACGCCGGCGCGATCGTCGAGGGAAGCCGCGGTTCGTATGAAACGAAAGTGAAAAGGCTGCGGGAGGCCGGCGTCCATGTCGTGGATTCCATTTTCGACATTCCGCAAAAGGCGAAAGAATTATTAAAATAAAATTGTCAGAGGAAGAAGAATATTCATAGGGCGATTTTAGGAGGCTCAAATGCCTGACGAGAAGTGGAAAACGGCCATAACGGACGTCAAGCCGAACAGGATCGTCATGCGCGGCTATCCCGTGGATGAGCTGCTTGGAAAAATCTCCTTTGCCCAGGCGATCTTTCTCATTCTGAAGGGCGAATTTCCTTCGGCCGAAACGGGAAAGCTCGTCGACGCGATTTTCGTCTCGTCGATCGACCATGGCGCGAGCCCGCCGTCCGTCCTCGCCGCCCGGACGGTCGCTTCGACCGGCGGAGAGCTCAATTCCGCGATCGCGGCCGGGGTGCTGGCCATCAGCCGCTTTCACGGCGGAGCCATCGAGGAAGGCCAGCGGCTTTTCTTGGAGATTGCCAAACGCGAGCAAGAGCCGGGAGCAAATGAAGAGAAAGCCGTCAAAGATGTGCTGGACGAGATGAAGGCCAAAGGAAAGCGGGCCTCGGGCTTCGGTCACCGCCTCCACACCAAGGACCCGCGGACAGCCAAGCTTTTCGCCCTGGCCGAGGAGCTGGCGCTTTCCGGAAAACACGTCCGGATCGCCAGGAGCGTGGAGAAAGTCCTGGCCGAGCAGCAGGGGAAAGCCCTCCCCATCAACGTCGACGGCGCCATCGCCGCCCTCCTCTGCGACCTTGGCCTTCCGCCCGAAATCGGAAACGCCTTTTTCATCATCTCCCGCGTCCCGGGCTTGGCGGCCCATATCCACGAAGAAAAAACGCGGATGAAACCCATGCGCCAGATCGACCCGGAGGGTTACGAATACGACGGACCCGCGGAAAGGAAAGTCCCATGAAAAAAGACATCCTGAAACTCATCCCCGAAATCAAACTGATCGACGATGAGAAACTGCGCAACCTAACGCTCACCGTCTGGGAAGAGGCGGTCAAGCACGGCGGCTGGTCTCTCGCCGATCTTCATCACATGCCCTTCACGCTCCTCATCAAAAAGACCGACGTCAGTCTCATCGAACACACCCGGGCCGTAACGCGGACGGCGTTGCAGATCGCGGAAGTTTTAAACGAAGGATATCAAGGCAAAATCACCATCCAGCGCGACGTCCTTCTCTCGGGCGCTATTCTTCACGATGTCGGGAAATTGTTCGAATATACAAAGGAAAAAGGGACTTTTCAAAAAAGCTACGAAGGCGAACTCCTCCGCCATCCGATTTCAGGAGCGGCCTTTGCCTTCAAATTCGGGCTGCCTCAGGAGGTCGTTCACATCATCGCCGCGCATTCCAAGGAAGGCGACGGTTCGCGGCGGACGATCGAGGCCGTCATCGTCAACCATGCGGATTTTGTCAACTTCGACGTTTTTAAGGAATGAAATAAATGGAGACATGTTCCAAATTCTCTTGAATTTGATACGTGTCCCCGTTTTACGGAGTCAAAGAGAGTGGCTCAAACGTTTTCAGAAAAAGTTTTAGGCCGAAGGGCCGGACGTTCCGTCCGGGCGGGCGAAGTCATCACGGTCGCTCCGGACACTTATCTCTCCCACGATAACGCCTCGGCCATCATCGGCGAGTTCAAGAAACTCGGCCTCAAAAAAGTGGCGGCCCCCGAGAAAATCGTCATTGTCCTGGACCATATCGTCCCCGCCGCGGATGAAAAATACGCCCAGAACCACAAGATCATTCGCGAATTCGTGGCCGAGCAGGGAATTCCGAATTTTTATGACATTCACTCCGGCGTTTGCCACCAGGTTTTTTCGGAAGCGGGTTTTGCCCTCCCGGGCAAAGTCATCATGGGGAGCGATTCGCATACAACGACCTATGGGGCTTTGGGAGCGTTTTCCGCCGGCATCGGCCGGACGGAAATGGCCAGCCTCTGGGCTACCGACGAGATTTGGCTTCGCCTTCCGGAAACGCTCAGGATCGAACTCGCGGGGAAGCTCGGTCTTGGCGTTTATGCCAAAGACGTGATCCTCAAGATCATCGGCGACAACGGCGCCGATAGAGCCAATTATGAAGCCGTGGAATTTGCCGGCCCGGCCGCCGGGGATTTCAGCCTGGCCTCGCGGATGGTCCTGGCCAACATGGCCGCGGAGATGGGCGCCAAAAACGGATATTTCGAGCCGGACGACAAAACGCTCGAATGGCTGAGGACGCGGGCCAAGGCCGATTATGAAATCGTCAAGTCCGATCCGGAGGCGACGTATGAAGCCGTTTTGAAATACGATCTCTCCACGATCGAGCCGCAGATCGCCTGTCCTCATGCGGTCGATAACGTCAAACTTGTATCGGCCGTGGAAGGCCGAAAGTTCGACCAGGCCCTCATCGGCACGTGCACCAACGGCCGTCTTGAGGACCTCGAAATCGCGGCGAAAATCCTCATCGGGAAAAAGATCCATCCCCGGATCAGAGCTCTGGTCCTGCCCGCCTCGCGCGAAGTGTATCTCGGAGCCTTGAAAAAAGGCCTGATCGAGATTTTCGTCGAAGCGAAGTGTGTGATTCTCAATCCGGGCTGCGGACCGTGCCTCGGCGCTCACGAAGGAATTCTCGCGCCGGGCGAAGTCGTCGTCGGCACGTCCAACCGCAATTTCAAGGGACGGATGGGAAGCCGCGATTCCGAGATCTATCTCGCTTCGCCGGCGACCGTCGCCGCCTCCGCTCTCGAAGGAAAAATCACCGACCCGAGGAAATATTTGTCATGAAAGGAAAAGTCTGGAAATATGGGAATGACGTCAACACCGACGTCATTTTTCCGGGGAAATACACCTACGCGCCGATGAAGCCCGAAGAAATGGCCAAACACGCCCTCGAGGATCTTGATCCCGAGTTCGCCAAGAACGTGAAGGCGGGCGATGTCGTCGTCGCCGGCAAGAATTTCGGCTGCGGAAGCTCTCGGGAGCAGGCCGCGGCCTGCTTGAAAGCGGCGGGCGTCCAGGCCGTCGTCGCCAAGTCGTTCGCCCGAATCTATTTCCGGAATGCCATCAATTTAGGGCTGCCCGTGCTTCAGTCCGAAGAGGCCGCGGATAATCTAAGAGCCGGGGATGAGGTCGAGGTCGATTTCGCCGGCGGCGCTATCACCTCCGGCGGCAGAGTCTTTAAGTTTCCCCCGCTTCCGGATTCGGTCATCGGCATTCTCCAAGCCGGCGGCCTGATCGAGTGGACAAAGAAAAAGCTCAAATCCGGCAAGTGAGCAATAAAAGGAGTCATTCATGCCGAGATATAAAATCGCCGTTCTTCCCGGCGACGGAGTCGGGAACGACGTCCTGGACGCGGCCCTGATCGTCCTCGAAAAGCTCAAAGTCGATGCGGGATATGTTCACGGCGAGATCGGCTGGAAATTCTGGTGCGCGGAGGGAAATGCTCTGCCCGAGCGGACCATCAAAATGCTGAAGGAAACCGACGCTTGCCTTTTCGGCGCCATCACCTCGAAGCCGAAAGAGGATGCGGCGGCCGAGCTCGCTCCTTCGCTCCAGGGCAAAGGCCTGTCCTATTTCAGCCCGATCGTCCGCCTCCGCCAGGAGTTCGACCTCTACACCAACCTCCGGCCGTGCAAAGCCTATCCGGGAAATCCGTTGAACTACCGGGACAACATCGACCTGGTCATCTTCCGGGAGAATACGGAGGGCATGTATGCCGGCGTCGAATTTTTCCCGCTGCCGCAGAGCGTCAGGGACGCTCTCCTCGTCCATTCCAAGATGAAGCCCTTCCAAGACGTCCCCCTCAACGAAATCGCCCTCTCCACGCGCATCATGACCAAAAAAGGCTGCGAGCGGATCGTTCAAGCGGCTTTCGACTATGCCCGTAAGAACAAGCGCCGGTCCGTGACGATCGTCGAGAAGCCGAATGTCCTCCGTGAAACCGGCGGTCTGATGCTGGGCGTTGCGCGGGCCATCGCCAAACAATATCCCGACGTCGAGTTCAAAGAGGCGAACGTCGACGCCATGTGCATGTGGCTCATCAAGAATCCGCACGACTACGATGTCCTCGTCGCCGAAAACCTCTTCGGCGACATCATCTCCGACCTGGCGGCGCAGCTTGTCGGCGGGCTGGGCTTCGCCGCGGCCGGCAACATCGGCGACAAATACGCGGTCTTCGAGCCGACGCACGGCTCAGCGCCCAAGTATGCCGGCCAGTTCAAAGTCAATCCGATCGCGACATTCCTCGCCGCTAAGCTGATGCTCGAATGGCTGGGAGAAAAGGACAAGGCCCGGACGCTCGAGGGCGCTGTGGCCGAAGTCATTCAAGAAGCGAAGGTCCGGACCTATGATATGGGCGGAAAATCGACGACGCTGGACATGGCCCAGGCCGTGGCCGCCAGGCTTTAAGCGGGTGTATCCTTTGGGAAAGACGATTATTGAAAAGATCATCCAGGCGCACAGCCGGGACGAAGCGGCGCCCGGCCGGATCGTCTGGCTGGATTTGGAGGTCCGCTCGGCGAGGGATTTCGGCGGCCCCAACGTCGTCAAGCATTATGAGCGGGAATACGGGGACTCGCCGTTCGCGGAGAGAAGCGCGACCTTCTTCACCTTCGACCTTTGCGCGCCGGCCTGCTCCTTGAAATATGCCGACAACCAGCAGGCCTGCCGGGATTTCGCCCGCAAACACGGCATCGAGGTCTTCGACGTGGACCGCGGGATCGGGACCCATGTCCTTGTCGAAGAAGGGCTGGCCCGGCCCAACGGGACGGTCGTCGGAACGGACAGCCATATGAACATCCTCGGCGCCGTCGGGTGTTTCGGCCAGGGAATGGGCGACGTGGATATCGCCTTCGCCTTCAAGACGGGCAAAACCTGGTTTGAGGTCCCGGAGACCGTGAAGGTGGTCTTGAAGGGAAAGCCTTCGCCCGCTGCGGAGGCGAAAGACCTGACCTTATTTTTATGCAAGGAGCTGGGGACAAAGAAGATCGCCCTTCGAGCGGCGGAATTCTACGGCGAGGCGGTCAAAAATCTCTCGCCCTCCGGCCGCTTCACGCTCTGCAGCATGATCACGGAAATGGCGGGAATTATCGGATTCGTTCCCGAATATGGGAATGGGCCGGCCGGGGAAATGAAGAGATTTTTGCGGAGGCCGTTTTCGCCGGCGAGCGCCGACAAGGACGCTCTTTATGCCGACAGTCTGGAGCTCGATGTATCCGGCCTTCCGCCGCAGGTCGCCGTCCCGCCTTCTCCGAACAGCGTCCAAAGCCTGGCCGATGTTAGAGGCCTCCGCATCGACTCGGGCTTCATCGGGTCATGCACGAACGGCCGGACCGAGGATTTCGCCCGCGCCGCGGATATTCTCAAAGGCCGAACGGTTAAAAAAGGGGTGATGCTCAAAATCGTCCCGGCCACGCGCCGGGTCTATGAGGAACTCCTCGACCGGGGCATTTTGAAGATATTGTTCGAGAGCGGCGCCATCGTCGTCAACCCCGGCTGCGGCGGCTGCGCCGAGGGACACGTCGGTTTGACCGGAAAAGGGGAGACGCAGATCAGCACCGGCAACCGGAACTTTCCCGGAAAACAGGGGAAGGGAAGGACATATCTGGCAAGTCCGGCCGTCGTGGCCGCCTCGTGTGTCGCCGGCGAGATCGCCGGTCCTGAGGATTTGTGAAATGGAGAAAGATATTCGGCAGGGACGAATTTGGGTCCTTCTGGACAAGGAGGGAAAGCCCATCGAAGACATCGATACCGACCAGGTCTATCACAATGCCCATCTCCATATAACCGAAATCGCTCAAATGGGTCCGCATGCGCTCGGAAACCTGGAAGGCTGGAAGGATTTTCCAGATCGATGCCGGGAAGGGGATGTCGTCATCGCCGGCCGGAATTTTGGGGCCGGCTCATCGAGGCAGCAGGCGGTGGACTGCTTTATCGCCCTCAAAGTGAACGCCGTGCTGGCGCCCTCCTTTGCGGCGATCTATTTCCGGAACGCCGTCAACTCGGGCTTTCCCATTCTGAAGATCCGGGATCTTGAAACCCTGGTTGCGGAGAAGAAGCTCGTGAGCGGGGACGAAATACGTTTCGATGTCCGGACAGGGAAGGCGGAAAATGTCAGCCGAAAGATTCCTTTAAACATCCAGCCGATGAGCTCGGTCCAATATGATATATTTAAAGCGGGAGATTTGTTCAAATACGGGAAGGCAATTATTTGACGATAGGAGTTGAAAATAAAATTTATGCGTATTCTGGCCGTCGATACGACAACGCCCAGCGGCTCGATCGCCGTCCTTGAGGAGCGACGTCTTCTGGCCGAAATCTCCGTCGATTCGGTTTCCACCCATTCGGCCAGGCTTCTCTCCGCCATAAACCTGATTCTAGGAGCGCTTCATCTGGGAATTCAGGACATCGATGGTTTCGCCGTCACTCCCGGCCCCGGCTCATTCACCGGGATCCGGATCGGCCTGAGCACCGTAAAATCTTTCGCCTTTGCTTCGGGAAAACCGGTCGCACCCGTCTCCTCGCTTCAGGCCCTGGCCTGGAAGCTCAGGGACTCGGAGGAGCGGCTCGTCGCGCCGATGCTGGACGCCAAAAAGGGAGAAATTTATGCCTCGTTGTTTGAGATCCAGAGCGGGACGCTCGGGGAAATCATTCCTCAGGGCGCCTATTCTCCCGACCGCTTTATCTCCCTTCTTCCGGCGCAGCGCCTTGTCCTTTTTATCGGGAACGGCGTCGAACTCTGCCGGGCCATGATTCTGGATCGGCTCAAGGCAGAAGCCCGGTTTTCAACCCGCTCGCTCTTCATCGCCCAGGAAGTCGGGCTTTTGGGCTATGAAATATTGAAAGCTAAGAAGGGCATTTCCTCAACGGAACTCGAGCCGCTCTATTTTCGGAAATCCCAAGCCGAGGAAAAACATTAGCAAAACCAGCGCCGCCCCGCATTTCCACGAACTCCGTAGAATGGAAGTCGAAGACCTTCCCGCAGTCTTGGCCATCGAAAAATCGTCTTTTCCCAATCCCTGGCATGAGGTCACTTTCCGGGGCGAAATTCTGAACGAGGAGATTTCCTTTCCTCTCGTGGTCGTTCACGGGAGCGAAAAAAAGGTCATCGGCTATATCATTTATTGGCAGCTCAAGGATGAGATCATGATCAACAACATCGCCGTCCATCAGGATTTTAGAGGCCTGGGAGTCGGCGAGGCCATGTTGCGGGATGTCTTGGAAAAAGTTCGCGGGGAAGGGGTGGTCTTTGTCTCCTTGGAGGTCCGTTTTTCCAACAAGCCCGCCCGGGCACTCTACGAGAAACTTGGATTCAGAGTCCTCAGCATCAGGGAAAAATATTATATAAACCCCGAAGAAGACGCGCTCGTCCTCGGGCTCAATATATAATTTTCAGAAGACACAAACCTTTGGCCGGGGCGGTGGGACTGGCCAGCGTCCGTTTCTTGTCTCTGAAAATTTCCTCGATGGTCGCGGGCAAAATGCGGCCCCGGCCGACTTCGAGGATCGTGCCGACGATCGTCCGGACCATGTACCGCAGGAAGCCGCCGGCTTCGACCGTATAAATGATCTCGTCGCCTTTTTTGTGCAGTTCGGAGCGCACGACGTTCCGGACCGGATGGAGGAGTCGGTTGGAGGAGAATCCGGAAAAATCGCCCTTTCTTCGAAAAAGGCGTGCCGCGTCCCGCATGCGCTGGACATGGAGGGGGGAAGGCCAATGGAGGACATAGCGGCTGACAAAAGGGCTGATCTTGGGCGCCCGCCAGATCCGGTATTGATAGATCTTGCTCCTGGCGTCCTTCCGGGCGTGAAAATCCAGAGGGACCACTTGAAGGTCCGAGACCCGGATGTCGTCGCGGAGAAGGGCGTTGAGCGCCCTGAAAAGTTCCGGCTCGGACATTTTCAGGGCCGCTTTGAAATTGGCGACCTGTCCCAGGGCATGGACCCCCGCGTCCGTTCGACCGGCGCCGATCACGGCGATCTTTTTTTGGGCGATCTTCGCCAGAACGTCTTCGATCGTGCCCTGGATCGTGCGTTTATCGGGCTGGCGCTGCCAGCCGTGATAGTCCGTCCCGTCGTAGCTGAGGATGATTTTAAAGTTCCGCATGTTCTTTTCGGCCGGCCCTTACTTTAGGCTTTTGAGGGCGAACTCGACGGCTTCCTCGGCGGACTTGGCTTGGACAATCCCCTTGATGTCCCAGGTTCCGATGCCGATGATCTTTTTGCCGTAGATGCAGCCGAAGGCGATTTCGCTCAACGTGCCGTATTCTCCGTCCACGGCGATGAGGACATCGGCGTTCATGGCGACGAGCGAGTTGCGCGTATAGCCCAGACCTGTGGCGATGGGAATGTCGATCGAAGCGTTGGCCTCGGATGTCCGGTTTCCGGGAAGGATTCCGATCGTCCACCCGCCGGCTTCCTTGGCCCCGCGGGCCGCTTTTTCCATGACGCCGCCCAGGCCGCCGCAGACAAGGATGGCCCCGCTCCGGGCGATGAGGCGGCCGACCTCATAAGCGATCTTGAGGAATTCAGTCCCGGGGTGGTTCCCTCCGATGACGCCGATCCGGATTCTTTCATTTAAATTCATGACGCGCTTTCCTTTTTTTTATACAAACGCATAAATTATTGTTACATAGTCATTGCGAGCGACTGAAGGGAGCGTGGCAATCTCCAAAAATCAGAATCAATTATGGAGATCGCCACGTCGCTTCGCTCCTCGCGATGACATCTAATTTAATGCCTTTACATTAATTAACACACTGGCCGAGTCTTTTCAAATCCATCCGTCGAACTGATATAAAAACACCCTCTTGGCCGTCATCTCCTACGTCGACATGCTTTTCAAATCCTCAAGCTCCGCCCTCACGGGAATCGAGGCCTACGTGGTCGAGGTCGAAGTGGACATCTCCGCCGGCCTCCCTAATTTCATCATCGTCGGATTGCCCGATGCCTCTGTCCGGGAAAGCAAAGAGCGGGTCAAGGCGGCGCTCAAAAATTGCGGCTATGAATTTCCCGCGCGCAAGGTCATCATCAACCTGGCCCCTGCTGACAGGCGGAAAGAAGGCCCGGCCTTCGATCTTTCGATCGCCCTTGGCCACCTCGCCTATCTCGGAATCGTCCCCGAGGAGAGTTCCCGGGACTTTCTCTTTTTGGGAGAGCTCGCTCTCGACGGCCGGCTGAAGCCCATCAAGGGATCTCTTTCGGCGGCCCTTTTGGCCAGAAAGAAAGGCTTCAAGGGGATCGTCGTTCCCAAGGCCAACGAGAAAGAAGCGGCTTTGGTCGCCGGCCTGGATGTCTTCGGCCTGGAGAACCTTGTCCGCGTGGTTGAGTTTCTGACCGCCCCCGGGAAAATCACTCCGTGCCGTTATTCCCTGGCCGATCTCCTTGTCCGGCCGGCGGACGAGCCGGATTTTTGCGATGTCAAAGGCCAACACCATGTCAAAAGGGCGCTCGAGGTCGCGGCCGCGGGTTCGCACAACGTTCTCCTCGTCGGACCTCCCGGGGCCGGAAAAACGATGCTCGCCCGCCGGATTCCCTCCATCCTCCCGGACATGTCTTTCGAGGAAACGATCGAGGTGACTCAAATTTACAGCGCCGCAGGCCTGCTCAAAGACCGGGGGGCTGTGGCCAGGCGCCCGTTCCGCTCCCCCCATCACACGGTCACGGATGCCGGGCTTATCGGCGGCGGCGTCGTCCCGAGGCCCGGCGAAGTGAGCCTGGCCCACCATGGCGTTTTGTTTCTTGACGAACTCCCCGAATTCAGACGCAAAGTCCTGGAGGATTTGCGGCAGCCCGTGGAGGACGGCCGGATCACGGTTTCCCGGGTCTCCATGAGCGTCACTTTTCCCTCGTCCTTCATGCTTGTCGCGGCGATGAATCCCTGTGAAGATGCCTTCCGCGGATTGGGGCCGGTCCGGGAGGACTGCACGGATTCTCAGAGGATCCGCTATTATTCGAAGATTTCGGGTCCGCTCCTCGACCGCATCGACATCCAGGTCGAGGTGCCCGGCGTCAAATTCCAGGACATCGTCTCCAAAGCCGAAGGGGAAAGTTCGGCGGCGATCCGATCGCGCATCATTCGAGCGAGGCAAAGACAGCTCGAGCGCTTTGCGGGGCGGCGGATCTATGCCAATGCCCAGATGGGCCCTAAAGAAACGAAAGCATTCTGCCGGATCGGCCGGGAAGGGGAGAGGCTGCTCGAGGCGGCCGTGAACAAGCTGGGTTTCAGTGCCCGGGCTTACGACCGCTCGCTCAAGGTCGCCCGGACGATCGCGGATTTAGCAGGGGAGGAGGAAATTTCAACGGCGCATTTGAGCGAAGCGATCCAGTACCGGCTGATGGACCGGTATTATTGAATGAATCGATCATGTTTTTGAGCTTTCCTTTTCTCTATTAAATGAGTAAAATATATCAGAGTATAAAAATCGTCGGCGATTCGTTGAAGGGGTTTTATCAGATGATGATGCCATAGGATTCATCAAATGAAAGAGCGCGCTTTTCAAAGAATTCTGTTCGTGATCCCGGTTTGTTTTCTAATTTTATCAAGGCCCTATGGTTTTGACAAAAATGCTTTTGACATAGTCACGCTCAAAAAAATCCGTCAAATCGAACACATAACAGCCAAACCTGACCAAGAGGATTTTTGGTTTATAACGTCTTATTGTTTCGATAAAGAAGGGAACTTGTTAGTTGCAGATTCTGGCTTGAATAAGATTATAGTCTTCGATAGAGATGGGAATCCCATCGGCTCTTTTGGCAGACAAGGTCAAGGGCCAGGAGAGTTTATGGGGAGGCCGCGCGGCGCAAGACTCGAAATCACATACGGTAATGATGAACGCATATATGTGACGGATCTTCAAAGTCGAAGAATTTCTATCTTTAACAATAAATACGATTTTCAAAATAGTTTTGCGATTCCCCAGGGCACAAACGACGCGGCGATCGCCAATCGGGCTGGAGATATTTTCATTCTTTCGTCAAAGAACGAAGGAAAACTTATATGTCGATATGATCATGATTTGCTTTTTAAAGAAGCTTTTCTGGACGCATCAGATCACGTGAAATCCAAATATTTCAAAAATATCGATTGGGGAAAAAAGAGCGCTGATGAATCCCAACTGCGGAAGGTTCTTGCGACGGATGATTTTTTAGTCGTATGTTCGAATGTCGCGTTAAAGATCTTCGTGTTTAACAATACGAATAAGTTGGTCAAGAGCTTCGGTATTGATAATGAGGTTTTTTTGCATGATTTTAAAGAACGAGTAAAAAAAACTCGCTCGGAAAAACTTCCGCCAGGAGCTGTCGCATCAATATTACCGTTTGACCTTCATCTTGATACGTCAGGAAATATTTATCTAGGATATTGGAATACCTCAATAGGCGCAAACTTTGAATTATACCGATATTCACGAGCTGGAGAGTTACAAAAGATTTATAGATTTCCTGAGAAAACATTGGGGCCTTTTGCGACGGACAAATTGAATCGCTTTTATGGAGTATCGCGGGATAGAACGGCCGTACTCGTATTTGAATGACAATGATGAAAACGGATCGCATTGTATAAGGGGGAATTCTTGTATCTTTACGCAAAAAGTCAAAGTCCAATACCAGGCGGCGAGTGAGGACGATAAGAAAGCTAAGCGGGATGCCGTGGCGCAGGTTATTCTGCAAGCGTTGAAAAGGATGAGGGAGAAGAAGTGAACAGAAATGCATTAAATAAACATAAATCAATTAAGGAAAGATTATCTCAATATTATTTAAACTTATCGGAGAAAAAGTCGTTACAGAGAATTACGAGTCTAAAAGAAATAAAAGATTTTAGAGAAAGACAGAAAAAAGATTCTCTTGAATACAAAGAGAGGAGTAAAAGACCGGATGGAAATGATTTAAAATTACATAGTTTCTATCTTTATGATATTTTTCTTCTGGAAGATTTCAGCGAGTTAGGGAAGAAATTAGATAATCTATTTGCAAAGAGTTTATTTAATTCGACCCATGAATCATATCAATCAATTTTAGAACAAGCCGCTAATCAACCTGGAAGTATTTATTTTTCTCTGCCGCTGATAGTTGGCAATAAGTCGGGCTTTTTCCTTGCGGATAGGATAAATCTAGACCATATTCCAAATTTCATAAAATACATTGAATGTAAAATAGCAAAAATATTGCCTTCACTTGTTGTCATGGCGATTCGAGTAGTATTGGATGAAGAAATGGTGAATGCGGAGATTGATCATATCCTTGGACAAGTTTATCAGCAAAGAATAATCTTCGATACATATTTTCCATGGAAGATCATTCGCAGTGGAGTCACTTGGTATCCGGCCCATCATGAAAAAAAGAGAGAATGCTATAAATTAATAAACGGCTATAAGCTAAAGACGGAATGTTTTATGGCGAAATATTTTAATGGAATATTTTTATCAAAGTCTAAAATAACTAATAGATGCCCCTCAATGGAAATCTATACAATATCTCAGTTGCCTGGGGATACGAATATTATTGAATGGGCTAGATCTTCTCAGGAGTTTTGGAGGCTTATAGGGTTCGGACATATACATAATAAATTATGGTTTAAGAACAATAATAGTATTTATTGTCCTGGTTCCATCTCCGAATATCCGTATGCAAATAAATTAATAATTGATAAGTCTAGTATAAGCGGACCTGCAAATATTGGTGATAGGCAAAGTATTCTGAAAATTGCGTCAGATACGAGCGAAGAATATATCGCTTCGCTGGCTTTAATCGGCTTGTTTGCCGAGTTAAATAAAACAATACAGAGCCTTAAAACAACATTATTTGTGAATATGAAGAAGCGAAGAATATCTCGTTTTAAAAGAATAAATGAGCTTCAGAATGAGGTCTCAATAAATGAAATAAAGATAGATAATGTAGTGAAAGAATATGAAAGTGCACGAAAGGATAATTTTAGAAACGGAGAAGTCGAACTGAAGGATCTAGCGGACGAAAAGACCTTATCCCAAGTATTTATTGAGAATGTTGAGTTTATGATTAATGAGATCAAAAGAATAATCGAGCCTATCAAATCTTATACAAAAGAGTATTTCTCAAATGAAAATACTCGATCAAATTACCTATTACAGAAACGGATATTCATCCTTACGATTATTATTTGCTTATTAGCCCTGCTTCCATATAGGGATGCTGTATGGAAAATTATTGTATCGATCATAAAAGCTATTTTCTAGGTAGAACAAGAAATAGTGTCAATTTTTCGTTGAGCCGATTCGACGGCTTATGTTCCCCTCTTTCCCATCCAGCCAGGGTCGTTTGATCGACTCCCAGCTGGTCGGCCAGATTCTTCTGTGTAAGCCCATGAACCCGCCGATATTCCCGTATTTTGTCTCCTATATTTTCGGCCTCTTTCTCAAACGGATCACGATTAAGGAACTCAATAATCTTCGGAATCTGGGCCAGGGACGGCCTCAATTTATTCTTTTCCCAGAGACATATAGTGATGTCCGAAACATTAAAGTCGAGGGAAAGTTGGTGTTTGGTGAGCTTCAGCCCGAGCGTTTTGCGGGGCGGCGGATCTATGCCAACGCCCAGATGGGCCCCAAAGAAACGAAGGCGTTCTGCCGGATCGGCCGGGAGAGAGGCTGCTCGAGGCGGCCGTGAACAAGCTGGGTTTCAGCGCCCGGGCCTACGACCGCTCGCTCAAGGTCGCCCGGACGATAGCGGATTTGGCGGGGGAGGAGGAAATTTCAACGGCGCATTTGAGCGAAGCGATCCAATACCGGTTGATGGATCGGTATTATTGAAAATAAGCTGAATTCTCGTTCAGCCAAATGTATAAAAAATTTCGTCAAAGAGGACAGCAGTTATTGGATAATTGGATAAGAGAGAAGGCCAGATCTCAAAATGGAAGAGCCTTTAAAATTTCTTTAAGGAACAGATATATGGGCCAGGCATCATGTTGAGTCATCCCTAATCTGACAATGACGAGCTTACGTGAAGGGATCATAGCGACAACTTGCCCTTGGTAGCCTAGCGCATAGAATAAATCATCGGGAATCGAATCAAAATATTTTCCAAGCCAGAATTGCGCGCCATAGCGGGTTTCAAGCCTTGAAGTCGTCGAATAGGCCACCCAGCCATGAGGAAGAATCCGCTCTCCGTTCCACACCCCGTCGTTTAAATATAAAAGGCCGAAACGGGCCCAATCTCTGGCTGTGGCGAAGATGTGGACATACGTTCCGGAGGCGTCCGGCTCTAGAATGGTGTGCCGCATCCCGATTTTGCCAAAAAGATGTTTCCCCGGAAATGAGTAATAATCCTCCTGTCTGTCGAAGCTCTGACGGATGATTCGAGCTAAAATGTTGGATGTTCCCGAGGAATAGGACCATTTTGTGTCCGGCGGCGCTCGGAGAGGTTTTCGGGCCGCATAGGCGGCCATGTCCGGTTTTAAGAAAAGCATGATATTGGAGTCGGAAAACGGCCGGCCTTCATATCCTTCCGAAAATTTGAGCCCACTGCTCATGCGAAGGAGTTGATCGATCGTGATCGTATGTCTTGGATCGCCATGTGTCTGCCATTCCGGCACTGGAGCCGGGTCGTAGATGGAAAGCTTCCCTTGTTGGACGAGAATCCCGATGAGGGCGTTGATCACGCTTTTTTTCATCGACCAGCCGATCAAGGGCGTGTCTCGGGTGAAGCCTGGAGCGTATCTCTCGGCGATGAGATAACCATCATAGACGACGAGGAGAGCCCTCGTTCGGATTGGCTTTTTCGGATTCGGCTCAGCGAAGGCTTCGTCCATGGCCCGCTGGATTCTGTTTTCGTCAATATAGTCCTTCATCATGTACGCTTTAAGATCTTGCTCCGATATGGCGTCGCCGTCGGGCCACGGCAAAACACTCGAGTTCTCGGGCCGGGAATCGGGGATGTCTGTCTTCCCAGGCCGGATCGTTTTTTCTGACCTTCCGGATAAAAGAACGGTTCCAAGTTTGCCCAAACAAATCGCCTTCCGTTCGAACAAACCCCATCCGAATAGGGAACTCTTGACAGTTTTACGATTGTATTCGATCTTGGCTTTAATGAGCTTCATTAAGGGGTGAAATGCCAAATCTTCATTTAACACCGACCGAGGATCTCGACCGGAAACAAAAATCCCAGAACATAATATCTTTGCCTGAGCTCCAGACGCCATCAGAAATAATTGAGAAGTTTTATAGGATAAGAATACGACTCCCGCCGCTAAGACGAGACGAATCGCCCATTTTTTTAGACCCGCCAGCTTTTTATTCTCGGAATAAATGGAAAAAAGGCCTTGCTCTTGTCTTTTGACCTCCATATCGGCTAATTCCTCGTTCGGGTCAGCATTGTCGGGTATCGAAGTCTTATTGTATAATAAGTTCTATAAAAGAGTGCAGTCTGTGATGTTGAGGGGAGAAGCATGAAAAAATACCCAAGCTTTGTACTCGCCGTGCTTTTCATTCTGTTCTTGGGGAGAGGCTTGTTGTGCCTCGGGCCTCTCCCGATAGAGATCACCATCCTTTATGACAACCGTCCGTCCGATTCCGCCTGCGTAACGGACTGGGGTTTTTCCTGCTTCATCAAGGCCTTTGAAAAAACCATCCTCTTCGATGTGGGTGAAAAAGAGGATGTTTTCCTCAAGAACGTCAAAGCGCTTAACGTGGATCTCAAAGCTGCGGATGCGGTCGTCATTTCGCATCTTCACCCCGACCATGCCAATGCCATCGGGGCTTTTCTGAACCTTAAATCTGGCCTCCCGATTTATGTTCCCGATGATCTGAATCCTGAGCCCAGGACCCAGCGGTTCAGAGACGAGATTCAAAAGGCCGGAATCGCGCCGACCGTGGTCAAGGCGCCCACGGAAATCTTTCCCCATGTATTTTTGACTGGGACGATGGGACTTGGAATCAAGGAACAATCTCTTATCCTCGACACCGATAGCGGATTGGTCATTGTGACGGGCTGCTCACATCAAGGAGTCGTGGCCGTCGTCCAGAGAGCGAGATCCATGTTGAAGAAGGATATCAGGCTGCTTCTGGGCGGGTTCCATCTTTTGGATTACAAGGAAGCCGTCATCAAGAATATCATCGAAAAGCTAAAAGAAAACGGAGTCCGGCAAGTCGGCGCAACCCACTGCACGGGCGAGACAGCCATCCGGATGATCAAGGACGCTTATGGGGAAAAATTTGTAGATCTTGGCGTTGGCCGGAAGATTGTTTTGGATCGGTTTTGAGAATCTGATTCACTTATTAACGAAAGCAGATAATAGATGACACTCCTGTCATGTTGAGCGCAGCGAAACATCTCATAGCTGTAAGAAAAACGAGATCCTTCGCTTCGCTCAGGATGACATCTATTTTATGCACTCCATAGTAAAATATATGAGTTAGAGCTTAGCCGGCAACCTCTAGTGGGGGGATAAAAGTAACCCCTAAAATCACCTCTGAAATCATTCTTTGTGGTGATTTGTTTTCACTAAATTTAAACGATTATATATCTTAGATATTGGAGAGGCTCCTGGCTGTAAAGGTAATAGGCTTATTTTGAGCAAACAGATAAGAAATGAAGATCCGGTCAAAGGTCGGGCCGCAAAAGAGCTCCAGGGGTTGCGCCAGAAAATCGCCGAATTAGAGACTCAAGAAGCCCACCACAGACAAACGGAACAGGCCCTCCGTGAGAGTGAAGAAAAATACAAGACCTTAGCCGAGCATCTCAATGTCGGGATCTATCGGAATACCCCCGGACCCTTGGGAAAATTTATCGAAGCGAATCCCGCGATCGTAAAAATGTTTGGCTATGAGAGCAAAGAGGAATTTCTGGCTATCAATGTTGCCGACCTGTATCAAAGTCCGAGCGATAGGGAAAGATTTTCTGAGAAAATCTTGAGAGAGGGATCTGTCAGGAACGAGGAATTGAAACTCAAGAAGAGCGATGGGACTTCGTTCATCGGTTCCGTGTCGGCGGTCGCCGTCTTCGATGAAAGCGGCCAAGTGAAATATATGGATGGGATTATCGACGACATCACCGAGCGCAAGCGCATGGAGGAAGCGCTGCGAGCGAGTGAAAAACGTTTCCGGGCGCTGATCGAACACGGCTCCGATGTCATCGCTTTGGCCGGCTTCGACGGAACCATCCTTTATGAAAGCCCGTCCGCCGACCGGATTTTTGGGCATTCTTCCAAAGAGCGCTTCGGGAAAAGCGCCTTTGACCGAATTCACCCTGACGACCTGCCGTTTGTCAAGAGCCGGTTTGCTCGACTCCTGGCCCATCCCGGAGAAAGCGTTATCGTTCAGGTCAGGACGCCGCATGGGGATGGGAGCTGGCATTGGACCGAAGCCGTGGGCAGCAATTTGCTTGCGGAGCCGAGCGTGCAAGCGATCGTCATCAATTTCCGCGATATCTCCGAACGCAAACGGACGGAAGAAGCGCTGCGGGAGAGCGAAGAACGCTACCGCACCCTGTTTGACCGGGTGCCGATCGGGCTTTATCGCAGCACTCCTGAAGGGAAGGTTCTGGATGCCAATCCCGCCCTGGTCGAAATGCTCGGTTTACCGGACCGGGAGTCAATTTTTTGGAGCGACGTGACGGCGATTTACGTGAATTCTGAGGACCGCCTGCAGTGGAAGACCTTGATGGAGCGACAGGGGGTCGTCCATGGTTTTGATACGCAGCTCCGCCGCTGCGATGGGACAAGCATCTGGGTCAAGGATAACGCCCGGACTGTTAAAGATGCAGAGGGCCGAGTTTTGTATTACGAGGGGAGCTTAAAAGACATCACCGAGCAGAAGCAGGCCGAGGAGCAAATCGCCCGGAAAAACCTCGAGTTAAAAGAGATGAACGATGATCTCTCCACGCTTTACAACGTTTCGAGCTCATCCGTTGAAAAGCTGGAATTGAAAGAGCGCCTGTCGATCGTCCTGAAGACCGTGAGCGAGCTGGAAATGTTCAAGGTGAAGAGGCGGGGCGGGATATTCTTGTTGGATGGAGACCGGCTGAAACTCATTTGCAGTCTCGGCTATCCGGATAAGTTTTTAAAATTTCACAAGAATCTCAAGGTCGGAGATTGTCTCTGCGGACTTGCGGCCAAAACGGGAGAGATTATCATCTCCGAAAACTCAGCCTCCGACAGCCGGCATACGCTTGGCTTTGAGGCTGATCGTCCCCACGGGCACGTCATTGTTCCTTTGAAAACCAGAGGGACAGTGACGGGCGTCCTATTTTTTGAACTGCCTCTGGAGGGCCATATGGACGAACGCACCATCAAGCTTCTGGAAGCCATCGGCAATCATGTCGGGATCGCCATTGAAAACTCGAAGCTCTACGAGGAGACCAAGAGACTGTCGCTCCGGGATCCGTTGACGGGGCTGGCCAACAGGCGCCACATGAATGTTGTCCTGGAAAACAACGTGGCCATCGCCGAGAGGTATGGAAAACCTTTTTCGGTTATCATGCTGGACATCGATTACTTCAAAAAGTACAACGACGCTTACGGTCACGTCGAGGGAGACCTCTTCCTTGTCAGATTGGCCACGACAATCAGCAAAAAGATTCGGAAATCCGACGTGGCCGCGCGTTTCGGAGGTGAGGAATTTGTCGTCATTCTGCCGGAGACTGAATTTGGAAGAGCCTACAAGGTGGCCGAAAGACTCAGAAAGGCTATTGAGAAAGGAAGCGAGGTGACGGTCAGCCTTGGCGTTTCCACGTTCAGACCAGGAATGGGAGCCTCGGAACTCATCAAGGACGTAGATCATGCTTTGTACAAGGCCAAAGAAAACGGCCGGAATCGGGTCGAGCATTTGGCCCTTTAGCCTGATTTATTGGTGAATCTGCAGATCTTATTGAAATGATAAGAAATATCGTTTATTAATGCTGTCGTCGCGAGGCACGAAGTGCCGTGGCGACCTCCTAAGCGTTTTGATGCTTTGAACCGAGAAAAACAAATATTTTTATGAATAGATCAGGTTAGCCGCCTGTTTAGATATTTTTTTGGGGGAATTCACTTGCGTCTCTTTTCGAGGGCAGCCCTGATCTGCTTGCGGGAAGTCTCGTATTTTTCCGCCGTCTTTTTGGACTTCGCCAATCGGCAGGCATTGTCGATGGCCGTCAAGGCATCCTCCAGCCGGTCATGGATGACTAGGAGCTGCGACAGAACCGCCCAGGCCTCGTGATTGTCTTTCGCCAGTTGGCAGGCCTGCTGGGCCGCTTCCAGGGCCGTGTTTAAATTTTTATTCAGATACATCCAGAACTGCGCATAGCGGAAGAGGGCTTCCGCATCTCCGGCGATCGTCTTGAGATATTCGGCTCCATAGATCGCCTCCGCCCGATCCGGCTTTCCGACGCTCAGGAAAATGCTCGCCGCCCTGTTTCTGTCCCACATGGTCAGCGACTTCAGCCGGCTCGCCTTTTCAAGGGCCTCCATGGCGCTTTCTTTGTTCATCTTTGTGTCGACCATCCAGAAGCGGGCATATTCGCATAGAGCCGAGGCATCCTCTCCGAGAGAGGGAAGATAGGATGGGCCGAAAACCGCGAGGGCCGCGTCGGGTCTGTTGATTTTGACCAAGAGCTCGGCGGCCTGCCGCTGCCGAAGCCAGCTTCTCGGACTTATCCGAGAGGCGGTTTCGAGTGCGGACACGGCGCTGTCCAGGTTTATGTTTCTCCGGATCCAGAAATCCGCGTATTCGTAGAGAGCGTTTGTGTCGTTTGAATGCTGCGCGGCGAAATCCGGCCCGAAGACGGACAGGGCCCGGTCCTTATAGCCGGCCCGCTCCAGGACACCGGCCGCGGAACTTCGATAATAGACGCTCTCGGGTTTTAACCGCAGCAAAGTTTCCAGGGCGCTCATGGCGCTCGCGTCATTCGCCTTGAGAGTCAGCCAGAATTTGAAATAGTCATACAGGTCTGGCGGGCTGTTCTGGATGCTCTTGAGGAACTCGGGTCCGTAAATTTCAAGAGCCTTGTCCGGCTTGGCGGGGGACAAAAGATAAAGAGCGGCGGCTCGCCGCCTGAGGCCCGGATCCGCCGGGCTGAGGCTGAGCGCCAGGCGCACGGCCGCTTCCGCGTCTTCCGTGTTCTGTTTACGGTTGAGCCAGAATTCCGCGTAGCTGATCAAGATTTCTGTCCAAGCTTTGACCTGGCCGGCCAGGAAATCCCGGCCGTATGCCTCCTCGGCCTTGTCCGAATTCCCCTTGAGGAACCGGAGCTGGGCCAGGTTCTGCGCGGTCCGAGGGAGGGATATGGTCTCCGCTTCCCGCAGAGCGTTCTCGGAAAGCGTCAGGCTTCGGTCCAAATTCGTATCCTGTTTGACGTTCCGGCTGAATTGGCTGACCTGTTCGGCGAGGCGGTTCGCGATTTCAGGATCATGAGGAAACTGGGCGGCTACCCGGCCGTAAAAATCATCGCCTTCTTCGTCCATGTAGTAGCCCCTCATGATTTCCAGATAAGCGTCTCTGGCAAGACGGCTCGATGGATGTTTTTTTATGAATTCATCGAGGCGACGATACTCGATCATTCCGAACGTTACCATGAAGGTCCGAGCATATTGAAACTCTGCCATCTCGCCACAGGAAACGAGCTCGCCGTTTTCGCGCCGCATCATGATCTTCCCGTCCGGATCTAGAGCACGGGCCTGTTGAAAGAGCTCGAGAGCCTTGTTCCGGTCTTGCCTCTCCTGGTATTTCAGGCCGAGCTTGATGAGGACTTCCGGGTTTCGAGGTTCCCGGATGCGTTGTTGGGTCAGAGACAAGTATGTGTCTCTCCCTTGGAGGGCATCGAGGACTTTTCGATGCAGCTTCTCCGGCGGCGGCGCATAGCCCGCGACCCAGTCAAGCTCTGCGCCGTCGGAGTCCAGAAAAAGGATGAAGGGCGTGCTCCGAACGTCGAACTTTTTGAAGATCTTTTCGCCGGTCGCATCACCCCGAGGCGCCCGGAAGAGGATGAAATTATCTTCCAGGAATTTGCCGTATTTCGGGTTGTCGTAGTACTGCTGGCCCAGCAGGATGCAGTTCCCTCAACCGGTTTCGACGTAGAAGTCGACGAGGAGCGGCTTCCCCGCGGCTTTGGCCTTGGCCTGGGCTTCTTCGATGGAGCCGACGAGCCAGGTCTGCGCCAGGACAGAGGAAATGGCGAACAACATAAGTGAAAATACGATGACTGAGAATCGCTTCATAATAATCCTCCCCTTTATAATACGCCTGATTCCTGAATTCTGTTTAAAATTATGGTGCTCTTACATTTTGTGTGGGTTAAGGATGATCGGAGAAGATCCGGGAACGGCCTGTCTCCCATCCAGGTTTTTAACGCCGTTCTCTCACCGCCCTTTTCGGCGCCGCGGAACTCGCACAGCAGATTTCGGCATCAAATAGATGTTTTAAAAAAT
>Ga0315282_10001574_pt1 | contig 42785 bp, 36 predicted proteins | sample YL17G07_20_MG_FD_203693 | JGI IMG/M metagenome (GOLD analysis project Ga0315282, IMG submission 203693) | Sediment microbial communities from Yellowstone Lake, YNP, Wyoming, USA - YL17G07_20 | ecosystem: Environmental > Aquatic > Freshwater > Lake > Sediment | place: USA: Wyoming | collected... | reverse complement strand
ATCTGCTTCTTTCACTTGCCTCAGTCCAAAGCGACGCCAAAGAGATTCTGCGTCTTAACTCGATTGAGGAAAAGGATATTGAAAATGCCTTAAAGGACATCCGAGGCGGTGAAAAGATAACCGACCAAAGCCCTGAAGGCAAATACAAGGCCCTTGAACGCTACGGCATCGACCTTCTGGAAATGGCGAGAAAGGCAAAGCTCGACCCCGTCATCGGCCGGGACGAGGAAATCCGCCGATGTATGCAGGTCTTGAACCGCCGAACGAAAAACAATCCCGTGTTGATTGGCGAACCTGGCGTCGGCAAGACCGCAATTGTCGAAGGTCTTGCCCAACGGATAGTCGCCGGTGACGTCCCTGCGGGTTTGAAGAATAAAAGGATTATCGCTCTCGATATGGGTGCCCTGATTGCCGGCACGAAATTCAGGGGCGAATTTGAAGACAGGCTAAAGGCCGTGCTGAAGGAAGTTGTCGCCGCTGAGGGCCAAATTATACTTTTCATCGATGAGCTGCATACCGTTGTCGGCGCCGGTAAAGCTGAAGGCGCCGTTGATGCCGGCAACATGTTGAAGCCCTCGCTTGCCCGCGGCGAGCTGCGCTGTATCGGCGCAACCACAATCGACGACTATCGAAAGTACGTGGAAAAAGACGCCGCTCTCGAGAGGCGATTTCAGCCGATTCTGATTGACCCGCCGACCGTCGAAGAGACCATAGCCATACTTCGCGGCCTGAAAGACCGCTACGATACACACCACGGCGTCCGGATTACCGATTCAGCCTTAGTTGCTGCAGCGACGCTGTCAAACCGCTATATCTCCGACCGCTGGCTGCCGGACAAGGCCATCGATTTGGTCGATGAAGCAGCATCGAGACTGCGAATCGAAAATGATTCGCTGCCCGCCGAGCTGGACGATATCCGAAGAAGAACCGTTCAGCTTCAAATCGAACGTGAAGCGTTGAAGAAAGAAACCGATGATGCAAGCAAAAAACAATTTAAAAATATAGAAAAAGAACTCTCTGAACTGCAAAAGCGGGATGCCAAACTTACGACACAGTGGGAAAGTGAAAAAGCCGAAATCAACCAGATAAAACAGCTAAAGGAAAAAATCGAGGATGCCCAGAACCAGTTTGAAGCCGCTCAGCGCAAAGGCCAGTTGGAAACCGCTGCCCGTTTGAAGTACGGCACAATAGCTGATTTGAAGAAAGAGCTTGAAAAAAAGGAGGCCCAGCTTTCCAAATCTGACCGCTCTATTATCCAGAATGAGGTAACGCAGGAGCACATCGCCGAGGTCGTATCAAAATGGACGGGCATACCAATTGCAAGACTGCTGAGCGGCGAACGCGACCGGCTGATGAAGATGGAAGAGCAGATTCGCAAACGAGTGGTTGGCCAGGATGAAGCAGTAGAAGCCCTGTGCAACGCTGTCCGCAGAAACAGGGCCGGCTTAGGCGACCCGAACCGGCCGATAGGAACCTTTTTGTTCCTTGGGCCCACCGGCGTAGGAAAAACCGAACTCTCAAAAGCACTGGCCGATTTTCTCTTTAATGACCCTAATGCTATGGTCCGCATCGATATGAGCGAGTTTATGGAGCAACACTCCGTTGCGCGGCTTATCGGCGCACCGCCCGGCTATATCGGCTATGAAGAAGGCGGCAGACTGACGGAAGCAGTTCGGCGAAAACCCTATTCGGTAATCTTATTGGACGAGGTTGAAAAGGCACATCCGGATGTCTTCAACGTGCTGCTGCAGGTCTTCGACGACGGCCGATTGACCGACGGAAAAGGCAAAACCGTCGATTTCAAAAATACCGTTATCATTATGACAAGCAACATCGCCAGCCAGCAGATTCAAACGCTGACCGAGGAATCCGGGTCCGACTGGGAAATTGAGGCCCATGTTAAAGACGCACTCAAGCAGCACTTTAAGCCGGAATTTCTGAACCGTATCGACGAGATAATCGTCTTCCATATGCTCACAAAAAATGATTTGAAAAAGATTGTTAATATCCAGCTTGGCTATCTTGTCCAGCGTCTTGATTCGCGCAAGATTAAGGTCGAAATTACCGACAGCGCCCGTGAGCAGATTATGAACGAGGGCTATGACCCTGTTTTTGGCGCAAGGCCTCTAAAGCGCACCATTCAGCAGCGTCTGGAAAACCCGTTAGCCGCTGAGATTCTGTCGGGTAGATTCTCCGAAGGTGACACCGTAAAAATCGATGCCGACCAGCACAAATTCATATTCGAAAAGATATAGTTCCATCACCCGTGGGAACACTAAACTGTAATCAAAAAGCCCGTTGTTTGCGACAACGGGCTTTTCTAATGTCAATAATCTGTAAAGACAGCTTTACGCCACAGGCGTACAAGTTTTCAAAGCTGTATCTGTGAAAGACGCCTTATCGCTTCTTTGATATTTTCACGAACCACCCCCTCGTTTGCTTTACGCAGTCTCCCCTCTAATATCGCTTCACACAACTTTGTCTTGTATGTCGTTGATACAGTATCCATCCAAACTCTCTTGTACTCACCGGCTTTGCTCAGTTCCCACCTGGTAACCATATTTACATCAAAACCCATACCTATCTTCGGACCTATCACCGGCTGGTCATAGTGCAAAATGGTTACGTCCAAAAGGTAATCCGGCCTTTCGTCCTTGACTGCCGCCACAAAAACACCGGATTTAAGAATAGCCCTCCTCAGGGCTTCCGTAAAAGCCGAATCCGAGATTTGGGAGGTCCACAAAGGATGAGTTTCTCTTCCACCTACTACCTCAACTTTAACCGTGCAGGGATGCTTATTCGTCAAATCATAACTACTTGGAATCATCCTGCTCGCACGCGCCGCACATCCTGCGAAAAACAAAAGGTAACTGCACCCCAGTAAGGCAAACGACCCCCGAAGAAAATATTGAAATCGTTTTGATTTCATAAGGGCTTCCAAAATTAACGCTCAATCCTTAGCTACCTCTCTGTCAGACCGCTTGTTTTCCGATTTCTGCTGCCACAGTGCCGGTATCGGTTCTGCCTTTATGCCCTCCAAACAGCAGCCTTTTTCCCCGGCTATGAGCAGTAATCTGTTATGTCGCCGCCGAAAAGCCTCATATTCAATTTTCTCAGCGTCTTTCATATCTATGAACAGATAAGGCACGTAACACATAACCCCCCCTGCGTACCACAATGTATTAGTGAAACTCTTATCAGTTTTCGGGAGCAAGGCAAGCATATCAGATTGAAGCAGACTAATCTCCTGCTTAAGAGACTCACAACTGAGTTTCTCATCTCCAGGTGCATAGCAGGAAACAGGATTGGGTTCTCGTCCCGCACAACTGGCTAAAAATACACTTATGATAATCAACAAAATGCCCCAAGCCCTCATATTTGCTCCCGCAAGTATAGCTTTTTGTCACTTCTTTAATATCGTCAATCCTGTCTATCAAAAGAGAAAAAAATTTGGAGATTTTTCTGCGACTTTATGAAATCATTCCAAACACAAGGAAGCCCCCTACCGTCCTGCGATTAAGAGCGAACTTTATCTCGCTAATAGATAATAGCGATTGTCTCTTCAATCTTTTTGATAACTTCGGTTACATCACAGGGAAACGAAACATACCCATCAAAACCAAGCTGCAGCAGAGCGACGGATTCAGAATCGCTTAACCGGTGAGCAACAGCAATGATTTTTATGGTCTGCAAATCTTCGTCACAACGGATACTTTTAGAGATACTTGCGGCATCTATGTCCTTGGCCAGAAGATTTATCAGCATCACATGCGGAGCGAACTTTTGTGCAATCACGCCGGTTTCAAAACTGCTCGCGACGGTTTGAACATCATAGTTAGCCCTATTTCGCAAATCTTCCGCCAGTGCCGACATAGCGTTTGTGCAACCATCCACTATGAGCACCCGGATTTTGCCGACCGGAAGCGCCGTTGTCGGCATATTATTCTGCTTCATAAAACGAAGCAGCTCATTTAGCGGTATTCTGCGGTCTCTGCTTCCTGGTATGCGGTAACCCTTGAGCTGGCCGCTGTCAAACCACTTTGAGACTGTTCGCGGCGCAACATTGCATATTTTAGCCACATCGCCTGTGGTCAGTACGTTCTTACCTTTTGCCATTTTTTTATCCCCACACCACATACTTACAACGGGTGTCAATAACTTAACTCGACCTTAAATTAACAACCGTTTAACACTGGAGTCATAATCTCCAATCTGCTGTTGAATAAGCAAACCTCTATATAATATTACGTCCCATAAGCGCCTTTCGTTCTGTGCAAGGCTGTACCACTAAAAAATCAAAGCTGCGGGGTCTGATTGACGTCGGCAGCACACAGGAAAATGTCTTTGATTTACCGGTTTGAGGTAGTACAATGTCAGCAGCTTAAATCACAGCAGCGCTTACTAAATTAAAGGATATTCCTGTGCGGATATATTTATCTCGGCCGGACATCACCGACAAAGAAATCGAAGCAGTCTGTGCTGTGCTTCGCACCCCCAACCTTTCTCTCGGCCCGAAGGTAGCCGAATTCGAGCAGGCCTTCGCCGAGTACATAGGCAGAAAGCGTGCGGTTGCCGTCAACAGCGGGACCAGTGGACTGCATTTGTGTATGCTTGCTCTCGGTATCGGGCCGGGCGATGAGGTGATTACTACGCCGTTTACTTTTATCGCCACATCCAACACCATAATGATGACCGGCGCCAAGCCCGTCTTCGTTGATATAGAGCCGGTAAGTATGAACATCGATACGAGCAAGATTGAGCGCAAGATAAGCAAAAAAACAAAAGCGATTATTCCCGTTGAGGTTTTCGGCAATCCAGCCGGCTTCGATAAAATCTGCCAAATCGCCAAAAAATACAACCTGACCATACTTGAAGATAGCTGTGAAGCGCTGGGCTCGGAATTGAACGGCAAAAAAGCCGGCACATTCGGCAAAATGAGTGTATTTGCATTTTATCCTAATAAGCAGATAACGACCGGCGAAGGAGGGATGATTCTTACTGACGATGACAAATTAGCCAACATGTGTGCGTCACTTCGAAATCAGGGCAGAGGTACAGGTGGTGGCTGGCTAAGTCACGAACGGCTGGGTTACAACTATCGACTAAGCGACATCAACTGCGCTTTAGGGATAGTTCAACTATCGAGAATCGACGAAATCAAGGCGAAACGCAAACAGGTTGCAAGGTGGTATCAGGAGATACTCGCAGGTGATGACAGGTTTATAGTGCCGACCGAGCCGGCCGGCTGCGATATAGACTGGTTTGTATTCGTCGTCCGGCTTGCCGAACAGTCTACTTACCGCCAGCGAGACCAGATTCTGCAGGCAATGAAAGCTGAAGGCATTCAGGTCAGCAATTACTTTCCGCCCGTGCACCTGCAGCCGTTTATGACCAAGCAGTTCGGATATAAAGAGGGTGATTTCCCCATCACCGAATCCGTTTGCAAAAGCACTATCGCACTGCCTTTTTATAATAACCTGACCAAAAACGAGGTGGCGATTGTCTGCGGCACCCTGAAAAAGGCACTGGATAAAACGGCGTAGATAATTTGGCCACCGCTCCATTTTATGTTATATTTGTTACTGGCGGGCAGCGAAAAGTATAGGGGTCGCTGTGACCGATAAAAAACACTCTAATGGGGGAGAAACTTGTATGGGAGGTTGGAAAGCCAAATTTGTGTTCCTGCTGATGGTTTACTTTGCCGGCTTTGCAACTGCAATTTATTGTCTGTTGCCGGCGCCCGAAGCCCAGATGGGCGAAGAAAGCTCCGAGCATTCAGCCGCAAGGGCAGAGTTCGCACAATCTTTCAACGTCGGAATGCACAAATGCCTCGATGTGGCAAAGGACATCTCGGTGGAGGTAAGCCGTCTCATAAAGCAGAAGCTTGACCAAAGAGCGGAAAGGCGGGCGGACAGCCACACTGAAACGCAGGAGTCTCATGCAGAGGACTATTAACCGCTAACACAAACTTATATGCAGGCCGGAGGAGGCTTGCATAAACAAACTGGCCGTGGGTGCCGCCGACCCACGGCCAATTTTTTGCGCAGAAAATTAATTATTACTCGATTTCACGGGATAAACCATACGGGCCATGGAGAACACAGGAGGGCTTGCCGCCGATATTGCGGAACTGGACAATCATCTTATCTTCCCCTACTATCCCACCTTTGGTTTTGACAATACAGGGCACAGCGACAATCGGGCCGAGCTTGGAGTATCCTTCCTTGCAGATAGGGCCGATTTTCACTATCTCTACTACTCGATGCTGCGGGTCATCGCCATGCACGATATACCGAAGAAGCTCGTCACTCCAGGTGGAAGCTGCTGGACACAGTTTGCGGAACTTGCTGAAATCATCATCAATCAACGCTTGGTAGGCACGTCTGAGAAGCAGACGAGCAGCATCTTCTTTGCTTAAACCTTCCGCTGAGATGCCACAGCAGGGGTCGCTGAGCAGGCCGATACTGCTTTCGGGAATAGTCATCTCTTTTTCAACCCGGTTAGCATTTTTTGGATACTCCACTGTAAAAACGCTGTCAGGCAGGTCTTCATAATACGTGATTTGACGGGCATGGAAGAAGGGGGCGCCGCGGCGGTCCATATTGTTCCATTGCGCCAGCTCAATAGGCAACTTCGTCTCCACATCGAACTTAACCAAGTATGACTGGGGCCCGAGAGAGCTGATGAGACTGCACAGCAGCGTGACCTGCTCGCGGCCAGTCGCCGGGTCTTTCCCGCGAATGGTTTTTGTGTCTTCGGCAGCGGCAAGCAGTTTGATAAGGCTTGGGCCGGGCCACTGAGCTACGCCGGTGGTGATGGCATTTTCATAATAAACGGTATTGTTCTGTGGTATATACGTGTAGGTGCTGCCGTCCTCGACCCACATAATAACACCACTGTCGATGACATGCAAAACAGCGTCTTTCGAAAAAGTTCTCGCCTTATTGGCCCTCATCCACATCTCGTATCCCTTTTGCGCCCCGTATTCATCCGTAACAGTACCAGCCATATGGACGGCGCCGTAACCCTTAAGTGCCTCGATAGTCTGCTCAATCGCCCACGCAGCAGAGCCTGAATTACCTATAAGCACGTATAGTGCAACAATCAGGATAGCTGCTGCAGCGGCTAATTTTGTTATTCCGCTTTTCATGATTATTCTCCAGATTTCTAATGGTTGTTCCTTTTGCCAAGGTTGTTTCCGGACAGCGGCAAGCAGGTCCTGCTCAAGCTTGTCGCGGTGCTTGGGGCTGGGAGTGTCGTCAAACTCGATTCCACGAACGAAATTTTCAAATTGTTTTTCGTTATCGTTCATCTCTCATACCTCCCGCCGGGAAGCATTCATTTTTTTTCGCAGCTTGGCAAGCGCTCGCGCCAACTGACTGCGAACCGTACCATTGCTGCTACCCAGCACCTCGGCAATTTCGGCTAATTTCAAATTTTCAAAGAAACGCAGTGTGATGATAGTTTGGTATCGTGGCTTCAAAGTCAGCACCGCCTGTTTCAAAACAGCCAGTTTTTCTGCCGATGCATCCATTGAATCCAGGTTGTCGGCCTGCCTGCAAATATGTTTAAGCAAAGCATCCCGGCGAGCATTTTTTCTCAAATGCCCATTAACAGCATTTGTTGCAATTTTATAAAGCCAGTTACGAAAGTCCCGCTCGGAACCCTGGAAACGTCCAAAATTTTCGACAATCTTAAGAAACACTGCAGAGGTAACATCCTCCGCTGCAGCTCTTTCGAACAGCCGATGCACGCAATATCGAAACACCGCATCGTAATGCCTGCGATACAGATGGACAAAGGTTGTGGAATCGCAACATACCTTTTCTGCCAATTGGTTGTCATTATCCACGCGGATTACTCTCCGGAGTTTACAGATGCCACCTATCATCACAATTATAAATGCGCAGCAGATGAAAACGTGGCAAAAAAAATGAGAAAACCGGCCAAATCATGATAAGTCCACCAGACAGACTTTGGAGAGCTTTTTTTCGATAATCGCACGGGCTAAATTGACCCAGCTTCTGCAGCGGTCCAACACAACACTGTCACTGCTGGCTACAACCATATCTGTCCTGGCTAATTCGGCATCCGGACTAATTAAAAGTTTAATCTCCCAGTCCCAGTTGTTCTCTCGCGCCAGCTCACCAATCAGGGTTTTTAATCGCCCGCTGTTACTGACGGGGCTGTCGAGCAGCCACAGGGCTTTTGCGACGCCAATCTCGGCGAGAAATCCACCTATAAGCTCCACAGCCGGTATCGTTTCGGTAACTTTTCGGTACGTGCCGTGTATGCTTGCCAAATCTCGCAGGCAGCCGTCCCGGCCTTTGAAAATCACGCCGCCACTCATCGCCGCCTCAACAGTTATCAAGACATTGTAGCCGTCGATGGCAATCGGCCTGCAGATAAGGCCGGCGAGCTCCATCTGCCGCTGCTTTCGGGACATTAGCTGCTGGTCGGAGCAGGCACTTCGCATAACCGCCAGCCTTTGTCTTTCCGTAAGAGAAAACCTGTCACAGACCAGCTTGAGCGAACTTTTTTCAGCGTAGCCTTTTGTCAATAGCAGTGAAAAATCCGCCAGAGCCAACTTTAGACTCTCGATTGCAGCCGGCGCAAACAATTTGGCATCAGCGGGATGGGGCCCCCTGTGTGTTCGCTTGTCAGGCATAATTCGTATCTCGTATTGCGTATATCGTATTTCGTAATATGATAGTACCGCTACTTACAATAAGCAACCTCAGAAATAAATTGACATAATCGCGCAACCTCTCTACTATTTTTGGTTAGCTATTGTCATCAAACAAAACGCAAAACGACGTACGCAATACGAAACCTTATGCCGAGCCATAATTTAGCACGTATCAAGATAGACGATTTGGAAATCATCGGCTATTCCATCGCCGGCGAGGAAACGGTGGTCGCCGTGCCGCAGTTAGACGTCTGCTTCGATATCGGCAAGGCTCCCGACCAGATTATCCCGATAAACCATGTTCTGCTGACACACGGCCATATGGACCACGCCGCGGGCATCGTATATTACCTGTCACATCGCAATTTTTGCGGCCAGTCACCCGGCACAATTCTGGCCCCCGCCAATCTGATTGCCCCTATAAAGCAGGTAGTCGACGACTGGTCCAGCTTAGACGGCAACAAAATACCCGCCAACCTGGTCGGCGTAAAACCGGGCGACGAATACCAGATAAAGCCGAATTTGTTCACGAGGGTATTCCCGACAAAGCACAGTAAAGGCTCGGTCGGCTACACCATAATCGAAAAACGAAAAAAGCTTAAATCCGAGTATGCGGGTCTGACCGGCCCTCAGATAGTCGAATTAAAAAAACAGGGCATACAAATTGATTACCCCCTCGAAATTCCGATTGTTACCTACCTGGGCGATACGAAGTATGTCGATTTTTCACAATTGAAATACATCGCGGAAAGCAAAATTTTAATCGCCGAATGTACTTTCTATGAAGTCGAGCATACCGAAAGAGCCGAAGCAGGCAGACATATGCATCTCGATGAATTTGTAATTCTGCTTGAGAAGCTCCAAAACGACTACATCGTCATCACACATACGACGCAGCGGACCCCAATGCGAGAAATCCGCAGGACATTAAAAGAAGCTCTGCCCCCAGAAAAATACGAAAAGACTATCCTGCTTATGGATAGAAGGCAAAGATAACCAACCCCTTATGTCGTTTCCGCGCAAGCAGAAACCCCTACTTCTCGTGATAGGGCTGGTCTGATTTATAAAGACCAAGTCGTTCCTGAATCTCCTTAGCTAAGTCTTTTTCATTGGCGTCCTCGGCTAATTTGAGAGCCTCTTCAGCAGTCTTAACCGCCTCGGGAAAATTACCAGCGGCAGCATAAGCAACAGCTAAAGTGTCCAAAAAAGCAGGCTGATTAGGTTCAGCCATTTCACAAGCCCTCTGAGCGTATTTAACGGCATCTGTCGGATTCCGAAGCTTCGTATCTTCCGTAACAGCCAAAACCCAGGCCAAATTGTTAAGGCTCCGGGTGGAGTTAGGGTCTAATTCGATACTTTTAGTCAAGTTGGCAATAGCTGGCTCATCCTTACCAAGCCGCGCATAAGCCAGCCCCAGATTGCCATACACGTCGGGTAAATCCTTCTCGGCGGACAAATCCTTCTCGGTAAGCAACGTAGCGTTAAAACACCTGATGGCTTCATCAAAATTCCCCTGTATAAGAAGCGCTTTACCAAGACCATTATGGGCCTTTGAATATTGCGGATTGATTCGCAGAGCTTCCTTAAAATGCGTTATGGCCTCGTCAGTCTCCCTTCTTTGGAGAAGAACATTACCATAAAGAGTATGCATTCTAAAATTGTTTTTAGTCACTTCAACAGCATGCTTGTACAGGGTTAAGTTGTCCTGCCAGTGTCGTACCTGTACCCGAGTGCATATCAGCAAGATGGCGAGCACTAATCCCGTCGATATTCCCAGCCACATCCTTCGGAAATGCCACCTGGCGTCAATCTCAGCGGTACCCCAGGCAACCATTATGAAAATTCCAATCGACGACAGGTAAGTATAACGGTCAGCCATAGATTGCGAACCAATCTGGACCAGACCAATGACCGGAACGAGGGTCCCAAGATACCACAGCCAACCCACCGTAAGATATCTTCTGCGGCTAACAACTACAAACGTCGATACAGCAACCAATATCGTAAAGCAGACTACAGGCTGCCATGAGGGGATTTTACTACTAAACGGGTAAAGAACTGCCAGACGGCTTGGATAAAACATCTTACCTATGTAGCTGACATAAGATAGCAAAGCGTTTGATATGCGGAAATTTAGAGGTAGTCTCTCTATCGTTACAGCCGCCCCTGCCTTTTGCTGAACAATGAAGGTAATCACGCTCGAAACCACCACCAAAACAAATAAGGGTATCTTTTCCCTAATCAAACGCCATACTGTGCTTTGATAGCCGCCTTTTGACGGTTTGGATTCTGAAAAGGCTTTGTCCTTTTTCGGCTGACCAAACTGAAAGCGGTCCAAAGGCCAATAGTCTAAAAGAAGCAGCACAAACGGCAAAGTCACCAGCATTGACTTGGATAACAGCCCCAGACAAAACGCCGAAACTACCGGCAGATATCTTCTTATACCCGGCTGTTCCACATACCACACATAAGCTATCATCGTAAGCATCCAAAAGAAGCTGCTCAAGACGTCTTTGCGCTCGGATACCCAGGCAACGGATTCAACATGCAGCGGATGCAGAGCAAATGCGGCAGCCACAAAGGCACTGGGCCAAACCGCACCCGTCATCCTTTTCAAAACCAAAAACAAAAGCAGTGTGTTCACAATATGAAAAAACAAACTCGTCAAATGATGTCCCGAGGCGTTCAGCCCAAAAAGCTGGCAATCTAACATATGACTCAACCAGGTCAACGAGTGCCAATTGCCCGAATATGGGGTCGTAAAAGCCCAGACAACAGCCTCACGCGTTATTCCCCCCTTGACATGTGGATTATCGGTTACGTATGCAGTGTCATCAAGGCCAACAAAATCATTATGCCGCACCGGCTCATAAGCAACGAAAGTACTCACAGCCAAAAACAAATAAATCAAGGGAACATACAGCTTGTTATATGCTCGCTCTGCCATCGAGTCTCTTTTTTGTGCGTCCAGTAATCCAGCTTGCTTCTAAGCTCTTGCCATTATAACATTGGCAGTCTGAAATCAGTCAGGCAAAACTTGACAAGTTTACTTTGCGGTTTTCCGCACCTGCTCTTTTATCCGCTGGATATGTCCCCGGCCCAAGGCCTTCACTTCACAGCCAAGCTCGAAGTACCGCCGGATTCGAGCATCGTCGAGTATGCCGAAGCAGTCAATCACCGCCAGCGGTGCACCTGCCCATTCAACTATTTTGTCAGGGCCGAGTTCCAGATAAGGTGTATGCGGCACAGCCAATATAATCGCCTGAGCGCCGACAAGTGCCTCAGCGAGGTCGCCACTCTGAACGCGAATATTGACCAGACCTTCCTGATTGCGGAAGAACCGTGCCCATGAGTGACCCGGTGCCGGGTATGTATCCTGCTTCTCAAGCTCATACCAGTGCTCCAGATATGGGTCGTGCACACGCATCTCAGCGCCCATTTCGGTTAGTTTCCTGACCACTATTTCCGAGCCGCTGTAGCGTGTGTCAGCCACATCCTGCCGATAGCTGGCACCGCAAAGTAACAGCGGCGCCCCGGCTATTTGCCTGCCCATATTGCGAAGGGCATCTCTTGTCAATGCCGCCACATGAAGCCCACGGGTATCGTTGATGTCAATTGCCGTCGTCGTTATTTTGAAAATATCATCGTTAAAGCCGAGTATATGTTTATACGCCCAGCAACCCAGTCCCCCATCCTTGGGCAGGCAGTAACCGCCAACGCCAGGCCCTGGAAATATGATATTGCTGTGTGTGGGCCGAACCTTGATTGCCTTGATGACCTTAATCAGGTCAACGCCGTTGCGCTCGGCGAACAAACTCCACTCGTCAAGAAACGCCAGTATCGTTGCCCGATAGGAATTTTCGACAATCTTCGTGGTTTCCGATTCAATGGGCCTGTCCATAACCGTCAGCGGATATTTTTCGGTGTTCAGCACCTCTCGCAAAAACTTCTCGACACGGTCTTTCGCTTGTGCATTACAGCCGGAACAGACCCGCCAAAAATCCCGTATCGATGCGACATACTGTTTGCCTGGCATAACCCGCTCGAAGCTGTGCGCTAACAGCGGCTCTGTTTCAATGCCGCGTGCCGCAAAGGCTTTTTTCATAATCGGCCAAGCCACAAACTCTGTCGTACCGGGTGCTACTGTCGTCTCGATTAGCGTCAAACATCTCGGCGGAATCTTCTCACCAATCGCTCTCATTGTAGCCTCCAGTGCGCTCATCTCCGCCCTGCCGGTTCGCACATCACCAAGGTTCTCTTTTGTATAATCGCACTGGACATCCACCACCACACAGTCAGCTAATTTCAGACAGTCGTCATTGTAGGTGGCTACAAGTGTCTTTTTCTCGAGCACACAACGGATGAACATCGGCTCGACCTCGGGGTCCTCAGCTTTTACCGGTGACTGCCCACGGTTAAGCAAAGGAATCTTCCAGAAACTTCGAGTGCTGGGCCGCTGACAACCGATGACGAACTTCGAGGTTTTACCGGTTTTTTTGTCGACGGTATCGGCGATAATGGCCGCCATAACCGCACCGACAAAACCGACACCCATCACTACAACAACTTCCCTGCCCTGCTGGCGAGACGTTTTAACAAGCGACTCAATACGCTTAAATTCCGCCTCATACTCATCCTTTCGGGGAACAGCGAATTTCTCTCCTGCTGGACTTGCCGAATACTCAGTCATTCTTGTCACCTCTTTGAATAGCTTTCACTATCATAAATTACAAGCCACCCAGCCGGCTAACTGCAATGCGCGGAGAGTTTAGCTGACAATTTTCCTTATAGCAAGCTTTTTCACTGGCAGGTGGACTGGTAGGAGATATTTGTTTTTGGTTTGAGTGCTGCCTCTACAAGGCAAAATTGCAGAGGTCCCGCTGGTGCTGCAAAACAGACTCACATTAACGATGAAACTATTTTACAGCCTCGGGTTGTCTCTCTTGTTTCCTGAATTGCCCAAGCGATTGAGGTTCAGCGACCTTCCGGTAGCCCAGCGCCTTTATCACTTCGAGAACCTCGGTCCATGTTGGAAAAGGTCTGACGTTTTTCTTCTTGTACTCGTCGATAGCCATAAGGAACTCAAATTGCTCGTCTGACATCTGGCCTTCTTCGGCGGATTTGCGCTCATCGCTTCTGCGTCTTCCCGGTCCCCGCTGACGGTCCAGCCCAAGACGTCTATCCACAACGCTCATCCTTCTGTCACTACCAGAACGACGTTCTTTAAAATATTGTTCGCTCATTTTGTTTACCCTCACTTTTCTCTTCGGGCATCCGACAATCCAAACTAATTAACATCGCAACAATTTTCCTCGTCCGTTTAACTCTGATGACCTTCCGCAATAGGCCAAAAATCCCGGCATACAAATCCGCCGGAAGCTAAAACTCTTCGTCAAGTAGATCGCTGTCGAACTCGCTCTCGTCCGTATCCTCTAATGCCAAATCATAAAAATCGTCGTAAGCGTCCTGAGATTCGATAACCACATTCGCCTCATCGAGAAAATCTTCAGGAACCATCACCGCGATAACTTTGCCATTTTCTTCCTGTTCGTCCCGCTCTTTGATTGTAGCGGGGATATCGTTGCTTTTCAGAATAGCTTCATAGTCTTTGGCCTGCTCCGGGTTATCAGCAAAAACGACCGTCACCAACTCCTGTACCTTCGCCCGTGATTTTCGACCTTTTTGAGAGCGCTTTGCCATAATATCTCTCCACACTAAGTCAGGTTAAATTCCAGCCAGTTCCCGAGAAGGCTTTCTCGTTTTGTTATTTTCGACAAAATCAGCCCCACCAATTATTTAAATTGTCAAAAATTGCCGCCCGGCAAAAACCAGGTTGTCTGTCGGCCTTCGCCGGCACCCTCGGCATACGACCGGTAAAATTCGCCGATTGACACATTTTTCTGTTGCAAATTCCACCGAGGACGTGTAAATAGAACACCGGTGGACCTCCGTATCGCTGTTTATTGGACGTAGGGGTCAACTTGTTTTTTGTATCGAAACGTTATAAAGCTGAGCCTACTGAGGTATGTCAGCCTTAGAGATAATAACAATGGACTATCAAAACTTAATTTCTTTTAACATGGAGGATTTTTAGCAATGGCAAAGAAAAAAGAGTCTCTAATTGTAGCCAGCAAGATCAAGGCTTACGTCAAGAGCAAAGGGATGATGACCGCATCTGATTCGCTCGAGGCAATCAGTGACAGGGTCTATTGTATGCTCGACAAGGCCGCTGAACGAACTAAGGCTAATCGTCGCAGCACACTCAAGCCGCAGGACCTGTAAGAGGATTTTCTTCCTCGCCGGCTTGCCTTTTCTGGAAAGTTGCATATCCGCAACTGCACCGAACGCGGCAGGCCGTGGCTCAATGGCCTTTGATTGTACATTTTCTACTCTTGAGACGATGCTATTATGGGATGGCTGTCCCGTACTGCTTCGGCTTGTGTCTACGCTGTAAGCAGGCGGGACGGTTTTCCCGTGCATGACCCAAGCGGCCTAACCACTCCGGGCGCAGGCAACATACAAGTTATCAGTCCTTCTTGTTCCTCGTTACTAATTGGTCAACAAAAACCAGTGATTACAACGGCTGGCACACAGCCGGTTCGTGGTAATTCTACCCTTCGCATAGACCCGTAAAATATGGATTTTTAATCCAAAAGTCCTAACTATCCAAAAATTTACCGTACGCCCCATCTTCAACCCTCAGATTTACATACAAGACCGAGGGTAATTATACTGTTTTTTTGCCCATCGTCGATTAAGGTTCCCCCACTTCCTGCCGATTACGCCACTGATAACAGGCAGCAAGCCCGCAATTCGGCCTCTGCCCTGGAACTAACAGTCCTTGATACTGGACGCAATAGGAGAGCTAACCACAGCTTTTCAATCAATGGGAAATTACATAACCAACACGGCGAGGGTGATATGAGGGTCTTTATGTTAGGTTGGGAGTTTCCGCCGTTCATCAGCGGCGGACTTGGCACAGCCTGCTACGGGCTCACAAAAGCAATGGACCAGCTTAACATAGAGGTAATCTTCTGTTTGCCCACGACGGCAGACAGTGACTATACCACTCATGTAAAGCTGCTGACCCCATCCTCAAGGCTGTCCGGTAAATTCAGAAACGTGGCCTTCCGTACAATCCCCTCACTTTTGCAGCCGTATTCGACTTCACAGGGCTACAAGCAGCGCCTCAAAGAGGCCGCGGAGCAAAAACGCAAAACACGGTCTCGGAGTATCTGCTCCGGCCCAATGGACTACTCCGGTGATATGTACAGCGAGGTCTATCGTTACGCAGCCCTTGCCGCCGAATTGGCTAAAGATGAGGAGTTCGACGTCGTGCATGCCCACGACTGGATGACGTATCCCGCCGGAATCGCCGTGGCAGCAATCAGCGGCAAACCACTCGTCGTGCACATCCACTCTACCGAATTCGACCGAAGCGGCGAGCACGTCAACCAGATGATTTATGACATCGAGCGAAAGGGAATGCACGCAGCGGATAAAGTAATCGCCGTCAGCAATTTCACCCGGAACATCATAATCAATCGCTACGGCGTCAGCGGTGAAAAAGTCGAAGTGGTGTATAACGGCATCGAGCACAATGGCAACGGCAACATAACGTTTGGCGAAACGAAAATCGGCAGAAATGAGAAAATCGTCCTGTTCCTCGGCCGAATAACGATGCAAAAGGGCCCTGAATATTTCCTGATGGCAGCCAAGAAAGTTCTCGAAGTAATGGATAACGTCAAATTCGTCATGGCCGGCTCCGGCGACCTAATGCGACACGCAGTCGAAATGGCAGCAGGGCTTGGAATCGGCCACAAGGTGCTATTCACAGGCTTTTTACGCGGCGAAGATGTGGATAGAATATACAGGATGGCTGACCTGTTTGTAATGCCTTCCGTCTCTGAGCCTTTCGGCCTGGTGCCGCTCGAGGCACTCGCAAATGATATACCCGTAATAATCAGTAAGCAAAGCGGCGTTTCGGAGGTCCTAAGCCACGCCCTCAAGGTGGACTTCTGGGACATCAACGAAATGGCTAACAAAATCATTGCCGTTCTAAAATATCCCCCGCTTGGAGCAACGCTGCGGGACAACGGACGATATGAGGCTGGAAAACTCCGGTGGCAAGATGCGGCTCAAAGGTGCATGCAAATTTACGAAGAGCTGCTTGTTACGGTTTGATAAAACCCTGCATTGAAAAAAGGAAATTATGGCCTCCGTATGTTTTTATTTTCAGGTACATCAGCCTATAAGATTAAGGCACTACACCGTATTTGACAACAACAACCGGTACTTCGACGACCATAAAAATGCCGCCATTTGCACCAAAGTCGCGAACAAATGCTATCTGCCGACAAATCGTCTGCTGCTGGACCTGATAAAAAAATACGACGGCAGATTCAGAATAGCCTACAGCCTCACAGGGGTTCTGCTCGAGCAGCTCCAGCAGTACAGCCCGGAAGTTTTAAGCACCTTTGACGCCCTGGCCCAGACCGGCTGCGTGGAATTCCTCGCTGAAACCTATTATCACAGTTTGAGTTTCTTGTATTCACGCGATGAATTCCTCGAACAGGTTAACAAACACATGGAAACCATCGAACATCTTTTCGGCCAAAAGCCCCGAGTTTTCAGGAATACCGAACTCATATACAACAATGATTTGGCCGCTCTTATCGAATCAACCGGAAAATTCGATGCGATAGTGTCTGAGGGGGCGGACCACATCCTCGGTTACAGAAGCCCGAACTTCCTCTACCGCCCGAAAGGCTGCAGCAAACTCAAACTGCTGCTGAAAAACTACGCCCTCAGTGATGACATCGCCTTTAGGTTTTCCGACCGCAACTGGTCGCAGTGGCCTCTGACCGCGGACAAGTTTGCACAGTGGGTTTCCGCCACGAACGGAAACGGCAATGTCGTCAACCTGTTTATGGACTACGAGACATTCGGTGAACACCAGTGGGAAGATACCGGCATATTTAATTTTATGAGCTATCTGCCGCAGGAGATTCTGAAGCACCCCGACAACAATTTCAAAACCCCCAGCGAGGTCGTCCGCTCTTATGAGCCGGTCGGCGTAATCGATGTGCCGCACCTGATAAGCTGGGCCGACATCGAAAGAGACATCTCCGCCTGGCTCGGAAACGCAATGCAGTCAAATGCCGTTAACGAACTTTATCGTCTCGAGAAAAAAATCAAAAACAGCGGCGACAAGAATCTCATCTCAGACTGGCGGAAATTACAAATCTCCGACCACTTCTACTATATGTGCACCAAGTACTTTTCCGACGGCGACGTCCATAAATACTTTAACCCGTATGACTCGCCTTATGATTCCTACATCAATTTTATGAATATTCTGAACAATCTTGGCAGCCGCTGTTCCGCTCAGACCGCCGAAGCCGTATTATAACAATACTTTGGGGGCAAAATTGTGCTGACACTGCAAAAAACAAAAAATACTGTAATCTCCTCTGTGCCGACATCAGACAGACCCATTGATGATTTATTGAGCAAAGAGTGGCTGTTGACCAACAATCGCGGCGGCTACGCATCGTCGACAATCATCGGCTGCAATACCAGAAGGTATCACGGCCTGCTTATCGGCTCGCTCACCCCACCTATCAACAGAATAGTGGCGCTGGCAAACTGCCTCGAAATGGTCATAATCAACGGAAATATATTTAATCTCTCAACCTTCGAATTTTACGACAAAGTAACTCCTGAAGGTTTCACCTTTTTGAAGCAGTTCCGCCAAGATGCAGGCGTGCATTTTGATTATGTACTGGGCGGTCTCGAACTGACCAAATCCGTATATTTGCTCCGCGACAGCGATACCGCAGTCATCATCTACGATTTTACAACCGTTACCGAACCCATAGAGTTTGTCTTAAGACCTTTTGTTGGTCTGCGGGATTTCCACACACTCCAGAAGTCTTACGCCCATCTGCGCTCGGAATGGCTCGACAACAGCCTGATAGTTCGCCACGACGTCACAGACAGTTGCGAATTATTCCTGAGCTGCCCTTCTATGAAATTCGAAGAAGACCCCCAATGGTGGTTCAACTTTATATATCGCAACGACAGAGAAAGAGGCCAGGATTTTGCCGAAGATTTGTGGACACCCGGCTTCTTCAAGTGCCGGATTGATTCACCAGCCAAAATCGTTTTCCATTGCAATCTCCAGGCAAGCCACTCTACCTCACCAGCAGGCGAATCTGATATCCATCAATCGATTAAAGACCTGCTCACGCATCAGAGGACTGTAATTGCCGCTGCAAAAACGAGGGACAGGAAATTCAGAACTCTCTGTCTCGCAGCCGACCAGTTTATCGCCACGCGCAACATACAGAAAGGACAACAGAGCCCCGAACGTAAGCGAGGGGTTGAAAAAATGCACGAGCAACAAACGACGATACTGGCCGGCTTCCCGTGGTTTGCAGACTGGGGCAGGGATGCCTTTATAGCGCTGCCGGGCCTGCTGCTCGAAACCGGAAGATTCGATGAGGCAAAATCGGTTTTGACCACCTTCGCCCAGGCCGCAGATGACGGTATGATTCCAAATCGCTTCGATGATTACACCAATACTGCTCACTTCAACAGTGCCGATGCATCCCTTTGGTTTATCAACGCCGCATTCCGGTACTTAGATGTCACCGGCGACCTGAAAACCTTCGAACAGAAATTTCTGCCGACCATCCATTCTATCGTGGATTCCTACCACAAAGGCACATGCTTCGGCATCTGTGCCGATGCTGACGGACTTATAACCGCCGGTGATAGTGAAACCCAGCTAACCTGGATGGACACAAAATATAACGGCGTCGCCTTTACCCCCAGACATGGAAAAGCCGTTGAAATCAACGCACTATGGTATAACAGCCTCTCCTTGCTTGCCCAATTCTATTCGTCACACTCCGCTCGTCCGTCGCGCCATAAGAAAAAGAACACGCAATACGCAATACAACATACGCAATACGAAAATATGGCCGACAAAGTCAGAGATAGCTTTTGCCGGCTGTTCTGGAACGAAAGTGCAGGCTGCCTGAATGACTGCATTTTGCCGGACGGCACAATTGATGCGACGCTTCGGCCGAACCAGATATTCGCCGTGTCACTACCGTTTTCGCCGCTGACACCACAGCAACAGACCTCGGTAGTAAATACCATCCAGCAAAACCTGCTGACACCCTATGGCCTGCGGACGTTAGCGCCGAGCGACAGCCGTTACAAAGGCACTTACACCGGCCCACAGCAGCAGCGAGACGAAGCGTATCATCAGGGCACAATTTGGCCGTACCTGATTGGACCGTTCGTGGAAGCGTATCTGAAAGTCAATGGTTTCAGCAAAAGAAGTAAAAGAGAGGCCGCCGAGTTTATCGAGCCATTGATGCAGCACCTTACTGATGATGGCTGCCTCGGACAGGTCTGCGAGATATTTGACGGCGACCCGCCCCATAAACCCAAAGGCTGCATCGCCCAGGCCTGGAGCGTAGCAGAACTGATAAGAGCCTACAGACTGATACACAACCGAGCACGCAGGGCAACTTCATCTGACCTTTCCATTTAACAGCTCCCCTACGATTGAACTTACCTAACTGTTTCATCCCCGCGTCGGTTTTTCGCTCTCGATAGCCATACTACGAGATTATACACGAAGTTGGTCTTTTAACAAGTTAAGAGGGATTTTCTCTATTTATTCCTTCGCACCGACAAGGAACCGGAGAAGATAAAAGACCAGAATTATCTCTGGATTCGCCAGATTCTTAAAGAGACAGTTTGGCTTCAAACAAGTAGTAAAGATATGAAAAGCTGGTGTGCTCTATTTTTTCTCAGCCGTTTGTTTATGTGCTTTAGCAACGTTCGGAGCAACAACTGAGTTAGCCCAACTCGGTTTATGTACACACATATACTTCCAACTTTTCTGAAAGTATTCCAAGGCTTTTTGGGCATTTCCCCATCCCATATAAACTTCACCAAAATAATTATTCAATTCGGCCATTGCTGATTCTTCGTTGAGAAGATCACTTCGCGCTATATCCAGGTACTTAAAGGCGCTGTCAAAATTACCCTTTCTTATCTCCACATAGCCGCGCACCATCGCGAGAACTCCCAAGGTGAATGTCCCTCCTTCAAACACTGATCCGGCTATACACAACCTCGCTTCCTCCAAAATCGCTATGGCTTCGTCATGGCCTCCGTGATGACAAAGAGCCGGTGCCAGAATCGACACGGCTTGAGCTTTGATTATGTCTCCGACATTGGTATTCAAAATGTCGCGCAGAATCATTTCCCCTTCCTCGTATCGGCCTCCATGCATAAGACTCTCGGCCCTATGGATGTCCATGACCACTCGGCTTTCCTCATCACCATGACGTCTGCATATGTCAGATGCTTTTAGATAGTTCTCAATTGCTCTATCGTATTCACCCAGGGCATCGTAGCAAAGTCCTATGTGGTTATACGCGTCAGCATCGGCAGGGTTGTCTGCTGTCGATTGCGTAAACTTCTCAATAGCACGCTCGAATCCCCCCTTTTTGAACAACTTGAACCCCTTTTCGAATGGCTTATCCATCATTTTTCACCTCTTGCGCATCCGTTGGCTAGCCAACCAACTGAATCATTACAAGTTGACATTATGCTTTTTGTTTTTGAGTTTTGATAATTTTGGCCAGAGACCTTAATGCCTGATTTACCGACCTTGGCGTCTTAAATACCCTGGCAATGTCTGGGTCCAGCACAACGATATTAGTTCCTGCCTTGTACCTTTTGGCATATTTGCCTCTGACACCTTTGCTAAAATCATATTCTCTTCTCATATTTTTCTCCGAACAAAATGGGTGATTAACCTTGCTCATATTGCCTTTTCTCATTTCTGGTAGCATTACGAGCACTGATTATACGTATGATATCATCACGCTCTGTATGCACAACCACAATAAGCCTGCCATTAGCAGATGTTCCAATGGTGATAAATCTATCTTCACCGATTGAATGGGCAGGGTCATGAATGGTAATCGATAAGGGATCACCAAAAATCGTAGATGCTTCCTCAAACGTTATTCCATGCTTTCTCTTGTTTAATTGGGCTTTCTTACTATCCCATTCAAATTGCAGTGCCATCTCTAAAGTCCTTTAATTCCCTATAGCATAACATATTATATCGAACAGATTCCACAATTTTAGCACGTAGCATGGGTTTTGCTACCCTTATTTGGTGGGCACAGCTTCCCACACTTGGCCATTTAACAACTCTGTTATAATTGAAACTGCCTGCTGTTTGGATTTGGCTTTTTTTAGCTGTTTTAAGAGATTTTCCTGCCGGCTGGTGAAACAAACGCTGCCAAAAACTGCAAATTCAGCCGCACCTAAAAGCTGTTGTATTTCCCTAATCAATTCATCAATCCCCTCGCCTAACTTTGCGCTTATTTTGACTGTGTTGGCTAAAATCTTCGGCAGTTTGTCTGCGTCAAATCTGGTGGGTAAATCGGATTTATTTAGAACCGCCAAGACCTTCCTGCCGGAGATTTTCTCAATCAGCCGTCCCCCGAGCTGCTCTGTCGGCTCGCTACTGTCCAGAACAAGCAGAACCAAGTCGGCCTCTTCCAAAAGCTGAACGGCTTTTTCCTGAGACGCTTTTTCGATAACGCCAGCTCTTTCGCCAAACTCTTCATCCAGACCAGCGGTGTCAATCAGCTCGACAGAAAGCATTCCGAGTCGGCACTGGGCACTGACCCAGTCGCGGGTCGTGCCTTTGATATCGGTAACGATTGCCTTTTGTCGGCCGGCAAAACAATTTAATAACGTGCTCTTTCCGGAATTCGGCGGCCCTGCTATAACCGCCCTCGCTCCGTAGATAATCAGCTTCGCCGTCTGACTTCTTTCGAGAATCTCGCGTGCCTGCGATTTAATCTCGTCGAGCGACATCGCATCGATACTCTCCAGCCAGCGGCGTACTTTTTCACTTAAGCCGCCTCGAATTTGACTTGCGATTATTCTGGCACCGGCGAGTGTTTTAGCCTTTAGCTGGGCCAGTTTGGCCTCGATTTCTATCGCGGTGGTGCCCTGCCGAGTCGAAAAGATTTTAGCCAAAAGCTCATCGGCATCCAGCGGTGTTACTCCCTGCCGGCTGAGCAGCCGCATAATATCTGCGACGATAAGAGGATTGCCGTGACAATTTATTGCGTAGATATTTTTGTCTTCGCAGCCGACTATAACCTGGTCGATGGTCTCGGCGCCATCAACAATTGTGCCAAGCAGAATCTTACCGGTCTTGAATTCTGCCTGCTTTTTCCCAACAGGAATGAATATCTTTTTCAGGAGCTTATGTGCTGATTCGCCGAAGATTTGAATGGTTGCTATTGCGCCGACGCCCTTGCCGGTCATTACCGCAGCGAACGTATCCATAGCAGGCTGGCTTACTCCCTTCTACTCTCGACAAATTTTTGATACGCCAAAGCAATGCCCTTGATGACAAGGTTCGGCACATACGAATCGATAAAATCGCAATCGTCCTTTATGATTTTCGCACCCGCACCGGTAATAACAGTCTGGGGCCAGGTACCAATCTTTTCAGCATAACGTCTGATTACTTCCTGCAGAGCACTGACCGCCGAATAGTACAGGCCGCAATTTATGGCATCAGCGGTATTTTTGCCGAACGGCAGCGTCGGCTTGCTGACCTCGACTTTCGGCAGTTGCGCGGTATTTTCCTTCAGTGCCTTTGCACTGATTTCAAAACCCGGAAAAATAACTCCACCCACAAACACCCCCCTGTCGTCCACGAGGTCGATTGTAACAGCGGTACCGAAATCAGCCACCACAACAGCTTTTTCGACAACTGCATAAGCTGCTGCCGCCGCGACCACCCGGTCTGTGCCTATCTTGCACGATTCTTCCACCGACAAATTGATAGGAAACGGTATGTCTTTGCCGACCAGCAGTATCTTCTCACCGAGAGCATCCTTTACGATTTCTGCGATACTCTCAGCCCAGGCCGGCTTCACACTGCTGACGACAATGGCGCCGTTTCGTTTTTTCTCTTTTGAGCTTTTTAGAACTGGAATTCGCTCCCAGGCCGTCTTGAAACAATCTCTCAGCTTAGCCTGCGAGTCGCCCGGGATGGATTCAACGAATTGCTCTTCGCCTTTCAAGTAAAGGGCAATTGTGATATTAGTATTGCCAATATCTACCGCGATTAAGTTCATAATTCGTCGCCCGCCTAACCGGCGAAAGCCTTCCGAGGTGACGTAGTATTAAAAAGTCAGGAAATGGTTTGACAGGCTCACCATCCTGAGCGAAGTCGAAGGAATGGGGGCAACTAACCTGTCGCCAACATGTTGCAGGTCTGCTGAATTATAGAGTCGAAGTTTTTAAGAACAGACTTTTAATTATCCCCTTCTTCCTCGTCTTCATCACCGTATTCTTCTTCATCTGCATCGCCGAAGGAACCTTTATCTTCTTGTTCGTCGGTCCGACTTTCGTCTTCATCCTCCCTGGGTTCATCATCCAGCCAGTCCTCTCCTTTGCGTTTCTTACCCATCTGTTTTATCCTCCCGCAAATTAAATAGCGCCTAACATGTATTCCACAATGATTCTATTAACTACACAGCGAAGCAATATACCGAAACTACTGGAGAGCGTCAAGCCCAAAAACCACACGTATCTCCCATTATATCCTGCACTTACACTTTTTCGCTGGTAACAATCTTTCTCAGATGCTTTTAATCTTCTGCCACAGAAACTCGGTCAGCTCTTTTACCCCTTTTCCAGTAACTGCTGAGATTGGGTAAACCGTTTTCCCGAGCCTATTTTTTAAATCTTCCACTATTTTTCCATCGGGGTCGAGGTCTATCTTGTTGGCGACGATAAATTCGCACTTTTCAGCCAGGGCCTTGCTGTACTGCTCCAACTCGCTACGGATTACGTAATAGTTTTCCGCCGGGTCTGAGCCATCCACGGGCATTATATCAAGAATGTGGGCCAGGATTGTGGTTCTTTCTATATGCCTCAAAAACTCAACGCCAAGTCCCGCACCATTATGCGAACCTTCGATTAGGCCTGGGATATCAGCCATAACTAACCTGCGAAAGTCGCTCAACTCCACAATCCCGAGCACCGGCTCGGTCGTCGTGAACGGATAATCGGCGATTTTCGGCCTCGCAGCCGAGCATCGCGAGATGAGCGTACTCTTTCCTGCGTTTGGCATACCTACCAGTCCGACGTCGGCGATAAGCTTAAGCTCAAGTCTTATATTTCTTTCCTGCCCTTTTTTGCCGGGCTCGGTATAGCGCGGCGCCTGGTTCGTTGGGGTCGCAAAGGCCTTATTGCCTTTGCCGCCCTTTCCGCCCCGGCAAATGCAGACCTTCATCCCAGCTTCGCGGAGGTCCTTTAGAAGCATCTTCAAATCGTTATCATAAATAAGCGTTCCGGGCGGAATTTGTATTATAAGGTCGCTGCCGTCTGCGCCGTGCTTATTGCTGCCTGAGCCGCCGCTTCCGTTTTCAGCATACCAGTGATGTTTGCCGGCGAAATCCATAAGGGTATTGAGATTCTCGACCGCCTGAAAATAGACGTCTCCGCCCTTTCCGCCGTCGCCGCCGTCCGGGCCGCCTTTGGGAACGTACTTTTCCCTGCGGAAACTCAGGCACCCATTGCCGCCGTCACCCGCCTTAACGTAGATTTCTGCCTCGTCGATAAACATATCTCGTATCTCATCGCTCGTGTCTCGTACCTCGATATAAAAAAAGGATGGTACAAAACCATCCTTTTACTGCCAACTATTTTTATTATCGCTTAGACCACGTGTACTTTTCGGCCACGGAACCGCACAAGTCCGTCCGCAGTAGCAAACAGTGTATAGTCCTTACCCATTCCCACGTTTGAACCCGGGAAAAACTTCGTCCCGCACTGGCGTACGATTATCGAGCCGGCCGTAACCTCCTGGCCGCCGAACAGCTTTACGCCCCTGTACTGGGCGTTGCTGTCTCTGCCGTTTCGCGTAGAGCCTTGTCCTTTTTTATGTGCCATAATCAATACCTCTATTTTTCTTCTATGCCCTTTTTCCGGCCAAAGCAAAATTATACTACCGTTCAGCCTTTTTGTCCAATAGATTTTTCGAAGAACACCGGTTTTACCGCATTATTCCTTTGCACCAGCTTTTTCAAGCAGTTGTACAATGTCTGTGTGGTCTTTCCTTTCAGCCGCCTCTAATGCCGTTTCACCGTCGTTAGCCCTGGCATTGACATCGGCACCCTTTTCCAGCAGGAGCTTGACGATTTCCGTATGGCCGTTCTGCACCGCCCATATCAGGGCTGTTGTACCATAGCTATCTTTCGCGTTGACATCTGCGCCCTTCTCCAGAAGAAGCTTGACGACCTCCGTACGACCATCCTCCGCCTCTTTTATCAGGACCGTTCTGCCCACAATATCCCTGACATTGGTATCGGCACCCCTTTCCAGAAGGAGCTTGATGATTTCTATATTGCCATCGTACGCCGCCCATAGGGCCGTTGTACCATAGATATCCTTCACGTCGACATCTGCGCCCTTTTCCAGAAGAAGCTTGACAACCTCTGTATGACCATCCGCCGCCTCTTTTATCAGGACCGTTCTGCCCATAGCACCCCTGACATTGATATCAGCACCCTTTTCCAGAAGGAACTTGACCACTTTTGTATGGCCGTTCTGCGCCGCAATCCACAAGGCTGTTACACCGTCGGTATTCTCGGCATCGATATCAGCGCCCTTTTCCAGCAGGGATTTGACAATCTCCGTATAACCATTTCCTGCCGCCCATACAAGAAGAGCTACATCATCCCGCGTTGAACTCATCGCACCGGCTTTAACAAGCAGTTGTACAATGTCTATGTGACCGTGCTCTATTGCCTCATCCAAGGCTGTCGTGCCATAGTCAGCTTTGGCATTGATTTCAGCGCCTTTTTTAAGTAGTAGCTTGACGACTTCCACATAGCCATTCCGTGCCGCATACATCAATGCAGTTCTGCCGTCGGTATCCTTGATATTGACCCTCCTGCTATCGGCCAAAAGAGTCTGCACGGCAGGGAGATTGCCATCTTTTGCGGCCTGAATCAATTGAGCGTTTTTGTCTGATACGCCCGCCCCGGCAAAGCCGGCAGGTATCAGAAAAATACATATGATGGAAAACAGGATTCGTTTCATAAGATTCTCCCTTTCCCTCACCTATTTTTCCCCCCTTTAGCGGAGATTATACCAATTGTGGATTTGGCTGCAAAGGTATCCTGTGCCAGCAAAAACGGATTACAGAGTTTTCCTCCTCGAGTATTGATTTTAGCGCTCCGCTTCGAGAATGGCCTTGATTTCGCCTAATGAGAGCACGCTCTCGGTCGCCAGCTTTATTTTGCCCTGCTTGTCGATAAAAAAGACAGAGGGAATACCGGATATCTGGCTAAAAGGGGCCGGCATCGCGTCCATATCAGTGGAAAAGACCGTATAGTTAATCTTGTTTCGTTTTACAAAGTTTTTGACCTTTTCAGGTGTTTCCCGCGGGAATGTGCTTCTATAAGATATAGCCAGTATTGCCAACTCCTCTTCGCTGATTAGGTTTCGTAAGGCGATTAGATTCGGCACTTCTATTCTGCAGGGGCCGCACCAGGTCGCCCAGAAGACAATCACAACGTCTTTGCCGCGGTAATCGCTTAAGCTATGCTGTACGCCATTAATATCGGTCAGGGTAAGAGCCGGCGCCATTTTGCCGTACCACGAACTTAAAATCGGGTTCCAACCTCTTCTGTCCCTGATAACGTCGCTTAACCTAATCTTACTTTGCTTCGCCCCCGACAAATCGGGGCTTCGCGAAGGCAAAACGCCGCCGGCAGGCTCACGAGTGCTCTCGGTCAGCGATTCAGACGGCAGAGATTCGTGGTGATGCACAACGTCGATATCTTCCTCGGATTGACGGCCTTTTACCGCCAACATCACTACCGCCGCAATCGCAATTGCAGAAATGCAGATTGCCACCCAAATGATAATTCGTTCCTTTTGCGCCAGCATCTTCCGTTCTCTTGTAACCGCACTTGGACGATGCCACTATACACTAAATCAACCCCCAAATAAAGACTAAATTGTCCCCCTTTTTCAGTTTCGTTTTTCTGGTGTGCTATTGCCGCCCGGCTGCCGTCTTTGCCAAAATCAGGCATAATACAACATTGCGACAACTGTTTTCGCGGCTTTTCGCGCGGATGGTTACGGTTTCTCAAGCCACTGCTTTGCAAGCAACGCGAAATCCTCAAAGTTCACCGTAAAGTCGTAATTCAAATCGGCCTCATAGCACCAGCCGGTGGCAAAACAATCGCTTTCTAACCAGTGTTCTGAAAACCAGTCCATATCGAGCATATCCACAACGCTATCGTGATTCAAATCGCCTTTATAAATAACGGGTAACCCCCACCGCGCAATCCTGTTTGCAGGTAAACCCCCTGCTGTTGTGAACAAACCTCCAGCAATCAGCTCTCCGCTGTAAACCATCAGGGCACGAATATAATCATTCGTCCCGCTGCCTAATGGCCGCCAGTTACTGCCATTCCAGCGGGCAATATAGTTGGCATTAACGCCTCCGGCAGTTGTGAAATAACCTCCCGCAATCAGTTCGCCGTTGTAAACCGTCAGGGCGTAAACCGTAGTGTTCATCCCGCTGCCCAATGGCTGCCAGTTAGTGCCATTCCAGCGGGCAATTCTGTTGGCAGTGACACCGCCATCAACAGTTTGGAACAAACCTCCTGCAATCAACAGGTCGTTGTAATCCGTCAGAGCCAAAACACCGCTATCCGTCATCCCCCCGTCCAATGGTTGCCAGTTAGGGTCATTCCAGCAGGCAACCCTCTTGGCATCAATACCCCCGGCTGTTACGAACGTACCTCCTGCAATCAACTGGCCATTGTAAACCGTCAGGGCGAAAACCGGATTGTTCATCCCGCCGCCCAATGGCTGCCAGTTAGTGCCATTCCAGCGGGCAATTCTGTTGGCATCAACGCCGCCAGCAGCGAAGAACGCACCTCCTGCAATCAGTTTGCCTTTGTACACCGTCAGGGCGTAAACCTCGCTACCCGTCCCGCTGCCTAATGACCGCCAGTTGCTTCCATCCCATCGGGCGATATTGTTGGCATCAACGCCCCCGGCAGATGTGAACTTACCTCCCGCAATCAACTGGCCGTTGTAAACCGTCAAGGCGTCAACTTCGCCATTTGTTCCACTGCCCAATGGATGCCAGTTGCTCCCATCCCATCGGGCGATATAGTTGGCATCAACGCCCCCGGCAGTCGTGAAACTACCTCCCGCAATCAGCTCGCCGTTGTAAATCGTAAGGGCGTAAATCCAACTATCCATCCCGCTACTCAGGGGCTTCCAGCTCCAGCCAATACCCCCCATACTGATTGTAGTGATTGAGTTTTTAGGCAGCAGCAGCGGTTGTGATTGATTGAATGTGCCGATATACGCAAAGTTTGCATCTGATTTTGTTCGGTAAACCGCGGAACTGGTTGCATTGAAATCGACCAGTGAAAGCGATAGATTTACATCGACGGTGGGCGAGACGTTGAGAACCACGACCGTCAGGTTTGAGTCCCCCGGATTTTTGAAGGCGGCGATGCGCAGGCCATTCGAATCGGTCGATGCCTCGACGCGATACCAGTTTGGGTCGGTGAAGTAAGAGTAATGCTTAAAGGCATAATAAATTGGGTTGATTGTATAATCGCGGCCGCCATAAGTAGTAAATGACACAAGGCCGCTGTCGGGCCCCCAGAACAGGTCCCAGTATAAATACGCGCGGACGCCCTCGTAAACGAGTGAGTTGTGAATATGGCGGGCCGTGTTCATCGCCACATTAAAGTCGGTCCTCTGTCCGTCTAATTTTCCATACTCAGTTTGCAGCAGGGGCTTGTAGCCGTAGTTCCGGGCAAAGCTCTGCATCCCGGGGATGAAGTTGTCAGGATAATTGTAATCACCGTCCATATAAAGATGGTGAGCATAACCATATACGTGGTTGGCATCGACGAGAGCATTGATGTAGGGCTGGGAGACACCGATGCCGCCGCCGTCCGGGGAAAGCAGCTTCGGCATATTCGGGCCCATTACGGAATTGAATTTTTGATAAACGTGCTCCAGCGCCTGGTCGTAACCGGCGTAGTTTGAGTCCTGTGTGGGCAGGAATTTGCAGGAATCATAGGTGGCCTCGTAATCCGGCTCATTTTGTATACTCACATAGTCTAAGTGAATGTTGTTGCTTTCAAACGCCGCCAGACTGGCCGCCCACCAGTTCGCATACTCGTCATACATATACACGCCGTTGGCGTCTTTTTTAAGTGTCCCGGGCTGCGGGTAGCTGTTTATGTCGTTATTGCTTTTGAGATAGGCAGGAGGCGACCAGGCGGAATTCAGAACTTTCAGCGACGGATTGCGGGTCTTGGCTGCCTGGACGATTTCTTTGGTTCTGGTTATATAGTTGCTGTCGTAACCATAACTGTTTCGGACCCTATAAATGTCAAAACCCGAATCCCTGAACAGAGTATCGTAAAGATTGCTTCTGTTGGGCTCAGGCATCCCCGGCGTTATCCAGTTTTCATACCACGCCCCGGAGGCGCCAAAACCTTCAAGCTCCTGATGAACATCTCCGAAATCTACCTTGCCTGTCGCATTGGGCTCGGGGGTTGGTAGCTCATAAAGCACTACATTCGCGTCATCGAGGTAGTAGTTAACCCCCGAGGCGGGGCCTTCGAAGTAAAGATCCAGAGCCGTTAAGGTCCCGTTCACACTGTGGGTATATGTGCCTATGAGCGGAGTCCATACGCCATTATATCCGGTTGTCTGGCAAACGCAGGTATAAGTGGTGACGCCGCCATCTGTTTTCTTAATGGTTGCTTTGATCAAATCCCCGTTGCTGCCGGCATTTTCGAGCATCATCCAGCCGCTGATAGTGTAGGTTTTACCGGCCTCCATTTTGCCTAAAAGAGATTGAAGGAGTCCGTTCCAGGTTGCAGTTCTACTGTAGGCGTATCCGCTGCGACTGCCGCTTCGATATACGGTTGTTGATGTTGTGATACTACAACCCAGGCCAGACCATCCGGTAGTGCCAGATTCGAAACCGGGATTTGTAAGCAGATTGGTGGCACCGTAACAGTGCGATAATGATAAAACCACGGCGAATAACGAACATATACAAAAAGCTTTAACGGACATTTCTGTTCTACCAGTTGGATATGCAATCAGGTTCATTCGGTACATCACAGGTCAGCCATTGGGTTGCCAAATCGGCAAAATCGAACATATTTACGATATTGTCGCTGCCGGTGTGAATATCAGGTGAATACTCCGGCGGCGATAGCTCTATTGGAGATGCGGCATGCCAGCAATCTATCATAATCAGCAAATCCTCGAAGTTGACATAGCAGTCGCTGTTTAAGTCTGCGGGTAATCTATAACCGAACTGCTGGACATCGGAGCAGTTAACAGGGTCGGTTTTTACAACTACGTCATCGACGTAAAGGCCTACGTTTTGTGCAGGGCCATCAATATATAAGTTTAAACTCTGAAGCGTTCCTGTAACAGCTAAAACGAACTGGCCGCTCAAATATGTCCATCTGTCATTTTGTGCTATACCGTTTGCGATAAGCTGATACTGTGTGCCGCCGCCATCCGTCTGTTGAAGATGAATTGATACAGGCTGAGGGACAACATTATCTGTTCGCACCCAGGCGGAGCATTTGTATGTTTTGCCATTGACGACTTTGTTGGCTATATTTTGCACGGGTCCCTGCCAGGTTTGAGCCCTTATTTGAGTAAGTCCGCCGTAATTCCCGGAATGACTCTGGTCTTTTACTGCGGTTAAATCGCAGCCCCAGGTGCCCCAGCCTATCGCGGTTGCGGCTTCAAAACCTGCATTGGCGATAATATTGCCCCCACTTCCAGGCGTTTGAACAGTCGCAGTATTCGAATAAGGTGTTTCATTTTTCAGGGTGGATTTGTCACGGATTTTGAATCGGTAAGTGTAATTGGTATTTGGCGTAAGGCCGCTGTCTGCGTAAAAATTGCTTTCCTGCCAGCCGCTGTCGTGATTTGGGTCAGTAACATTGTTGAAATAATAAAGCACTCCGCTGGTATCAACAGCATCGGGAGCGGTCATTGAAACCACGTTCGGAGATTCAGCCTGAGGGGGCGAAAGCCAGATAAGGGATTGTGTCTGGGGAGCTTCATTATCAATCGGCTTTCCGTTTCCGACTTTTAATGTAAATTGAATTGTTCCCGGAATATCGGGCAATTCTATCGTTTGAACTTCACAGTTGCCTCCGGGATAAGTAAGCGTAATTTCGTAAGTTCCCTGAAATCCTCTAAAATTTACGGCGCCGTTGGCATCGGTTGTATTTGAATCGTGAGTTTCCCATTCAGTCATTAAATCGAGGTATCGCTGGCCGGCAGCATTGACGTGCCATCCCTTGTCTATAAGACTGCACTGGGGCGTGCCTTCATTTTCCTCATAAAAAGTCCACTGCATAATTCCATAAACGGCAGGATGGCTGTATGCGGTCCGGATGACCTTTTCAAGTTTATCGGCTCTTGTATTGACATTCGGCTCGTTTATTTGAAGCTGAGTTATCCAAATCGGCAGCCCAAATTCAGACATACTATCAAATCTTGACATTATCGTGTCGGGGTTGAACTCGGTCATATTATAGCACTCGACTCCGATGACATCTATCGGCGCTCCATCGTTTAGGAGATTTCTGATTTTGGTCTTATATGCTTCCAGATGAGCGCCGCCACAGCTTATAACGCAATATTCGTCGATAAGATTTGTGATAGTCGGGTCGAGCGTTTTTGTACTTTGAAACATCCAGGTGTTTACCCACTCGCCCAGGCGGTCTTCAAAATACGTTCCCGTAACCATTTCGCTGCAGACATCCCACATTTTAAATCTTCCAAGTCCCTGCATAACCACTCCGTTAAGGCGCTGCTGCATAGCAAGCCACAAGTCCTGATTATCAAGGTTTTTAACCCACTGCTGAACATATTGCTCAACGGGCCAGAAGATAAGATGTCCGCGAGCATTGATGCCTTTCAGCTCACAAAAATCGAGCATAGCGTTCATTTGTCTGTAAGTGATATAACCCCAGGCAAATGGCTCGGTCGAATACCACTTTGCCTCGTTTTGAAAGACGGCCCAGTTGAACTTGAAAACGTCGGCGAAATAGGTTTTGAATTTTGGTTCTTTGAATAACGATTGACCCATTACACAGCCGAAGGGAAAGCTCTTCTTTATCTGATTAATTTCTACATTGACGCCGGGGACAGGCTGATTGGCCTGATTAAGAACAATTATTTTGGCGTTAGTTTTTCGAAGCTGTTCGATTCTGGCATTGGCAAGGGTTTTCCAGTCCTGCGGGGGCGAATTTCCTTCAACCGAGACATCATCTATATAAAAATTCACACCTGCATCGGGCCAATTAAAATAAAAGTCCAGCTGCGTCAGGTTCCCCGTAACATTGAGAGTAAAGTCGCCTGACAGCAAAATCCATTGATTATTATAGGCCATCCTGCGATTAATAACGTGGTAATTGGTGCCGCTGCCGTCCGTCTGTGCAATATTCATAGAAACTTCGGCGCTGGGAACGTTTTCAATTCTTACCCATGCCGAGCAGTGGTAGGTTTTGCCGCTTTCCATTTTGCCCAGGACGCTTTGAACAGGCCCCTGCCAGTATTCGGTTCTGTTCGTGCACAAGCCGCTGTAAGCCCCCACATGTGCTTGGGCGCTCGAAGCTGCGAAATTACCGCTCCAGGTAGTCCATCCGCTTGTGTCTCCCGTTTCAAATCCCAGATTTGTCAAAAGGTTATCGGCAGCCGCCGTCCGTGCTGAAATCAGGCATAATGCCAGAGCTGCTGCTATTGTTACGACGCTCTTTCGGAAAAAAGACCGATTCGGAGTGGTTTTTACGGCTTGAGAAAATATCCGCGTCTTCAAACTTGTCCTCCCCAAGGCAATCGCTAAAAAACAACGTTTCTTATACCTCTACCTCGGCCTTATTAAACTTGCCTGTGCTTTGTTCTGGTATCGCCGATTGCCAGTTTTGAGACAGTTTCGTTAGTAATACTATTATGAACAATTAACCAACAAAAAGCAAGGTAATTTTTCCAGATTTATCTGTTTAGGACACCCCTTGAAAAACTATGGACAGCCCCAATTCAACTATTCTTTAACTAAGCAAAATTCGTTTGACAAGCCGAATTTTGGAATTAGCATAAGAGTTCTTACACATAAGTGCAGACTTCTGTATCTTTGATAGCAAAAGGTCTGATATAGATAAATTTGTGACAAAAAAAGATAATCAGCCCGGAAACGACATGAACTCAAGCAAAAAACCTGTTTCCATCAGTGTTTTTTTCCCCTGCTATAACGAGCAGGGCAACATCGCACGCACCGCTCAGCGAGCAATCGACGTCCTGCAAAAGCTCGTCGCCGACTACGAAGTGATTATCGTCGATGACGGCAGCTCGGACGCCACAGCCAAAATCGCCGATGAAATCGCCGGCCAAAATAACCGGGTAAAGGTGGTGCATCATCCGACCAACCTCGGCTATGGTGCCGCCCTGCAGTCAGGCTTTAAGGCAGCCACCAAAAAGCTTGTGTTTTATACCGATGGCGACGGCCAGTTCGATATCAACGAACTGCCGCCCCTGCTGCCTCTGATAAAACAATACGATATCGTAAGCTGTTACCGACTGAATCGTCAGGACAGCCTCATCCGCAAACTCAACGGCTGGGCCTGGACAAAACTGGTCGGCCTCTTATTCAATATGAAGGTCCGTGACATCGACTGCGCTTTCAAACTTTACAAAAGAGAAATCTTCGACAACATCCGAATGTCAAGCTCCGGCGCCCTGATAGATGCTGAAATTCTCGCACGCGCAGTCCGCAAAGGTTATACTATTACCCAGCGGCCGGTGCATCATTATCCCAGAACAGCCGGCGTACAAACCGGCGCCAAACTACGCGTAATCCTCCGTGCATTCAGGGAATTGTTCAAATTGGCCGGCGAAATAAAGCAAAGCGAAAAAACAAATAGTCAATCATAACACGCAAAACTCCAGCCTGAAACGCCAACGCTATTGCCTACCGTAGCTTGGATTGGTATTATCACAATATGAGCAATGCCAAGGTTAATCTGTTTGTTTACGGCTCATTGCGGGAGCCCGGAATATTCAAGTCGGTCAGCGGCCTGGGTTTCACCATCGACAGGTCACGAACCAGCAAAGAGACCCTGCTGGCTGAGCCCGCTCTGCTGCCGCACTATCGGAGAGTAACGCCAGACAACGTCTATTTCTACGCCGTGCCAAGCTCATCTTCAAGGATTGAAGGTTTTGTCATCTACGACGTCCCTCCCTCGGTAATGACCGAAATCGACAGGTACGAAGGCAAACGCTACTACAGGGAAACCGTTCGTGTCAACACCGCAAACGGATTTGTCGAAGCCCAGGCGTACCTGGCCACACGCGAGTCAATGGAAAAGCACTTCGGCGACAGGTTCCACGTCAACCTGATACACGAACTATGGCTGCGAAAACGGATTGAACAGTTTATAAAAAAGCACACCCGCGCCGGCGAAGAAACCGCCGATGCCGAGCTTGAACGTCGGGCGCAAAGAGAACTGCTGGCGACCACCGAACGCGATTTGGTCATAAGCCACTACCGCAGCGACGCCGTCAGCGACTATTATCTTGAGCACGAGCTCGACCGTCCCAGGCCGAGCATAAAACACCTCCGCGACGACCCTAACGCTAAACCATTTATCAATAACTACTTAGCACTGGTCATAAAGCAGATTCTGCTCAATCAGTTAGACGACAAGATTCAGTCTCAATACCGCTTTGAGCTTGAGCATATGCGTACTTCCGAAAGGTACTTCAAACGCTCAGTCAGTCTTCTTATCGCCCTGCAGATGATAAACGCCGCCGGCGCCGTCGAAATGATTGTCGATAGGGCAATCAAGGCAATACCTTATCCAAAATATGACCTTATCGACTACGTCAAATATGCCGTCCACGCAGCCGACAGCATATTTGATTTGCGGGTGGCTCACTCACATCTTGAGCACATCCGTGCCAGCTTCCACCCCGGCCTTATACCGCTCGGGGCCGAGATTGAATTGAGCAATCTTGGTCCTGCCGCTGTCGAGCCGCAGAGAAATGACCGGAAAAAACTCGACCCGATATACGACGGCTTCAGATATTTCCACGATTTCTATCTGGATGTTTTGTCCTGGAAACTCGGCGGATATATTGACGACCACACCGGCTCGACCGAACGCGGCCGCCGGCAGGGTTTTCTCGAACTGGCACCGGGCAGACTAAACATCGCCGGCGAACTTTCCCGGCCCGCCACCGCCGACCCCTGGCTTCTCAATCAGTTGATACACGAAATCGCTGACTTCTATAAGGTAGCACCACACAGCCTGCACCTTTCTTTCCAGCTTCGCAAAGACCAAATCGGCCGCCAAAAAACCCTGCCTCTGGGTTTCGTCAAGTGCCTGCTCGCACTCGGCGGCGGCCCACAAAAGAAAAAAACCGGCAAAATATGGATTTCAAGAATAGGCTATGATGAAATAACACAGCGCACCTACGGCGAAGAGCTTGTCTTCGCCCGAACCAGTAAACGCCGATGGTACCTCGGCGAAGACGAAGTCGCCGACAAACCCCCTGCTCAGGCCACCACACACACCCAGCAGTATAAATTTATTCGTCTGGATAACGAGGCCAACTATGAGCCTTTAATCCTCTGCCTCAAAGGCCTGCAGCTCGCATACAACCCGGGCGATTACTTAAGCATCGAACAATTAAAGGCAAGTAAAAAATTGCAGAAAGAATACGAAGAGCTGAAAAAATGGGCACTCGAACCTACAGAAATCAGCTCTCAAACAATAAACAGCTTCGTTGATACCATCCGGACCGGCTTAATGAGCGAAAGGCATCACAAACCCGCACACAAACTGCACTATATCGACTGGGCAATAAGCGCCATCGACGCACAACTGCGTATGTTCAACAAACAGCTCGAAGAATCACTCAGTACTTCTTAATCGTTTTGCGAACCTGCATGGTGCGGTTCAGCACCACTGATTCGGTCCAACTGTAATCTTATGCCGGATTTCCCATTTAACTTGTGACAAACAAACAAGGCTTTGATAGTATATGGCTTATGGAAACCATTAAAGCCAATTTTAACTGGGATTTGTGGCATATTGCATGATGGCTAACGGTCATTTACAACAACGGTTGAAATCAATATTCATCCGAAACAAGTTTTGCTTGATGTGCCTTGCTATTTTGCTGATAGGAGGCGGAATCGGGGTCTGGGAGGGCATAATCAAGAACCGTGCTATTCCCAAACACTTCGGTGTGGTGCAGAAAGGTCAGCTCTATCGTAGCAGTCTCATTTCCGCGGCACTGGTGAAAAAGGTCCTATCAAAATACAAAATTAAAGTCATCATCGACCTGGCAGCCAATTCACCGGACGACCGCGACCGACAAGCAGAAAAGCAGACCGCTGCCGAACTGGGTATCGAAAGATTAACGTTCCCGCTGCGGGGTGATGGCACAGGTGACATTAACGACTATGCCCGGGCCATCGCGGCAATAGTCCAGGCAAAGCATGAGCACAAACCAGTGCTGGTGCACTGTAATGCAGGGTTGCAACGCACCGGCGGGGTGATTGCTGCGTATCAACTGCTGGTCGAGCAAAAAGACCCATCTTTTGTCTATCGCGAGTTTACGCATTATGACTGGGACCCCTGGAACGATACAGCATTGATGGAGTATGTCAACAGTCATATGGAAGAACTGGCTGTGCTGCTTAAGAAAATGGGTGTCATCAGTGAGCTCCCCAGCCCACTCCCTGTCTTCGGACCCTTATATAGTGCCAATTCAGGAACCGACCGAAATCAGCCCCGGAAGTATAAATAGGTTCGTCAAGACCGTCCGTGAGGGCTTAATGAATGAAGGGCACCACCAACCCGTTCATATGCTGCACTATATCAATTGGGCAATCAGCGCTATCGACGCACAACTGCGTATGTTCAACAAACAGCTCGAAGAATCTATCAGTGCTTCCTAACACCCCGGCACGACACATTCATCCGATATGTCCTTTTTCTCTTTAGCCTGCGAATAGCCAGCCGTGTTACCTCATTATGGTCGAACGCCAAATCTTTCGGCAGATTCCCTATGTCGAACCATCTGGCATCCGCTGCATCGTCGCCCGCTTTGATTTTTTGCTGCTTTGCTGATGCAACGCCCATAAATACGATGGTAATTACCCTTCCCCTCGGGTCCCGACCAATTTCACCGGCTGTATAAATCTGTTCCAGCCGAACTCCCGCGATGCCCGTCTCTTCTGCCAATTCTCTGGCCGCAGCGTCGTCAAGCTCCTCATCAAGATTAACGAATCCACCGGGCAGGGCCCATTTACCTTTGAACGGCTCCCTTTTGCGATTGATAAGCAGCAGTCGCCAGGATGGCTTGCGCCATTTGGCTTTGCCTGCCCTCGGCTTCGCCGACCCTCGGCCTCGCCGAGAGGCGGGGAGGCGAGCAAAAAACCCAAACACGGCAGCATCAGCCGCTACCATCGGCCTCGGCCATTCATAAACATATTTGCCTTTTTTCGCCATAGCAGCCTTATCCTCGTTATTTTTTACCGACCTACAAAATCTAATTTAACAGCTCCGTTGTAAACAATCAATTGCCTAAAACCTCCTTATTGCTTAGAATGACTAACTTTATGACCTGTTCACAGAAAAACTCGGGAAACAAAATCCAAATCGCCTCGCTCAGACTCGGCAGCGGGTGGAGCGGCACGGTAGTGTTATCAGATACATCAGGCAGAAACTTTTCGAAAGCTGACCTGTCCGGCGTAGCGCAAGCGAAGACGGACTGGATTAAGTGCCTTTCACAACCTCAACTACTATTTGAGAATGTCGACGAAACCTTGAAAATAGAAGGCAGAAATCGCGTCGCGGTGAAAACCCTTACAATCGCAGATACCCAGCTAAAAACAGTAATCAAACGGCATTGGCCTGAAAATAATCTTCGTCAATTTTTTCGGTCGCTCCGGCCCGGCAAGGCCCTGCGAAACTTTAAAACCGCTCTCAAACTACAGCGTCTCGGGATTCCGGCAGCAGCCCCACTTGCGGCCCTGCAGGAAAAGAAAAATCTATTCACCCGCCAGAGCATTTTCATAACCTGCTGCCTCGAAGAAAGCTACGACCTTTGCACCTTTTGCCGGCAGCACCTCTCAAACCAATTGTCGCTAAGGAAAAATCTCTCCAATCAGCTCGCATCCATATTGGCGATGCTTCACAAAAACGGCCTGTGGCACAGGGACCCAAAAGCGACCAACTTTCTTGTCGAATCCAAAGATAAACATAAAGTCCTGCTTATTGATATGGACGGAATAAAGCCGTATCGACTGCGGCGTAAAAGCCGCCAGTTCCGCTCTTTGTGGCAGCTCGGCGCCTCGCTCTTTTCCGTACCCGCGGTCAATCGAACGGATTACCTGCGGACTTTCACGACCTACTGTAATCTTACAGGCATTGAACCTTCGCAGCGTCATCAGATTTTCCGCCAGCTTACAGACAGGGCCAAAGCCAAACATCTGCGCTCCACTGCGAAAAATATCCTGATAATCAAGCCCAGTTCACTCGGCGACATAGTTTTAACGCTGCCGGCACTTTCAGCTCTGCGCAGAAGTTTTCCCGACGCAAAAATCAGCTGGCTCATCCGTCCAGAGTTTGCGCCGCTTCTGGATAATCATCCACACTTGGATAATATCATCCATTTCGACCGAAAGTTCCTCGGCAAGGCCTGGTACAACCCCCGCGCGTTCATCGCCCTGCTGTCGCTTATTCACCAACTTCGCCGACCTCGCTTCGCCGAAGCGCTTCGCGAAGGCGAGAGCAAATTCGACGTCGTAATAGACCTTCAGGGGCTTTTTAGAACTGCGTCATTAGCCTGGCTATCAGGCTGCAAAAAACGCTTCGGTATGACAACCGCCAGGGAATTCGCCCACATCTTTTACACCCACAAGCTGGCGCAGGACCAGTCCTGCATCCATCTCGTGGACTACTACTTAAAAATAGCACAGGCCGCCGGTGCCGCAGACCTTTCGGTGGAGTTTATATTGAATACAGACCGCGCCGCTGCCGATTCGGTCCACCGTCTGCTGACAGAGCAGAAAATTAATCCCGACAATTATGCGGTTATTGTACCTGGCTCTGCGCACAGCGACAAATGTTGGCCAGTCGAACGATTCGCCGTTCTGGCTGAAAAAATCTCATCGCAGTTTGGCTTTTCAATTGTCGCTACTGGAACCAAAGCAGAGAAAAGCGTGATTGAAACCCTGCGGAGAAAAACCGGCGTCCGCCTGACAAATCTTGCAGGGGAGACTAACCTTCGTGAACTAACCGCTCTTATAAAATCCGCCCGATTGGTGGTAAGCAATGATACCGGCCCCGGGCATATTGCCGCGGCTTTAGGGGTACCGGTTGTTTTGATATTCGGCCGGTCCAATCCCGCAAGAGTCGCTCCATACAGAAGGAGCCATTGTGTCGCCGCCGTCGAACCCACGGGCAGAGGTTTCAACGCCGACAGCAAAGACCCGAAACATAACATCAGGGCCGTAACCGTCGATGAAGTCTTCCGCAAAGTTTGCGAGCAAATCGAACAAAAAACACTGTACTCCAATAATATTCGGTAACTCACACAAGGTTAAGCCCTCCGCTATGGTATGGCATCAATATAAAGGCAGACCGAATTGCAAAGCGTTTACCCGGAAAATATCGGTTTAGATTACGCCTGAGCGACGCTCGTGGAGTTCTTGCGTCGAGGCACGTTTGATAGTAACATGACCGCATGAGCAAAACACACCGAAGGTACGAAAACAAAATTCAACAGAACATTGGCTGCTCAGCACAAAAAGGTATCAGTCAGCAGAGCAATGGTTGCGCGGAGCGGTCAGCTTCGAAAATCAGGTTGTGGGTGGGTTTGCTTACCATTGTTTGCACCGCAGTTCTCGCCGCCCATTGGCCAGCGTTGTCAACCAAGGCAACTTTTTTCGATGATGGCCAATATCTCACTGAGAATCAATTGATGCAAAATCCTAGTTGGACATCCGCTCGCCGGTTCCTCACTGAGGTATTAGAACCATCCACCGTAAGGGGGTATTATCAGCCGCTGGCAATGATTTCACTGATGGCAGATTACGCGTTGGGTGGGCGACTTGACAACCTGCGTCCATTCCATCGCACCAGTCTTACCCTGCACATAGCAAACACTGCGTTGGTGATTGTGCTGCTCTACCTGTTGTTTGGTCAAGCTTGGGTGGCTGCAGGAGTAGGGTTGCTCTTTGGGCTTCATCCTATGACAGTGGAGTCTATCTGCTGGCTGAGCGACCGTAAGACACTATTAGCTGCGTTTTTCGCGCTGTGGTGCCTGATTCTTTACGTCCGTTTCACCCGCAAGGGAAACCGGAAGCTTTACATCGGCTGTATGGTAATGTACGTGTTGGCGTTGATGTCCAAGCCGACCAGCACACCGCTGCCGCTGTTGATGCTGCTGATGGACTTTTGGCCACTGGGGCGGTTGAAACGGCGAGCAATTCTGGAAAAGCTGCCCCTTTTTATGATGGGAGGCGTTTTTGCGGTCATAACCTATATTTCGCAAAGCCGCACTGCCGGCGTGACAACTCCAGGTAAGTATGGCCTGGAACGTATTCTGCTAACCCTTTGTCATAACATCATTTTTTACCCCTACAAGATAATCTGGCCGGTTAATCTGTCATCACATTACGCGTATCCGCAACCGCTGGAGTTGTCGAATTCAACGGTGCTGGCTGGTGTCATCGGTACTTGCATACTGATTCCTTTGTTGGTGATTTCACTTCGTTGGACAAAGGCGATTCTAACAGGTTGGCTGTTTTTCTTCGTGGCGATTTTTCCGACAATGGGTGTGGTCGGTTTTACTAACGTGATTGCGTCGGACAAATTCGCCTATCTGCCTTCGACAGGACTGCTGATGGTATTGGCATCTTTCCTATGTTGGCAATGCGATGGCATCAACAAACTCACAACACGACGCATTGTGGTGATAATCACCGTGTTGGTACTGGCTGGTGCCGAGGCAGTTGCTACACGGCGATACCTCGTGTACTGGCGTGATTCGGTCAGTCTTAATGAGCATATGTTGACCCTGACACCGGATGCGGCACCGGTACACTATGAGTTAGGCTACGCACTTCAATTACAGGGCAGCCTCGACCAAGCAATCAGTCACTATAACAAGACACTACTGATAAACCCCAACCACGTCGATGCGCATAACAACCTGGGTATCATACTATTAGGACAAGGCAAACCTAGCGAAGCAATAAATCACTTTCGCCAGGCCTTACATACCAAACCTAAATTTGCCAAAGCGCACAACAACTTAGCGTGGATTCTGGCTACGAATCCGGACCCAAAACTGCGTGATGCATCCAAGGCGATTGAACTTGCCGAACGTGCAGCTAAACTAACAAACTATCAAAACGCTGAAATCCTTGACACTTTAGCAGCAGCCTACGCGTCGGCGGGCCAATTTGATAGGGCTGTGGCGACTGCCCAAACAGCGGTGACGCTGGCTTCTGCCGCCGAAAATAACGAGCTGGCCACGCAGGTCCGCGAGCGACTGCAACTCTACAGGCAAGCAAAACCCTATCTGGAACCTGCGCAATCGCAAAACAAAATCAGTCCATAACATCTGATGGTTAAAATTAAGATTCTGCCTGATATATACTAAGAGATATTACTGATTACTGACAACCTCGATGCATCTTTTGCACAAATCACGATGCTTGATGAAGTCGGTTCGACCCTTCGGCCTCGCTCAGGGCGGGCAAGCTCACTACAGATCCTTCGACTGCGCTCAGGACAGGTTGGGTTTGATTGGGTTTGTTTTGAATAACAGTTCATAGTTAATTGTTCATTGTAATTTGTTGTAATTACTAAGGTTACAACCATTTTAGGCATTTCGGAAATTGGGTTTG
>Ga0315282_10001573_pt1 | contig 42794 bp, 72 predicted proteins | sample YL17G07_20_MG_FD_203693 | JGI IMG/M metagenome (GOLD analysis project Ga0315282, IMG submission 203693) | Sediment microbial communities from Yellowstone Lake, YNP, Wyoming, USA - YL17G07_20 | ecosystem: Environmental > Aquatic > Freshwater > Lake > Sediment | place: USA: Wyoming | collected... | reverse complement strand
TGTAGCGATTACTTTTGCTTCTTTGACTCCGTCAGAAAATTTAGCTGCGACAGCAACTTTACCTATTTTTCCGGCTTTTAGTGGTATGATAATGAATGTTGCAATATCCAAAGCGCACCATCCAGCATTCTGCCAGGTGGCCGAAGTTTGACAATACGCATCCCTATAGGTCACGAATTGTCCGGATTCAGGATCAAGATAAGTCTGATCTGTACTCCCCAAAACACATCCAGCGTAGTTCAAACAACTACCGGCAAGAAACCATACAACCGTACCAGCCACAGAACTGACACTATATGCATTACCTTCAAGAGATATGTTGCCATATTGAACATTAAGCGCGGATTTTTGAAATTCAACGAAAAATCCTTCAGACCGCTTGTCCGTATAATTAATAGCCATTATGACATTATCTGTTGCGGTCACCCCATGAGCAGGCAGCCATGTTTCAGAAAAGCTATCATCCAAAGGATAAATAGTGCCATTGATCAATATTTGTCCATCATCCCTCAAATATCCGGTAGAAAAAGTCGTAAGCTGATCATAGGGAATACTGGCGGTATTAGCTACATCCATCTTGAAAGAATCATAGGGTATCGACCAGACAATAGTCTTTTCCACCCCCCTTGTTCCATCGGACGCTATGGGAATCACATGGAACACTCCGGAAGACCCCCAGGTGCTCGTAAAGGAATAAGAAGTCTGCATAGTAGAAATAGGTGAGATTTGATCATCCCAAATTTCATACCCGGACGTACTTGAATTTCCTGACCAGACAATTTTTACCGTAGTGCCGGTATATGACGCAGTAATTGATGTCACTACTGGCTGGGGCCTGGGAACGACAGTTACAACCAAAGACTGCGTTGTGGTTTTTCCATCCTGATTTGAAGCTACTAGGGTATATGTAGTGGTACTGGAAGGGCTATATGGAACCAATGTCCCGGACGTTTGTACGGATGAGCCGTTAATCGTAGCGCTTGAAACATTATTTGTAGACCAGGAAAGCCGACATAGATCACCCAAATAAATCTGGTGAACGTCGGTTGAGAAGGATACAATACTAGGCAACGGCCACAATACCGTAATTGTCTTAGAGATTGAATTAGACTCACTGGATTCTAATATCAGGTCAGTTGGATCCACAGTAACTTTAAAAGTATGGGATCCCGCGACTGGAGCAGTAATAGTTGTAGATACTGTGATAGAACCATTAGCAAATAAAGATATAGGCGTACCGTAAACCTTACTTCCATCAATATAAAAATAGACATTTGTTGAACCCGCAGTATATCCATTTATTTCTGCAGCTATGGCTTTCAGAATAATAGGCTGAACAGCTGTAATAGCCTGTCCATTATTAACTGTAAAGCTGCTTATAATCAGATCGGGTAGAGGGGCATCATTCCCATGTGATTCTGTTTTACAGGCCCATCCTTGCTGATCCAGAGTCCCACTCGTTGGAATTCTTTGCGTGGCAGTAAATCCTGATACGTTCTGTTGTCCAAGAGTCCCCCTGTATAGAATTGTATATATCCCACAAACAGGATTGCTGGAAGAGAGAGTTACTTTAATCCTCATCGAATAATTATAATAGCCGTCAAAATAGGTGGTGTGTCCGCTTGCCAACCAATTGCGGGATGTGATAGTTAATCCACTTGCGGTATGGATCGTTGACCCTGGGGCATAAACAGGAGCCTCAGGGAAGTCATATTTATTTTCGCAGGAAATGTTCTGAATATTAGGGCCGGATATAGAAACATCGAGATATCCACCGATGGTAGCACTACTCATTTCGGGATTTAGAGTGACAGTAAAATAAAAGCTGTACCCCGTTGTTGGGTCCGGAATATCGTTTATGTTTATACTTGACCCAAGAACAGAATAGGAAGTAATCAGGACTGTCAAAACTGCTGAGATTTCTGATTTTGTAAACATGCATTACCTCCTTTTGTTTGGGATGCAAAATATTTATGGCTATTCATAATATAAGCATAAAGAAGAAAAATAGCAAATAAACTCCCCAAACCCTCTGAGAAAGCTGAAGGCCCGAGATGCATATAGCTCCTCAAGCCTTTTAGCTTTCTTTTTATCATTTTTCGTAGTAATCTTTGCTTGCTCATGCAGTTACGGGCTCTTCCCTGATATACCGGGAGACCTTACCCCGGACACGTTTCAGGATGAGGTTCACGTTCTGGGGGCTACATCCAATAACCTCCGCGATGTCATTGCCCTGAAAACCGTCTAGAGTCAGATCAAATACTTTGCGCTCCAGCCCCTGTAGCCGTGCACGAATTTTGCCCCTGAGATCTTCCTCGACGAGGTTGTCCAGAGAGTCGCCCATCTTGCTACCTACAAAGTTGCCTATCTCATCGTAGGTAGGATAGGTTTTCACGGAGTCTATGCTGGCTTTCTTGTCTAGATGCTGCTCGAGCTTCTCGGACTCCTCCTGAGATTGTACGAACCGACATTCGTTTAGACGCTCCCACAGATCTTTCGAGTCACGGGGAGGCTCCTCAGCCATGTCGTTAGAGGGTATGTATCGGGCAGCGTGCTTGGCTCGTTGTGCGTAGCACTCACTCAGGACATGTTCGATCCACTTGAAAACGAACTGCTCGAATTTTTTGTCGGCGTCAATACCCAAACCCTGGAGCACTTCCTCACAGCAATCAGATTCCGAGATCTGATAGGTATTCTTCTTGTCCATGCCCATCTTTTGAGCGATGAGACGACGTAGATCGAACCTGCTGAACACGTTCAGCTCGTAGAGCTTGACCAACATAGTGTCGTAGGCGTCATGCTCTCCCTCGATAGTCGGGAACCGGTGGGAGAGCAGGTAGTGGAAGCAGCGCTCGATGAGGTCTTTGTGGGTCTCGTAGTTGGTCCAGAAATCCGATACAATGCGGACTGCCATAGGAGCCTCCAATGTTATTTGATTTGATGTAGATCACGCGGGATTCCGAGAACATACATCATCGTTAGAAAAAAGTCAAATGCTACATTTCGACGCCTAACTCCTTCTCGATAGCGTCCTGCACCTTTTGCTTTTCCATCAGCTCCCGATTCGCCTCCAGTAGAGACTCCACGGGATCGACCTCCACAGGAGCCTCTGGCCTCAGAGACTGATCGATACTTTGCACGGATGCAAGGAGGGTATCCCGATAGAAGCGCTCCTCTGCCTGCTTCTTCTCTGAGGCCTGTGCGAGCTGATAGAAACGGCGAGAGAGCCAGCGCCCTCCCACCGCCATCAGGATACATAGGGCCATTACCAGAATGAATTCCATAGGGTCCTCCCAGGTTTCAAACCTTGAGCAATTGACGGTACTTTTTCTTCAAGTCAGCCTCGGTAGCTTTATCCATGTCCTCCTCCAGCACCTCTTCCATCGCCTCATCCCAAGGATACCTCTGGTCGACTACCAGCTGAGTAATCCGCACACCCTGCTCCAGGGAGATGCGGTCCCGGATGATCTCCGTGACGATGTTCATAGGAGCGCTGAACTTATAGAAGACCGAGAAAGCCTCCATCTTGTCCGAGTCACACAGGATCTTGATCTCATTAAATTGATTCAAGAACTCAGATACGACCTCTGCACTGTACTCATCATCTTCCAGGTACCCTTTTACGGCCTTGGTCAGCTTTTTCCAATCATCAGCCGAGTACGCATTCATCTTCTCGTCTGACAGGACTGCATCGAGTACCTCTATCGGGAACTTCATCTCCACTAGCTTGACGGTGAAATCAGTACGCAGATCCTCTTCTTGATTCACCCTCTTCAGCCGGAGTGTCTCACGGCATCCCGCCCTACCGAGCACCCTTTTCTGAGCCACGATATAGGTCTCGTAGTCAGGATTTCGGTGGCCATTGAGATACTCAGACGGCATATGCCGACCCTCAGGATCCTGAATCTCACCCTTCAGTAATTTCTTATATTGTTCGACCACTATCGGGACTGACGGGTCGTTCAGATAGGTGATAGGATTCAAGATGCACATACGCTCGAACCGCTCCGAGATATTCTCGATGACCTTGAGGGCCCCCGCAGCCAGACGACTATCGGTCGCGTGGCTTTCCTTGAACTCGTACAGAGGAGTGTCGGAGGTCGGGCTCTTCAGGGCTATGCGCTTGCTCAGGATGCGCATGACGATAGAATAAATCACATAGCCGATGGTCACTAATACGATTGCCAGTATCCATGCCCACATGATACGCCTCCTCGTTTATGCTTGCTACTACTCCTCAGAGCCACAGTTTGTCACGAGACCTACGATAGAGGAACAAAAGATTATGCTGCCAGTAGCTATCGCGATCACAGATAGGATGGGTATCCACATAGTATACCTCCTGTACTCAGCTGATTTTTCTTTCAGGTATCTTCTTGAGAAACTCCGCGTAAGTCATAGTCTCACCAACTCCACCGACTCCCGTGACAATAAACGTCCCACGAGATTTTTGGATCTCCTTGATCCCTCTCCTTGTTCTCCTGCCGGTATACGGAGTATAGCTTAAAACTGCACATCCTGTGCCCTCACAGTTGACACAGATAACAGCTTTACCTGGTCCTTCACAGAATCCTCTGTAAAGGCCCGTACCACCACATGAGTCGCATTCTGCGTAAACTTTTTGTGTAGACATGGCGTATCCCTTTTGGCTACAGATTGATCTTCTGACGATACTGATTGGCGAGCTCAGCGATTACCGCTTGATCCGAGGCCGTCGATATCATCACACTGATTTCATCCAGAATCATTTTACAGAGAGACTCGTCAGACCTCAGCTGCTCCGCTGTATAATTATTCAGCAATCTATCCTTGAAATTCTTGAGTACCGTCAGGAATACAGTGTCTCCTATGATGTCCATTTTTTCATAGTTTTCGATCATACTATTGAGCGAGCTCATGGACGATGCGTAGACCTTTTTACCCTGACGGATATTATCAGAGAACCTGTTCAGGACCACCTGAGCTTTCTCACGTTGCTCCTTGGTGATTCGCTCCACGAATGATTCTACCTTACGAGAGAGGCTCTTGCGATAAGCCTCCTGCATCATCTTGATCTTCTCTCCCTCCTCGGCTATATCAGCATAGGAGGCCTGGGAGAGGTCTGGGAGCGCTGCCTGGAATACCGTGTACTCCATGTGATACTTATTGCGGATCTCTGATACTTTCGGGTACAGTTTTTCCAAGCTAGCGAGGTATTCATTCACAAAAGAGTTCTCATCCTTGGTGAATCCTTTCAGGAGTTTCAGACGATCGTAGGCCTCATGAGCCGCTTTCACAAAAGGCTGTCGCATCTGCAGGCGATAGCGATCATAGTTCGCAGCAAAATCATCTGCCTCTCTATTAAATTCCGTGATGGTCTTATCCATCTCAGCCGCGAACTCCACAAACCTTTTCTTAGGCACGAATCGTGCAGAGCCAAACTCAAACGCAAAACTGTACTTTATAAGTAATGTCCGTGCCACGTTATCCAAATGCTTGAATCTCTTGATCACCCCAGTAGGCACCAGAGCTTTGTGCCCCAGACTGAACGCTTCTGACACTCCCTTCAGCCCGAGATCTTCGGGCTGAAGTTTGCGCTCTGCAGTCCAGATGCCTACGGTGACATCAACCAAGTTACCGTGGGTGAAAATATTCTCGAAAGCCATAGTGACACGCTCCTCAGTAAGGGTACTTGAGCCAGGGCTCTACGTTGTGATCCTTTTTGAGCCAGGGCATATTCACGAAATGGATATCACGAGCATGTTTCTCCACGGGGATGATAGCATCCTCTTCATTCTTGAAATCGGGCTCTTCTCCACTACGGTCTATGAAAGGTATCACACGCATGACCGGGTCTTTTTCACCACGGATATAATAACATGCATGTATCACTCGGATAGCCTCGGGATCCATAGCCAGGTTGAAATTACCTGCCAGTTTCTTATATTCCTTGTTCGTGAACTCCTTGTAGTGCGCGATGAGCATGATAGCCACGGCATCCGGTTTACAGCGAGTCACCACACCTCTTACCAGAGGATTGACGGTTTCGTTTTGATGGGAGTTGTGATCGAACAGCTCTATAGTCATATAGACACCACTTTTACATACCTCTTCACCGGCGTGCTCGATCAGATCAGTAGCTTCCTTTTCGGTGAGGTTGGTTTCCAGAGGACTGCCTTTCTTGAAAAGATAGAGAGAGGGGAAAAGTCCCCCCGTCTCTTTGATATACTTGAAAGACTTGTTAATCATGGAATCCATGATCAAAGATATCTCGGTATGCGTTACCATGTTATCTCCCTTGATCGAGTAAAGTTTCCAGATCACGATCAGACAGCCACGGAGCCTGTATCCGACTCAGCCTCGTGTAATCGCATCGAGCACTCGGGTCCCTGAACAGCATGTCTCCACCACCAGTCAGAGTCTCTGCGCCCATCTCATCCAGGATCACCCTGGAGTCCATGCCGCAGGTCACGCTGAAAGCGATACGTGCGGGTACGTTACCCTTGATCAGGGGAGAGACCACTGACGCTAGGGGTTTCTGAGTACTCAATACCATGTGGATACCGACTGCTCGAGCTTTCTGTGCCAGACGGACTACTTTAGTCTCCACGTCTTTTTTCTGGTCTCGGGTGCCCATCAGCATCAGGTCGCTGAACTCATCCACGATAAAGACGATGTACGGCAGTTTCTCCTTTGCTACTGCATTATAGTCATCGATCTTCTTTACCTTGGCATCCATCATCAGGCTAAACCTGCGTTCCATCTCCTCTACTGCTACGTTGAGCAGGTACCGGGCTTGCTCGGGGTCAGAGGCGATCTGCAGGGTCTCTCCATCTTTCTCATAGATGTGAGGTATTTCAGAGTACGCTGCGAACTCCACCTGTTTAGGATCTACGATCAGGAAACGTACCTCCTCGGGGGTACGCTTACAGATGAGCGTAGCGATCAGGGTATTAAGGAACACCGATTTACCAGAGCCAGTCTGTCCGGCTACCAGTAGGTGCGGCATTGCTGCGAGATCCTGGTACACTGGAGTCCCATAGGTGTCCTCACCCAGGATCATGGGTAGTTTTAGATTGGCAGGGATGCCTTTAAAGAGCCCTTTAAAGCTCACGGAGTACCGATCCCTGTTCTCCACCTCGAACCCGATCGTGACGGCATCCTTGATACCTTTTACGATGCGTAGAGAGGGAGTTCCGAGGTCTCTTGCCAGATCTTCTCGGTAGCGCAGGATGGTAGAGATATGGGTGCCCATAGGGACACGTATCTCAAAGGTAGTGACCGAGGATCCAATATGATAGTCTTTGAACTCCCCATTTATTCCATAGTGGGAGAGGACTCGGATGAGCTCTTCGGGGGCTACGGGGGGTACGAAATCAGCTTCCCTCTTGATCTCGTCTACCGTCTGGTCAGGTAGGGCAGAGACGTTGGGTAGAGTCCAGCGTTTCCGGTCGACCACGAGGTCGGCCAAATCGGACAGGACTCTCGCTACGAAGTTACGTTTTAGCATGGTTTACCTCCTTAATAAACTGTCCAGATTCCTTGTACGATACTCATCCCTCTGTAGGCTAATATACTTTAATGGAATGATCTGCGCAAGTACTTTGTACAGATTTCTTTTTGGAGATCACTTGGCGATGGTGAGCCGCCAGCGGGCGAAGAGGGAGAGGACGGGGTCATTGAGGTAAAGAGGCACTCTACTAAGAGGTACGAGCGCGATAAAAAGGAACACCCTTTTGAAATTCACCAGGAGATACTGCATAAAGGTCAGGGGTACTGATCGAGTGTCACTGATCATACCGTCTCCATCAGTCTCATCTACGTTGTAGGTTTCATAGCAGTACCCTTGCGTACTACACTCATGTATAGCGCCTCCTATACTAAAACACATATCAAAATCTTCTTCACCACTATAATCGGAAATTATAACAGTATCCATAATATTCTTAAGTACCTCGAGTTCTTTTTCAGTGAACGTTATGTTGTACGCTATATTTAAATACTTTTTATATCCAGCGGGTAGCTTATTGTTATAATACATGAGCACCTCTGTAATAAAGTTTTAATATAATATCTAACATCGGGAGGGTGCGTGCCACTACAAGAATCTATTAATCCTATTGGATTACGAGACGTATTAGTAAAAGCAAGAAAGATGCTTTCTTTTTCTGCGCTATCAGATGAGTCTATTACAAACATCAAGAAAACAATAGACAGCCTATCTGACAGTGCCACAAGAGAGCAGGTTATAAAAGCTTATGCCTCTATAAAAAGCTTGAAAAAAAGCATATCAGATCCAAAAAACGAAGCTTTAGTAGTAGCGTATGTAATGAAGCCTTTGTTGAAAACTATAGGTAGAGAGTATGATGAAAAAGATCAAGATAATAAAGGTACTGCGATAAATAGGGAGAGAGATTTAAGGAGCCAGTACTATACTGAAGAAAGTACTATTCACGGATTAAAAGATTTTGGTCCAAAAGGTCAAGATGGTAGAGGGATCAATACCAGGACTCGAATCTACAACGCTCTCGACAACCTCATCCTAAAACTCGCAGCTCTACAGCAGCCCCTTGGTATTCGACCGGACTACGGATCAGGTCAGGGTACCTCTGGGGACATGTCTGAACGTCTTAAGAGAGTCAGAAAGGATCTCATGGATAACGAGGCTGCCATGCTCAAAATGATACCGCCTATGCAAGACTACGATGAGCAGTGTCCTCCAGGATCCCCTGAGGCTCCTGTGATAGAGGACTATGATGAGGGCCCGCAGGCTGAAGGCCCTCAAGTCATAATGATTGAGGATTATGATGAGGGGCAGCAAGAGTGCCCCTGCTGCCCTGCGTGTGGACAGGAAATGCCTCAGCCTATGACCAAACAGGCTCACTGCGTGGATCATAAGTTCAAAACGATTCGAGAGCTGTTGAATAAAAAAGATCTCACCGAAGGGCAGATCAAAACTATTCGTCATGCCCTCGATGAGATCTATAAAAAGTACCGAGCGCTGGAAAAAGAGATCGATGATTAGTTGCTGGGTGGATCAAAGCCTGGTGCATAGTACAAATCATCGTAGACGTGATTCTGATCTCCTACATCGCAAAACTCTACTTTGACATCTGCTGTAGTGTAGTGAGCACCATCAGGTGAGACCAGATTAGTGACCTTGAAAAGATATACGTCAGAGTTTCTATAGCTACGTGCCTTATCCCCAGTCTGACCCGCGTAAGACGCACTCTCAACTCGATACCCTTTCATATACAGGGCATGTTTACACCGATCAACTCTAACCTTGTCAGCACAGTAGTTACCAGCAGCCATCAGACCCATGAACAGAGCGACTATCCCTATAAGCACCAGGGCTATGGCTATGCCCGCAGACGTTATCGAGCTTGATTTCTTGGCATTTTTTTCGTCATAATATTTGCTCTTGTACACGGTTACGCCTCCTCATGGTTCCTGTTATAAACCCGAATCTCCAGTACCATTACATTGAAAATCATTAGCTCGAGCTCGTACCGCGGGCAGTGATCTCCTGAGTACCAGTCCGCATTGAACTTGCACTCCCACACAGTCAGTCCGTCAGATAAAGACCGTACCGGATGGAGTAGTGCTACCTCAAACGCATAGTCCTCGGTTAGGGCTACATCGAAATGGATGAAGTTAAATGAGAGGTAGGTGGCAATCGATTTGAGAAATTTTCTTGCACCATTCCACAGCTGCTTCATTACGGCCATCCGTTTCCATCTTTGACATTCGTGTGACGAAGGAACCGATCGCCCTGATAAAATTCTGTTGCAGGGTACGGTGCGTGTGGAGCATCTCTTCGTACATAGCTTCCGCCACGAACTGGGAATCTATGCCATTGAGGATATCCGCAAACTCCCTGGTAGCTTTCTTTACCTTGGTGGAGTCCGCGTACGCTTCCCGATAGGCATGCTCTGTGGTGTAGCACACAGAGCATACGATGACGTCCTCTTCGGTAGTTATCCAGTCGTGATCTTTTCCGTCCTTACAGGATACCGGGTACATGCTCACTCCCCAATCCTATTCAGGAAATATTCGATGTGTTTTACGTGTGCTCTCAGCTCGAGAGTGGCGCACTCCACACAGTAATTTTTATCTTTACCAAGTAAAGATCTTACCACGTATATGGAGTTCTTAGGGATAGTGTGATCGCCCACACGATTACTTTGACATTTGAGTGCGCGTTTAGTCACCACTGCTTTGTACTCTCCACAGGGTGCTTGTCTCATGCAATCCCAAGACGGATAATTACCTCTTACCTTAAGCACGTAGTCCCCGTACTGCTTGCGCTCGGGTGTGAGCTTTGAGGGTGGAGTCACCCGTATCCCGTGGTGCAGGGACAGACCCATCACATCATCCCGTTTGAATTGCTGTGAGAACCCAAAAATCTCTCCCACTTTCAAACTCTGAAAGAACTTTACCGGTGAGTCTATTCTGCTGAGGATCCTCATCTGTATACCCCCTTTAAAATTGTAGAGTGTGCCCGTTTCGTATTTGACGTTCTCGATACTCATCGTAGAACTGGAGGCTCTTCACTACCTCTCTCACGAACTCCGTGGTAGGGTCGTTCCCCCAGACCATGACCCTATAGAACCCGGTCATATCCAGCGGCACCAGGATGTTCCTGGTCATCTTTTTGACCGTGATATGATAATCCGTATCGTGTTTCAGGTAATGCACGATCCACAGTCCCCAGTAATATGTGACGCTGCAGGCTATCAAATTGACCACGGCTGCATATGCATTATACAGGGGGTCAGTGATGCAGTGGACATTTATCTTGAGATGAGACTCCATCCAGACGTCTACCTGGATGAGGAGGAACAGGGCCGGGACGAGCATAGCGGAAGATATTTTAGCATCTGATCCCAGGCATAGTATCTTGGATAGTGCGAATTTTATCCTGAGGATCATAGGTCCAGTAGTATCATCGAGGTCAAAAGGGCGAGACATGACCATCTCACGATACTGATTCATCTTATCGGATTCTTTCTTGAGGTCTTGGATCATTTTCAGCCCCCTAATTTCCTATTAATAATATCTAATGCAGTAAGGAAGGAAACAAACATATGGATTACAGGACTATCACAGCTGCTTTAGATGATGTGGCAAACAGGTTAGAGATTCGAGGCCTGGTAAAAGAGGCCTATGAGTTAGATAAAGTCGCTGATCTCATTGAGGCGGCTGCTCCCTACGGGACAATGTCCCCTCTTTCAAACGCAATTTCTCCTGTCCTTACAAAAATAAAGAAAGAAAACATCAAAGATGTCGAGCAGGCTAGGAGCATGCTCATAAATGCTATAGAGAGCGTAGTCGGGAAAGGTGAGTCAAGAGAAAAAGCAGACAAATACATAAAAGAGATGAAAGATCATGCTACAATGAAAGACCTATTAATACACGCCACAAACATCATGTTTGGTATTGGTTATGGGTCAAAGCGAGAACACCAACAGGAAAGTGCTTGAGCAATTCCCTTTCAAAGAACTACCGTAATATACTATTTTCAAACTGGCTTGTCAATAGGGCACTCAGATTTATTCCTGAGCGCCCTTTTTTATTCTATTTGAGGATGTTGAGGATAGCCCCACACTCGTAGCAGCGATACTCATACGCTCTCTCGGTCTCTGCTGTGAGATCCGCGTGATAGAACAAGTGCTCACAGTGAGGGCATACGTTCCGGGGTAGCCGATCTTTACAATGGTTCAGGACGTTCACCTCAGTGGTGTACTCCATGTGCATAACTCTTCGCCACACTTTTGCGAGCAATACCCGGTCTACTCTCTGACGCTCATTGTTACGCTGCATAGGTTTAGGCGGTTCCTTCCCGGTCTTTAGCATGATATTTAAATCTCTCAAAGATATATCTACTACCGGGGTTTTCTCACTCGCTCTCGTTATCATTTTCAACACTATCCTCGATCTGGTCTATAATTATTTGGGAGGGGATTTAGACTTGCAGCATCTCAAACGCCATGCCGGTACTATCTTTTACGTACCCGAGCACCAGATCAGCATCTACCTTAAAAAACGGATACGCTTTGCTGCGTTTGGCGGTGAAAAGCATACTCTCTGATTCGGGGATTACGTTTTCTACATAAAGCTTATAGGCAGGGCACCACACAATAAATTTTACCATTGTATACCAATCTTTCCTGAGTTGAGTTCATTAAATCTGCGATCTATATATTCTAAAAACTCTTTCTCGCTCCCGAATACCGGGGCCTCTTCAATTTCTTCTATAGGTTTCACGGTACCAAACGTGAACATCTCAAATTTCACAGTACCGATATCCCAGTGGTACTCGATAAAAGAAAAAATGTCCCTGAATTTTTCACGTCGTATTTCAAATCCTAACTCGCTCTCCCGATATATACCGAGTACAGCATTCCGAGCAGCTATGCTGTACAACCAGCCGTCTTTGCACTCGTCCATTGGGATGTAGCTGGTGATAGACTCAGCACTTTTCCAGGAGAGATCCATTGATCATCCTATCTGTAGCGATTGCTCGAGTTCCGCTATCTCCTGTGCAGGTGACCACACGTTTACCCGGTGATCCTTTAACCAGCAGAGCACCCTATCGTTGGTCCCAGGGTCTCTACTCCATCCACCCTCAGGTACGATCATAGTACCATATCCAGGCTCTCCACGCTCGACTCTCTGTAGTCTACGGATCAGATCGTACTTCCCATCAGCAGCAAGCATATCCCATACCGTCTTCTCGGGAGTGTGCAATATACGGATGGTTTGCATTACTCTGTCTTTCCCGCAGATGACATCAACGCAATATAAATATACTTTCTTGATAGTTTCAATGATAGTGCACATAGATGTTTTTCCTTTTGGATTACCTGGCGATATCGAGACGCCATTTAGCTATAGCGACTATCAGCGGATCTGTGTGGTTAAGGTATAGCGGTATCTTATTGAGCGGGACGTGAAAAATGAGCTGCCAATATTTCGGTATAAGATCACGTTTTATTGACTCATAGATTTGCTTATTCTCGTATTCGTTTGCTGGATCTTGGTGTATATTGCTGAGCTCTGCTGTTAAAGATTGAGCGTGCTGAGCAGCGTATCTCTCTATAACTGAGGCTCGCGTAGACGATGGAATAAATCTTACACTCTCTATCCAGGAGGATAACTTATCATACTGTTCCTTACTAAATTGTAGCCGGTGCACCGGTTACTCCTGTCTCTATTTTATCACTGGATCGACGACCCTTTAGGGTATGAGGTGCATCGAGCTGTACCCTGAAAATAGAATAGACCTCTACGGGCATGGTGAGCACCACCTCTATCATGTCGTTCTTTATTACACTCGGATCAGTCTTATAGGGATGAACTGACTTGGTCTTGATCTTGTCCCAAATACCGTTCCACATGATAGTCACTCCCTAGGTAACTGAATTTACTTAGCGACTGTACATCTGAATCTCAGGTATCCCAAAGTCTCTTCGTCATTTACCTTGAGGCCTATATCCTCCAGGGGCATGTTAAACAGGAACTGCACGGCTTTATTCTGCCCATGCTGCACCAAGATGCCCTGGAGTGTGCCTGGATCGTAATCTATATCTGCCAGTGTCTCCCTGATAAAAGATCCATCAGCGGACATCTCCGCGAATTTCATCATGTCCTCACGGGTATACTCGGGAGCGCTCATGGAAAACTCACACTTTCTACGTGAAAAAAAGGTGCCCTCATCGCTGAGGGCACCCTCTCACACATCGTCTACTCTGCGCTCGAGGCATCTTTCAGGGAATCCGCAGCCTGCTTGGCATGAGTCCGCAGTGCCTCCCGGACAGTCTTGTCCAGGGCATACTGACTCTCTGCCATGCCTTTCTTGACCTTCCAGGTATCTTCCTTCTCAAAGAACCTTTTGATACCCTCAACGCCCAGCGCCTTGAACAGCACCTGAGAGAGCTCCTTACGGAGTGCGTCATTCTCCATCACATTCTTTTTGATAGAGAGCTCAACCGTCTGCTCAAAGACGCTCTCGAATGCCGGTCCCATAACCGTACGGATAGCCTCGATGTCCTCTTTTGCCTTGGGCACCGAGAACTTATCGATATTCGACGCATTTACCGCGTATTGCACGCCCTTGACTTTCTGGCCCAAGACGCACAGCGTTTTCTGGTAATCCCCGTGGACTGCGTTCTCATCACGCACCGTACCCGCATAGGTACGGATCACTTCCGCGGACTTGTCCTTCGCTTCCTTGGCAGCTTTCTCTGCCGAGTCCTGCAGGACGTAGCTGGTGACAGCCTCCACGACCCGCACCACACGCCCCTCTTCGGTAACGACGGTGGAGTCGACGGGGTCGAGGGAGCGTGCCGCGGAGTCTTTACCGCTGGCTGTCTTGAGAGCTGTGGTTGCTTTCGCGTAGCCGGGCTTCACACTGGACATGACGGACCTCCTAAAAAAATGTGAATAATATGAGAAGACTATCTGTTTAAATAAACCGCTTCGCTGCCCCGATCTCAGACGCTTTCCTGCTGGCACACTGGACTAGCCACCGTGCTGCCAGGAACAATCCGATAATCAGGAACATCCCCAGCATCCATTTGCCCCCTATACCAGGCTCACTGATCGTGGTATTGGTACCATCTATGTGATGGGATGCCCTGCTCATGCAGTTGAAACTCCACCAGAATATCCCGGTCAGCAAACTCAGCGGGATCCAATAGCGTAGTAGGCTTTCCGCTATGCCGAGACCTTTCTGCTGTACCTCGGCTACGATGAGTTCAGGGTTGGACTCCTTGAGTACCGCACCCTCTGCCAGGATACCCGGCCTGGTGTTATCTTTCTTGCATATCTTGATCTTCTTGCCCTGGATGAGTAAAGGTATCCCCTCCAGGTAGCATCCCTCCTTGCCCCTTTCTAAAGGGTTTCCCCACAGCTCTTGGATCGATCGGCGCACCAGATAGGCTAGGTCCCGGTGGGTGAGCTCGTTATAATACAGCACACGGTCAATAGAGTCATAGGCTACGTATCCGAGTTTGTAAGTGCCTTTCCCTACGGTGAGCTGATAGACTACCCGGAGATAGCCTGTACGTTTCATGGACGGACGAGCTCTGGAGAGTGGGCCCGTGGAGTTACTGTAGACTGACTTGGGCTGAGGGTAGTTGCTGGATGATATGACCACGGGGTCTACATACTGATTTTTTACGGCATGGACCTCACCGTGTATGGGATCGAAAATAGACGGAGGGCATCCTTGTCTCGCCCACTGCTCGTTGTGCTTCTCGACCACGAGGTTGTAACGATCATACTCTGAGAGGTTACTCTGGTACTCTATAGAGTACTCCAGGGTGCCTGTGTTGAGGTCTCTACGGAGTACGCGGGACTCCATACCTTTTACGAGGTCTACCATGAGCTCGTCGTCAGTTGAATCGTAGTCGGGCATGTCGGAGTTACCGTAGCGCAGGTCATGGAGGGGCCACAGGCTGATCAGGGACTCCAGTACCTGCAGGGGCTGCTGGCGACCCAGGGAGGAGACCAGGCACGACTTATCCCGTCGTTTACGGGAGACGGTCTGCTCTTCCTCTAGGTCGATCAGGTCGCGGATATAGCGACGTTTCATGAGTGGCCTCCTACATTAATATACTTTCGTGTAATAGAAAAATCTATTTGGCGATTTTGAGACGCCAGAGAGCTACTATTCTGGGCGGGACACTACCTCCCGATCTTGAGTCGCCAGATGGCTATTACTTTACATGGGTAGAGCGTGTCATTTATAAAGAGGGGCATTCTTTCGAGGGGTTTATTTAATAATGTTACTACTTGAGGTAAAATACAGATATCCTTTAACCAGTGTATAGCGGTTTCCAAATTGAACACGCTGTATAATTTGTTAGCGTTGAGTACCTCTAACAGGACAGAGTACTCCTCATCAGTGTACTTTGGTACTGTAGTCATGCGTGTTACCGTCCGATCTTGAGTCGCCATATGGCTATGACTTGTCGGTAGTGTTCGGGGTCGTTGATATAGAGGGGCATGTCAGAGAGCGGTAGTCTCAGGAATTTTAATCTGCTGCGATAGCTACTGAGTGGGGCTCCGAACTGTTAATGAAAAATGATACAAGATTACGCATACCTCCTCGAAAAATATAATTTTTTCTTATTGACTCTCAGTTTGGAATGTGGTATATTGTCTCATGGGATGAGTTCTTCATCCTTTCTGCATTTGCTCTTTGACATTAGCTTTAGGGGGCTGACTAGAGCGTACAGGTCTAGTCGTAAGAGCTAATCCTAAACGAACAAAGCAGTTATGTGTGAAAGCACATAAAAAATCAAACTTGTCTAGCTCAGACTACGTGGATTAGAGTCTCTCTGATTCATGTACACTGTTTACTGGAATCCTATATCATGTAGGGTGAAAGTAACTGGCACACTTTCTCAAAAGGAGAGTGTGGACGAATTAAATCAAACAGGTAGTTCTGTTTGGGCAAAACTTATTTGAGTCACTTTGAGTAAGTTTTGTAGAGCGGAGATACTACTTTTAGGGCTCCATCGGAACCACACCCATCTGATAGCTCCAGACCGAGAGTTACCGGCGACTTTTTGAGCTCCTATCATATCTCCCAGTAGATCGTATTGATCACTCGTGAACATGTCGATGTGCTTTTTTACCACGCTACCTCCCGATCTTGAGTCGCCATGTAGCTATTATTCTATTAAAAAAATTATCGTCATTGATGTGTAGGGGCACGTTTTCTATGGGCATATCCAGGCGCTCTAGTAACCATTTACATTGGGCGTAGTTATCGAAGGTTTCTAACCACCACCGAGGTGAGTCATGACAATCATTCGCGGCGAGCACTTCACCTAGTTTTGAGAACTCTTCGTCGGTATATCCATCGCAGAGGGAAGTTTTCATTTTAGTTCATCTCCCTATTTTTAAACGCCAGATGGAAATTATTCTTTCCAGGTAGTGCGTGCTATTAATCAGGAGGGGCATATTCTCTAAAGGTTGAGCTGTGAGGTTGCTTGTCACTCTAGCTTCTGATGTTTTAGGATATAGCCACATCCATTGCTTAGCTCGTTTAGGAGTCCATCGATAGATGGTTGCGGGATCGAGGTTACGGTAGTGTACCTCGAGGACTTCAGCGAGGACCCGGTACTCCTGGTTAGAGTACCTTTTGTATTGAGAGCGGGTGGCCATATGGGAGGGCTCCTACGCGGTAGGACGCTTACGGGGAGGTGCGAAAGAGTACTGGAAAATAAGCTATTAAGAGACAGGCTACCTTACCGAGTAACCTGTCTCTCATAGGCGGCAGACTACGCTAGCTTTGCCAGGATCTGCGTGAGTTCTTTTCTATCCCACTCTGTGTCCTTTAGAAACCGTACCTTCTTTTTCACGATTTCATAGGACGGGGCATCGGGGCTGAAGTCCCTCACTTTCTTTGCTGCATCTTTCTTTGCTTGTTCCAGCCATGCTTTCTGTTCCGCGATGTTTCTGACGTGGTCAGGAGCGAACAGTTGCTTGATCTGATCTTTACCAAGATAGTGTAGGCTTACTTTCAGGATACTCCCGTCTTCTGACAGGTAGGGCAGAGGATCAGAGTAGTAGTTTTGTTGATCGGAGAGCGGACACTTTATCAGATTCTTTGCTGGAAGTGATGTATCGTAGACGAGTTGTGCTATAGCATGGCCTCGACCCACGCGCTCAAACCTAGCCCAGAATGAAGGGCTCACTTCAGGCAGCGCTTCTTGAATAGCTTCTTTCATGCTCGGGTCTTTGGTAATAGCTTGAGCATACAGCTTTCCTGCACGCTCAATCTCTGAGATGCCCTTTACAAGACATGCCCTAATGGCAGATATCACTTCTTGCACAGGCATGCTACTTTCCACGCTCTTTACTGCTACTGACATTTTCGCCTCCTTTTGTAAACGATAGAACTTTACCAATTGTGGACGCTACAGTCTGAATACTGACAATGCATCCAACAAGATTATCAGACACACATTTCAATCTTCCGCGGATACGTTTTTTTCTCAAATATTCCGGATTACTTCTCATTTTGGCATCATAAGCACGCCTTTTAGCTAAGTATTCCGGATTTTTTCTCCTTTTGACATCGTATTTTCTTTGATAAGCACGATTTTTAGCGACGTATTCTGGGTCTTTTTTTCTTTCAGCCCTATGTTTTCTGAGGTAAGCATGAAGGCGCTTCCGAAACTCCGGGTCTGTTACTAACCTTGTATGAACATTCTTCCTATGACGGGCCTTAAATTTTTCAAGACGACTTGCGTCTTGTCTTATATTGAAATAGTACTGTTTAGCGTATCGTTTTAGGTCTTCTTTTCTGCAAACTACTGAGCAGGTTTTTTTATTAGGGTACTTTAACGGTAACCGTTTCCCGCATATCACACATTTCTTTCTAGGACGTTTTGCAACTATTTGTATCCGTATAGAGCGACTAAACTGTTTAGCGTATCGTTTTAGGTTTTCTTTTCTGCATACTACTGAGCAGTTTTTTTGCAAAGGGTGTTTTAACGGGAACCGTCTCCCGCATATCACACATTTCTTTTTAGGTCGCTTCGCGATTATTTGTATCTGTATAGAGAGTTTAAACTGTTTATTGTATCGTCTTAGGTGTTCTTTTCTGCAAAATACTGAGCAGGTTTTTTGCGTAGGGTACTTTAACGGTAACCGTTTCCCGCATATGACACATCTCTTTTTCACAGGGATACCTCCTCACTACTTAATATACCTTTATGTAATAAGAATATCTAAAGAAATTTTCAGAGAGGGAATACCGTAGCAGGCAAGTCACTTCTTGCTGAACAGATCCGCGTACCGTACCACACGCTCATCCTCCAGGTAGAAGCAGCCGTCCTGGTTGATCAGAGGCGTGAAGGACCGATGCTCGTAGTCGATCTGGTAAAAATTTGTGGAACGTACACCCTCGTCAGTGATTCCGTACCAGCAACAGAACACAGGCTTATTAGTCTCCTGACTACGTATGAAGAGGAGCCATCCCAGCCACTGACTGAAAAACATATCGGCGAACCCGCTGTACTCTGTATTATCTCTATTAGGGAGCTCACCCTCGAGCTTTCGCATGGTAGTCACTCCCTTACTTTAGGGTCACACGCTCAAGAGCCGCGAGAGATCGCTGTAGCTGGTGGATCTCCAGCTTGTGCCTCTTGATCATGCATCGCTTCAGTCTATCAAAAGCTTTATTTTTCGATACCGTACTCGGGAAATAGTAAAAACCATTGGCGTTTGGGACTGTCTTGGATAAAGCCCTATCCATAGAGACTTCTTCCACATACGCCGTCCATCGCTCTCTGTTGGGCTTGATCTGTATAACATTATACTTCATTCAGGACCTCACTTTCTTTGTTTTAATTACCCTCAAGCCATACTCAGCACACACATTGTTGAGAAATGTTTTGAGATCCTTTATACTCTGAGGATCCGTAGGATAATCCCCTTTGTACCCCAGGCGAGAGATCGTGCCACCTCCTGCTACCAGGGCTACCATGCCGTCGCTATGATGGCTCTCGACCACGGTGCTCGCGTTGCCGCAGTGTCCCGAAGAAATATCCACCGGGAAATGCCCCCACCCCTGAGACACTGCGTCGGACACCTTCGTACCGAAATCTTTATCCGCAGCAATCTCATGCAAGCAATCGTTTCTAATCAAAAGAGTGCTTTGAAAACCCATACGAAGCGCTCCTTCTCGGTTACACAGTACCACGAACTGCAGCCCGTGTCGATGGCTTGTAGCAACCCAGCCTGCTGTATCTCTTTTTCTTGCCACAATAATCTACAAGAGCGTGAGGGCACTGCGATAGCCGATGGCACGGTGATTTATTTGATCGAGTACGTCGCACAGGGCGCTTTTTAGGTTTCAGGTCACGGCTTTCTGGACGACGATACAACCCGACTTTATCCGCAGGTAATCTCTTTCCTACATTTAAAGACCCACAAACCCATCCAAAACCTACAACGCATAACTGATCGGTGTCTCGCACAATTTCACCTGCTTTTAAATATCTCATTTGAAATTCTCCTGTAGGTAAAATAAACTACCAATAGCCGTAACTTCTTTATATAGCCTCGAGTATAAATGCGAGGCGTACTCCAGCTTTTTCAAGTTGTTTGTCACAGATAGGACGCATATGAGAGTGATAGTCCCTCATCAGCGGAATCACAGCAGCAGTTGGACCCACTGGCAGGGAAGGATAGATCGTTTTCTTTGCTACGGCATAACTCTCCATTGCCCAATCCTCTACCGTCCCCGTATCCCACGCTGCCCTATCCGCTGACGTGATCTTCCCCTCAAGCTCCCGACCGAGATAATCCGGGTCCTCAAAAGCCTTCACCTCGATAAGGTTGTCCCAGAGAGAATGTAGGTTGGTGACATGACCTTTGTTGCTCCGGGACACAGGACTGAAATACCGTACCTGTTTCTGGTTCCCACCCAGATCATTGTCATCCCCTACATGAAGGGGCATGTGAAGGTCACCAATTAAGTGAACGAGAAAACTCAGGGCATACTGTTTCTCAGAGAAAGTGGTGTTACTGCTCTTGAGTTCTCTGATATTTTTGTGAATCTGGTCGATGATGTTGTCGGTAGGATGATGCCCATTGGATAAGCAATACATCGGCATGTCCGACACAGACAGGGTTTTTCTAACGGGTAGGTTGATGTAGTGCCAGGGACCCGTGTTGGGATGGTTCTGCTTGTAGATGTCGGGCCATATCGATATCTTTTCGAGTGTTTTACCGGCGAGTAGGGGCTTGATCTTAGCCATAGCCGTAGGGCTTAGATTGTCTTCGGCAATCCGAGCCACGGTCTTGTGACCTACAGAGCCCCATGGGAATGCAGGGAGGACCCACAATAAAATTCCAAAAAATACCTTAAAGGATGTCATGTGAGTCCTCCCGCTCAGTTCAGATTAGATACCATATCCCTGAAGTCTTTTACCCATTGGAGTATTCAGAGGAACCATCTTACCGGAGCATATAGAGCACGCTTTCCTTCGAGAAGCTAGCCTCCAAACCGAATAGATGAGACCCGGGACCAAAAAACAGAGCCACAAAATAAGCTCAATAAAGAAACTACCCGGAGTTTTATTGACAGGATACCCTACTGTTCCACATTCTGTACAAATTTGTCTGTCCATAGTATCTCCTTTGTTAGATAAAAAAGAAGGAGGTCTACTGTCTAAAGGTAGTAGACCTCCCTTTTACAGTGTTTCTACTTACGAGTTTTCTTCATGGGCGCTACCTCAGCGATCGTATCGTATCCGATGTCCTGCACCACACCATATTAATCAAGTTTCTTGCTTAATATGATGTGGTGTGTTTTTGGAGCCCTCATACAGATAAAAAACCTTCTGGGTCGTATGTGTCTTTAGCACCCACATGTTCTATTCTGTGTTTCCAATTTGCACCGAGGAAATAATACCGTAAACTGTCTTTGTCCTTGGCAATAATACTCTCTATTTTTGATTTGAAAGCAGCCCACTGTGCAGGATCAACAAGACACTCGAACACCGAATTTTGGACACGTTGACCGTGATTAAGACAGGTTTTTGCCACCCCTCTCAATCGGCGTCTGCCTTCTGATGTTTCGGTATTCACATCGTAAGTTACAAGTATCATCATATAAGTAATCTCCCAATGTTTTGCGCCCTGTCAGAGGATCGTACACTCTCGTTTCCCACTCAACAATCATTTCCAAAAAAACGGAGGATACCCATCAATATCTCCTCTTAAATGTCGCGCCAAGAGCTTTGCCTGAACATGTGGTATAAGTCCAATCGCAATTTTCTCATCTATAAAAGGATGGTGTATCTCATCACGTTTTCGGTCTTGATACTCCTTGAGCACAATTTTACGTGAATCTTTTTTTAGAAAGACTCCGCCACTCTCTGAGCGCTCAAAATCTTTAGCTCCTATTTGCTGGCGATTTATAAGTGAAAGAGCGAGTCTGTCGGCGATTACAGGTCTTAGCTCTTCCATCATATCTAGTGCTAGACTCGGTCTGCCTGGTCGTTCGGTATGAAGAAACCCGACCTGTGGATCAAGACCTACAGCCTCCAGTGCGCCTTGTACGTCATGAACCAGTAGTGCGTATGCAAAAGAGAGTAATGCGTTGATCGGATCCATCGGAGGCCTACGACTGCGCCCGGTAAACTGGAACTCATTTTTACACGCAACGATCATGTCGTTAAACACGCTGAAATACGCATGTCCTGCTTCACCCTCTTTGCCACGAATGCTGTCCGAAGACACAGACTCTTTGACCGCACCCACGATTCGTTGCAATCGATCGGAGCACGCGTTCAAACGGGCAGAGATGATTTCATCGTTGTGATCCCGTGCGGAACGCATAAGAACCGTACGCGTATTAACAATCTTGCCTAATACAACAGAACGTGCAATGGCGCATTTTTTGTTTTCGTCATCAGCAACCCGATATTGTTGACGGCGTAAAAGAACATTTCCTGATACCGGGCCCAAAACTCGTGCTATAAACTCTCCTGACTCGGTGAGAAACGAAACTCCTACGCCATGCTCCGCGCATAATCTCATAAGTGGCGGTGAAAACCCTACACCGGCCATGCATACGATACTTTCGAGACCAATGGCAGGTACACGAATTTTTTTTTCTTGCTCCACACGAACGACAATGCATTCGCCTTCGCGTGAAAGCCACGCTCCATGTATGGTAATATAAAGAGTATTAAGAAGACGTTTCACATAACCCCCAGGGAAACATTTGTGTGTGATGTTTATTTTATATTTTGTTCAATATACTCTTGGACATCGCGACCTGATTTTGCGAGGCCAGGCATGCAGATGTCTAGCAAAGAGCATTGTTCGCATTTACTGTTACGAAATGCTATGGGTGTGATTCCAGCATCTACTAACGTATGAAGTCGAACCGCAAGATGCCGGGTTTCGGAACGAAGACATTCAGTGAACGGTACAGTATGCCTTTTGCGTTGCGACCCGTAGTATAGATCACCATCAGTAATTAATACGTGCATCATTTCCTCGAGGCACATTGCTTGCCCGCACAGTTGAACTTCATCGCAAGAGTTGAGTTTAGGTTTTCCGCGTTTGTACTCAACAGGTCTTACTATGTTTATGCGCTCATTAAACTCAACTACATCCGCAATACCGGATAGACCGAGTTCTAGTGATCGAATACGTAGCCCGCGTACAATGAGAATATCTCCCACACGCTCACGTTTAGGCTCATGTACACGGTTATGCATCATTCGCCCTTCAGCGGTGAAGCGATTCTCCCCCCATTGCTGCTCGATATGAATAAGGGCACACTGACGTTCACAAAACACTATGTGTTGCAGTGCTGACAGAGAAAGGAGGTCGGATTCGGTGTACATGATACCACCCTATTGAGTAGTGAAAATTATAATATTCTACAAACGCACAGTAGCGTTTGGACACAAATCTTTAAGTCTCTCATGTACATATGTAGCGTAGTTGTGCTTGCTCTTCATTTTACAGATCGCTGTCTTTTCAACCCCCCCCCCACGTGAGTGGGGAGTGTAACAGTATTGTTGTTCGTGTGAAAATAAGTCAGGTCATCTTTCAACCCCCACGTATGTGGGGAGTGTAACTAATTGCCTTTCCACGAGTATGTACCGCAATGAGACTTTCAACCCCCACGTATGTGGGGAGTGTAACAATCTGTCCCTGAATGATCTGGCCGCGCTGCTGGCCTTTCAACCCCCACGTATGTGGGGAGTGTAACGGTTCCCGTCTACTGTAAAAATATTGCCCAATAACTTTCAACCCCCACGTATGTGGGGAGTGTAACCATGTTGGTCTTGAACGTCCCGACGTTCGCCAGCAACCTTTCAACCCCCACGTATGTGGGGAGTGTAACCAATCCTTGCGGTCGCTCAGGCTCTCACGCACACCTTTCAACCCCCACGTATGTGGGGAGTGTAACACGTTGTTGACTGCGAGAGTCCATGTGGGAGTCGCCTTTCAACCCCCACGTATGTGGGGAGTGTAACTCGGACTGGGAGTTTACTCAGTCCAAGGTATGGATCTTTCAACCCCCACGTATGTGGGGAGTGTAACTAAAAATAGCGGCGGCGAGAAAATCGTACCCGTCTTCTTTCAACCCCCACGTATGTGGGGAGTGTAACTGACAGTGGTGGCACTGGTGGCACTGTAGACAACATTCTTTCAACCCCCACGTATGTGGGGAGTGTAACCACTCAAGAGCCCGATAGGAGCTCCCGTCGATGGCGTGCTTTCAACCCCCACGTATGTGGGGAGTGTAACCAAGTACATGCATATCGTAGCTGTCAATATCAAGGCTTTCAACCCCCACGTATGTGGGGAGTGTAACGAATCAACTCTTTACTTGGTTCGGTTGCAAAAACTTTCAACCCCCACGTATGTGGGGAGTGTAACTACACAAATCACACATAGTATCTGTCCCCAATGTTTCCTTTCAACCCCCACGTATGTGGGGAGTGTAACTCATATCGATCGCGCTGAGTTTACCAGTGAACGTCTTTCAACCCCCACGTATGTGGGGAGTGTAACGACTCACAGTCACGTTCACCTTTGTCTCTTTCATACTTTCAACCCCCACGTATGTGGGGAGTGTAACACAGCAGGCTACGACGACGACTACAGTAGCTCAGATCTTTCAACCCCCACGTATGTGGGGAGTGTAACTGACGTACAGCTACTACCTACCGATGTTTAACAACCTTTCAACCCCCACGTATGTGGGGAGTGTAACTGAGCTTGGTGTACGGCGTGCCGCTGACCCACGCCTTTCAACCCCCACGTATGTGGGGAGTGTAACGAATAAAAACTCAAAATGGAAAGGTGGAGTTACCCTTTCAACCCCCACGTATGTGGGGAGTGTAACATCGGCTCAAGAGTATGGAGCGTGAGTTGGGCATGGGCTTTCAACCCCCACGTATGTGGGGAGTGTAACTAATCTCCTCAAGGAAATGCAGTCCTACAGTTACAACTTTCAACCCCCACGTATGTGGGGAGTGTAACTGACTGAGCGCGTCACAATTTGGCAGGGCATCCTCTTTCAACCCCCACGTATGTGGGGAGTGTAACGCAAGGTGTCACCCGAAGAAGCCAGAGGATTTCTTCTTTCAACCCCCACGTATGTGGGGAGTGTAACTTTCTTGTGGAAAAGATTCTATTGTATCTTGGATACTTTCAACCCCCACGTATGTGGGGAGTGTAACAACCTGGGAGAGTTCGCGGTGTGCTCAGCAGCCTGCTTTCAACCCCCACGTATGTGGGGAGTGTAACTTCGTATTTCGTGTTGAACATCAACCAGATCTCACTTTCAACCCCCACGTATGTGGGGAGTGTAACCGCGACCGCCGCCGCCTTGACCTCGGCGGGCATCGCTTTCAACCCCCACGTATGTGGGGAGTGTAACCATCGCCGACAAAAGCACTTCACGCTGTATGTCAATCTTTCAACCCCCACGTATGTGGGGAGTGTAACAAAGAGGTGAAATAATGCCTATCAAGAGCTGTATCTTTCAACCCCCACGTATGTGGGGAGTGTAACATTTCTAAATGGTATGGCTGAATGGTGCACACGTCACTTTCAACCCCCACGTATGTGGGGAGTGTAACGGGCAATCTCTACAACACTAGTGCCCCACACACCCTTTCAACCCCCACGTATGTGGGGAGTGTAACCGCCATACCTCTAAATAGTAAACTGATAAAGAGTTAGAAAGCCATTTCCGCGAACCCCCTCTCATTCCTTTTTTAGTTTCTATCACTATGTACAAAAACCACGTAACTCTTTGGTTATAAAGAATCGCGAACCCTACGCGAGAGTTCACCTCACGTAGGGTTCGCGGAAACACAACAAATCAAAAAGCAAACACGTTGAGCAATCCGAACCCAAAACCTTTACCATGTCCTATCCCGTTCATAACCGATTGCTCAAAAGCCTTTTGATTTTTCACAGTCAATATGCCAACCACCAAAACAGATGCAAGGGATATGACACTATTTCCTTTGCGAGATCTGCGAACACCCTCGCTGACACACTGTACTACCGCTTCAACCCCTGCCGCACTCAGCCTCTCCTTTACCCAACTTGGTATCTTTTCTTTGGGTAGAGAGATCCTTTTTCCGTTTTTACGTGTAGAGGGGTTCAACCGCAGATTTACCATATACTGACCCTGGGACAGATCTTCTTCAGTAATCTCGCGGCTCTCTCCTTCTGAACAGGGGTGGCTGCTGAGTACTGTAATGCGGTAGTCATCCCGCTGCCATAGCTTCTTGTTGCTCGTCTCAAAAAGGCGTGCGATTAGTTGGTGTGTTTCGTAGTCGTCTTTGCTACTTGATGGTAGGTATGTCAGATACATAGAGCATCTCTCCTTCTACAGGTAACTGCCCAATATCCTCAAGAATGGGCGACCAGTCATAAACTCCTGCTATATAAACCATGCCACCCTCTAAAAAAGTAGCGGCCCCAGTGCCATTAGAGAACCAACAAAGCTCTTCATCCGTAACAGGCACGTAGATAACCGCGTCTACCTTTTCGATTTCTTCAGGAGCACCTTGCTGCGCCATGAGAGTATTGAGCTTACAACCAGTGTTAGAGTGGAAAGTTACAGACTCTGGTTTAGTATTGAGCACAACATTGGACAAGGAAGTGTTACCATTGTCCGTACAGGACACACAGAACTCCTGTACATCTTTATTTTCTTTATTCTTATTAAGGAGCTCAATACCCTCTTTGCCCGTAGATGCTCCACCGTACTTCAGGGTCAATGCTCTAAACTGAGTATACAATACAGGCCCGAGAGCCCGCTCAAGTCTATCCCAGGAAAGACAGCCGCCTTTAACCTCGACAGGTTTCCCATCGAGAATATAGGTTGTCTTTATTAGTTTCCAGGAATCCCCAACTACTTTCCTTGGAGTGAGGGCTTCTTTTGGATAGACTTTCGAGTTTTTTGGCCCATCAATAATAGGTGTCAGTATCTCTACATGACATTTACGAGCCATATCCTCGAACAAAGGATCTCCGATATACTGGACTTTCCTCAAAGTAGGCACAGGCCGCTGTCCACAAAGAACCCGCAAGAGGTTGGCTACATGTCTGTAGTCAACCAACCCTGCGGGTACTTTAATATAAGGGGAGTCCTTCTCACGGGAGAGTGATTTTTTCTCACCTACCCTGAAGATTCTGTCACCAGTATGAGAAAGGCGGGGATCCGCAAAAATCCCTGCACCTTTCACAACCAGTTTGAGTGCTTTAGACATGATATTCCCTCCTGCGTGTAAAAACTCCCATGCTTGCCAGATCAGCCTTGTGATTCCTTGGCTGCCTTCTTAGCTTTTTTGGCCTCATCAGATGCTTTCTTAGCCTCTGACTTTTGGTCTTTAGCGGTATCCATTGTGCCGTAGAGTTCCTTGGCTTCCTGCTCAGAGACCGCGTTAAAGAACACAGTCACATCAGCAGGGGTCAAACGAACGTCCTTTGTCTCCTGCACAGTATACCACCCCGCAGCGCCATCCCGGATGTCTTGAATGGGATCAACCACATGCTTCAGTTCAACCTTCTCGATCTTTGCCCACCCATTCGACCGAGCAATGTGCAAAGACAGAAGACGCTTGATAAACTCTTTCACCAGGAATACCACCTGTTCCTGATTCAAAAGCATACCCTCTTCAGGGAGGCCGTTGGTCGCGGTAGACAGCATGTACCATCCCTTTGCAGGAGCTTTGGAACCAAGGGTACGTGTCAGAGCGTCCTGATACTTTTCCACATAGTCAGGGTGTACTGCCAGACGATCATACATTTCTGACAGTGAGACGAACTGAAGCAGGTTGAGATCGATCACCCCAGAGAACTCATACTCCATCTCTCCCACGGATTGCTTGAAACTCAGGGAGGTGTTACCATCAGCGGTCTCTATCTCCTCAGGGCTTTTTCCATCATTACTATTGGAGTTCTTGGGCACCCGAGCAGTAAGAGGTTCAAATACCGGCACAGAGTGGTTTGTCTGCACTGCGTCCGTGAGTATGATGGGGGACTTTCTCTTCAGTCCTGTCACTCCTTTTGACTCAAGCATGTATCCCCGAAGGAGTGCTGCGGTTGAAGCCAAGAATCTAACCAGGACAATCGGGGCATGGAGGATGCCAGGGTTGTGGTGAGGCTGGTCCTCGCCAAAGATGGCTGACCGAAGACAGGCAGCAGATATTTTAATCCGTGCTATCAAATTAGGAAAAACCTTGCCATCTCTGTTTTCACGAGTACCTTCTTGAGTGATGGACACCTTTGCGGCTTTCCAGTTGTCATTACGGAATACGGATGCCTGATCAGGATATAGTTTCCTGTTAAGGAATTTTGATTCCTTGCCGCCATAGTTGACAATGCCCTGACCCTTGATCGTTCCACGAATTAAAATGCTGCGTACTGTGCTCATGAGAGACCTCCTCAAATTAAAGTGAGTTACCTGTTTTTCTGCCGATGCGCAAATCAACTAACCCCAAACTATGGTCGTACTCTCTGGTGAAATCCGGAAGCGGCGTCTCAGGGTTCCTAGCCATATAGAACCACCCTTTAATCCCACTAGGTAGCGACCCTTTTTTCACCCTCAGCCGATGCCCTTCATAACCAGCGTCCAACAAAGCTTTCAACAACTGTTTCATTTTTGCATTGTCCAACAGACGGCGATTGACCTCCTCCTCTTGATAGCGCTGAAACAGATCAGACCCATCAGACATCGTGTCCGCCGGGCTAAGCCAAATTTTGTTATCCCTGTCCCAAACGGAAAAAAACCAGGAGCCTTCAGGACTCCTAAGGTTTTTGGATGAGGTTTTTGTCTGCTCCCCTTTCTTAAAACCAGGAGTGCTAATAGGAAACATCTCTATCAGTCCAAGAAAAGAACGTCGAGAATCTGGGCCGTGAAGCCCCGCGCTATACCTTTCTTTTAAATAACTGAAAACTTTACTACCATAGACGTCATAGAAAGCATTATAGATTACATAAAGCTCATCCAAAGTAACCTGAGTGCGGCTACCTATAGACGACTTAAGATGCTCAATCCACAAAGCTCTCAGACCTGTGTCATACACGACTCTGATGGCTCCACCCTCAGATTTTTCTTCTTTTAAATCCACGTCCACAAAATTGATCTGGGCTTTAGATTCACGCCCCCAACGGTTAATACGCCCTATACGTTGGAGAGAGGACTCCGGGCTACAGATAGAATCATTTAACTCTCTCAGGGATATGTCCATAGCAGCTTGAACTACTAATGCCGCCGCCATGTTGCTCTCGCCTTTTCCTGACTTACCAAAAGCCACCTTTATTTTCCCCTCCAAATCTTTACGGTGGGTTTCTGTGTAGCCGTGGTGGATAAGGAAATCGTAGCCTCCTTCGTGCTTAAACAGAGTCTGAGCACTACGCACAGCATTGCATACAGATAGAACCCCTACGGAACCTGCCACTGAACCTGGGAGGTCCTTACTAAAAGAAACCCCATAGGGTTTACCGTGCTGTGACGGGTAGTGCTTTCCTCCTTTTGGAAGCACCAACGTCTCTCTGCCCGACGAGTCCCACATTTTCTCAATGTTCATAGGAGTGGCACTCAACAGTAACGTGTGACAAGAGCTAGCCACCCTATGACGAGCACGCATGTAGGTTATGAATGCAGCATACATAGGAGCGTCAGAGACGAATTCATGGAACTCATCAAGGATTACATTCGCCCCAAAAATTTTGAACATCCTCCCTGCGGTTCGGTTGTTAACCATGGGGGACAAGACAGCGTCGATATTTGTAATTACTATGTCTGAATCAAACTCAAGCACTCCACCAGCCTTGTACCCTTTCTGTCGTTTACCTGTACGATATAGCTCAACCGAGCAAGATAGCCCGAGAGCTTCCACTTCCCTGATCACGTTATCATACACAGCATCAGCCACTGCGTTTCTTGGACACACCCAAATATTTTTTCCACCCCTCAGCAACGACCACAGTATCCCTACCATGGTTTTGCCAAAACCCGCTGGAGCTCGAACAACAGTAGTTCGAGAATCCTTTGCATCTACTGCACAGCCTACCTGTGTCCCATACCTCTCCGTATCATAGGCCACACCATCTATCACAGGACAGGGAGGGGTCTGTCCATGCATACCACCTGATAGCATTGAATCAAGATAGGTAGAGAAATCATGCCCATCCGAGGATATTTTAGAGCATTCCTTGGCACTCATAGCGGACACCGCACGATCAGCCCCTACCACGCAAGAGCGTACCAAAAGCCACTCAGCATTGGTTACCTTGTTCAAGTCACCGTCTCTCAGGTACATTGCGGGAACCGTGAGGGTCTCTACCGGGGAACCGTCTATACCTATCTCAGTCCAGATATTTTCTAATGCTGCTTTAGAGCAGGCTTTGAGCGTTCCCAGGATTTCATCTCTGTCCTGGTAGTAGTCGTGATCTTCTTTGATATGACGAGCATGTGTCCAATAGATAGCCTGCAGCACTACCTCGTTATGAAGTTTAGATCCTACGAATGCCCAACCAATCTCCTGATGTCTCGGCTCATCCTTTGAAAACAAATCTTCAGGAGATGACTCATCAACAATCAAAACCAACCCATCACCAATCTGTTTCTGAAGATACTCTTGAAATTCTGGGATAGCTTTGGCGAGATCATGCCAAAGACCTGCTAGCCTACATGCCTCTACTAATTTTGCAGGTAGACCTAACCTCTGTGCCATAGCCGTAGCCAGGCAACTAACTGCTCTAAGATGCTCCAACAAATTCTGACCTGAACTGTTAGCATACAGCATACAGATTACCTCCGTGGTTTTAATATACTTTTATGTAACGAGGGAATCAAGAGGGAATCAAAAAGAATTCAAGGCGTGTAGAAACGAGGAACTATCTTAGTAACTATCCTTCTTCTCCTCAGGGATATCTTTGAGAGTCATCCCCAGCTTCTTCAGCTGGTAAACCAGATCGCTCTCTCGCTTGTCCGCCTCATCTCGCTGATCCTTTATCCATTTTACCATGTGCTGTGCAGACCGCAGCTTAGCCCGCTTCAGATCCTCATCTAAATTCAACAGTGCTTTGTCGAGAGCGGCGTCCAGGGTATCCTCCACATAGGAGGATATCTCACCCTCGTGGATAGATTTCACGGTGACCCTAAAACCATGAGCGTGATCCCTGACCTCAATAGACCCCAGATGGTTGGTGGGATGGGATATCAGAGCGTGTATCCTGGACTCTATAGTTTTCATCGTGGCCTCCGCTTCGTAGTAGGCCTTGCTCCCCTACCTCGCTATTTGTAATCGCCACCTAACCAAAACACGTATAGCTCTGGAGGTTTCGTTGAAATAGAGAGGAACCTGATCCAAAGGCAGAGCCATAAACTGTTTTATTCTTGAATGGAGATCACCTACGAACATAGATTCATCGCTGTGTAACCAATGTTTTGCTAGTTCAGATAGAGTCCCAGTCCATGAGTAATAATCCGATAGGATAGCCCCTAGGCACTCATACTCCTCAGTGCTAAAATCAGAGGCGTCCACGGCTACTCCTCACTTGGCTATTTTTAAACGCCATCGAGCCAAGACGGGCAGGTAAGGGTCACTATCGTTGATGTGCAATGGAACTTGATCCAACGGAAGCTCTATGAAATATCGTACCCTACCCTCTGGAGCCTTCAACAGATAGTTAACTATCCAAAACCGTGATAGATCGACGCTGTAGAATAAGCCATTCCCGTCACACAGCATCTCTGCCAGTAGATCGTAGTCCTCATCACTGTAATCCGGTGTGCTCAGTGGTACTCCTTATCGCCCTGCTCCCACCCATCCTCAGACCTCAGCGCGCTCTCCTCCACCCCGAGCATAGTAGCAGCCTCTGCGTATCCCCAGGGATACGGGTCCTGTCTGTACCGCACCCCACCACGTCGCTCCAGACCGTGCCAAAATACCCTGGAGATCATCTGCTCTCCAGAGGGGACCTCTACTCGGGCGAAGTAAACGAAATGCCCTACGTCCAGTTTCACACGGATACCAACACGATTTCTCAACTGGTACTCCTGAATAGCGTCAATCTCGTTTGAGCCCTCGCCCTCTACCCATTCGGTAGACTCAGGGTTGATGAAACGGAATTTATAAGTCATAGGGCACTCTCCTTTCTAAAGTCTTCTCAGAGGATACTTCTTCATCAGATCCTCTAACCGATCAGCTCGCAGGTACATAAAAATGAAGTACTCTATTTCACCTACCTGCAGGCTCCTGATGAATAGCTCCATGAGATCCGATACCACCTGACCATTTTCTACCACGCCTCGAGTGTGCGCGTATCCCCCTAAAATAACTATTCTGAAATAGCCTACTGCTTTAGAGGTGATCAGTTTCACTGTCTCAGAGAAAGGTTTATCCGTAGGCTCTCGCCTAAAACTGACTGTGCAGTCCAGCTTATCAATGTCGGTCCTCAGAGCGTGCTGATGACCCCACCTGAAAATAGCCCTGATCTTTTTTACATCAGGGTCTACCAGATCGTAGAAAGTGTCGGGCATTGGTTATTCCTTTTTTACCGCGCTATCCGCAGCCGCCACTTAGCTACAGTAGAAATAGAAAAGGAGGGATCATTGATATACAAGGGCATCTGATCTAAAGGTAGCTCCGTTACTCTTGAAATATTTTTATCGTAATTTAGGTAGGTACGTAGCCATGCCTTGGCACCGTTTCCCTCGTAGTGAAAACGAGTTAGCAAAGTCGCCAGTTCCTGGTACTCCGCATAGGTAAAATCATCGAGGTCCACAGGGCTCACTCCCCCATGAGTTTCTTCGCCACATAGAACAACAGCCCCTCATCGTTCACATGCAGGGGCGCTGTCTCCATAGTCATCGCCAACGCCTGAGTCTCTACATCCGTAGGGTGCTCTAGGAGTCTATTGCGCTTGTGTACCCTGGTGAAACAATGTTTATAGAGAGACCACGGCCATTTCCGGGATGGCTCCCGAATAGAGGCACAGCAGAACGCACGCTCATCATCGTATGGGTGCCACCTGTTTCCTTTTTCGGAAGTACCTCGAGGATGCGCGTCCTTTATGAAATCGAGTACTGCTTTCAAAGCAGGAGAGTCAGCCATATAAGATTACTCCTGTTCTACGGTACTGAGGTCTACATCCGCAGCAAACCCATCATAAACCATATCTTGTATCATCCCGTCCATCCCTTGCGATAACTCCTGATCAATGCGCTCCTCAAAAACGATGTGACGATCAGCACCCTCATGGCGATAAGCTTGTACCGCCATGTCAGATATTTTAGCCACGGGACTCAGGTAGTTTACGATGATGCACTCCCTACGCCCGAGCATCCCCTCAGGCACCGTGAGAGGGGACTCAGTAGCCAGATTGTTTTGGATATACTCAGCCTGCTCTTTGGATACTTTGTCGAAGCTACGTAGGGCAGCATCCGACACCACGATCAGACTATCGCAGTTAGTCTTCTTCATTATCATGCCACAGGCAAAAAGCTTTTTCCATTTCTCTTGGTCAGTCTCCCACAAGATAGGAGAGACATGAAGTGGTGCCAGGTCACGTACGAATGCCGTTACCATCATCAGTTTTCCGTCTCGCTCCAAGAGCTGTCGAGCGCAGTTCAAAAAACCTAGTACCAGACCAGCGTAGGGCGCGTCGTTTTTCATATCTATACTTTCTTGTTAATTATTTGCAGCACAGAGAGGAATCTCTGACCAGTCCAAAATCACCCGCTCTATCACTTTCTTTTTAATCAGGCATCCTGGTCGAGGACCTTGCTTGGATCGCGTGAGCTTCTCATAGGCCACAGAGAACTCAGTAGCCGTAGACCGAGGATCGAAATGCTCAATCCCAACTTTTCGTACCGCGTGCTGAGGAGATCTAGCCTGCACCCGCACTTGCCATTTTACCGTATAAAATTTCATGAGACACGTCCCTTTGTGGTTAGAAACAAGCTATCGCGCATCAGGGAAATCTTTAGGGTCCAGCCCTATCTTGAGGATGCTCTCAAGGAGCTGTGCGTAGTTGCTCTCTTTACGAGAACCACGAGCATTGATGAAAGTAGAGAACTCCTCCTCACGCACAGGCATCTCCTTTAGAAAAAGCTCTACAGGGATAGACACCGATACTTCCGCATTGATGATCGCCCCATTCACCAAAGTCTCAGGAGACCTTTTCCCGGCTTTCAAAGTGATGAACTCACTGTACATTTCGAGACCACGATCATGTATCGAGTGAACCGAATCGTACTCAGTCAGGATAAATTGCTTCTCACCAACCAACAGAGCGTTGATGTCCCTGGTGGTGTATCTCTCCTCGACCACATGAGACCCTGCGAACTTCTTGGCTATCGCCGTCAGATCGAAAATCTTTACTAGCATAGTTTGGTCCTTTCTTTGATGTTCACTGACATGATCATGCCCAGGGGACAAGTATGGAGTTCATTTTGAACTTGAAAAAAACTACGGGATTAGTACCATCATCAATCAACACTTCCTCAGGCCATTCACCTTCCAAAAACAGGGTACCCTGATTCACATCAAACCGCGTGACCGTGATCGTCATAGGATCGTATGTCTCTCCCTGACATACACACGTATACGACGCGGTCTTATCCGTACCGAAAATCATCTCCATTAAGTAGTCGGTACGCCCATATTCAGTATAACAGAAGTATTTACCAGAGAGTCTCACCCCGGGCCAGTAGGACAGGTCGATCTGGTAAGGACCGAACCTGCCCAAACTGGAATCCTCAAAGGATATCTCACCACGATAACGATCCATGAGAGACTCCTATTCGTCTGAAGATTTGTACTTGAGCTGACTCAAAATACACTCAGAAACATCAATGTCGTCTCGAGGGCCCAAGAAAATAAATATAAACATACCACTACTAATCTCCGTTTTGCACCTCAGCTGCCAAATTCGTTTTATATTTTTGATAATTAGAGATCTTTTCTATGTGTTTTAAAAAATCCTCTTTAGAAAGAATCCATTTAATCATGTTACAAAAAGTACAACAAGGCACAGTGTTGTCTAGGGTATATCCTTTTGATGGATCAACTCTATCTACGCCGCCATAAAAAACGGAAATAGCTCCTGCTTTTATCTCATGAGAAGGAGGTGAGTTACAATAGGCACAATTTTTTGAGACAATAGCTTTAAACTCCTCAAAAGTTAGCCTAAAATCTTTTTTAGCTTTCTTTGATGCATCAGCTCTATAGCTACAAAATCTCCTGTGTAGCATCATTTCACCAAAAGGTTTTAGACGAGCGCAACCACAACTTTTTATGATTTTATGAGTAATTCGGAATGGCGGGACTTCAATCTCCTTACCGCAATCACATAGACACTTCCACAATTGAACACGCTTTCCAGATTTTTCTTGATAAAATCCACCTAGCCCAATAACCGTAAGCTTTCCAACTCTACTCCATATGTATTCTAGAATAGCGGTAGGTCTGTGTAAATTCATAAATCTCTCGTCCTCTGAAACGTGAGTATCTTTTCAATATGATTTAAAAAATCCTCCCTAGAGAGTACCCATTTCATCATATTGCATCGAGTACAACAAGGAACAATATTGTCTAGCGTGTATCCCTTTAAGTAATCTAACCTATCAATCCCATTATAGAGATAGGAACCTAGGGCGTATTTGGGCATTTTTTTAATTTTAGATGGTGGACTCCCACAATAGAAGCAATCGCTTGAAGTTATAGTTTTAAATGCCTCTAAAGGTATGTTGAACTCTTTATTGCTCTTTTGTGCCATAAACCTATAAGAGCCAAGCACCCTTAAAAGGCCTGATTCTCCAGGGGGTCTATGGGGAGACATAACTACCTACTGATCTAAATAGATGGAAATGTATGTGCTTAATATACCATAAACGCTTATGATAGTCAAGGACTATTTTTATTTTTCCTTTTTTCCTCTCTCTTTCGAACCATCTCTCGAGCCTGTTCAGGGGTTAGCTTCCTTTTAGAAATCTTACCACCTTTTCTACCCATCTCAGCAGCCGTCCAATTCATTTAATCCTCCTCCGATTTGTATTTGAGTTGGTTAATCACGCACTCGCTCTCATCTACGTCATCCCTTTGACAAAGATACACAGGTTGATAAAGATGACCGCCCTTCCCCTGAACATACAAATATTTTACTTCACAGATAGATCCTATAGAGATTGTTTTGTTTAAAGTTGTACAGTTTCCCACGAAAATCCACTTGTCTCCGTCAAGAAGCTCCATACCTATTGATTGCTTACCGGCTCTTCCTCTGGTAACTCTAACTGAAACAGTCGCTGTAAATTTGTATTTTATCATTGATCCTCCAGAGGGAGGCCTCCCTGGAGTATAGCTCGAACTCAATTCTTTAAATACCACACCTTCTTTTCTCTCAAGCATCAATCGGTCGTACATCTCTTTTTTAGCAGAATACCCTACCGATAGAGGAACCACCTTGATGGACTCCCCAAAAGCTATCGTGCTCAATCGGGCATGCCGCTTCTCGTACCCACGGTCCCGGAAGTTCTCTTCCAGAACTTCCAGAAGATCGAAAGTGTAAAAGGTTTCTCCGATCGCTTCCCCGTCCAGGATACATGCGATATTCAGAGCATCGGCCCAATTCTTGGGATACCCAATCTCCTTGCCTTTCTTGTTGAACACGGTCACGGACCCACTGGCCTGCCGCACCATTACATGTTTCCCATTCTTTTTCTCCTGCATGCCCCATCGATCATCCTTTAGATACTGCTCGACCTCAGACTCATCGATAGGATTCAAGAGCTGTGGGATAAAGATCACCGAGGATGATACTCCCGTAGATGCCACGGTAGGTACAATCGACACACCCGATGAGCCGCCAGCCTGGTAACCTTTACCCGTCTTCTCTGCCACGAGCTTGTCATAAATCTTTTGAGCTGCAGCCTGCTCAACAGGAGCAGCAGTCTTGGTACCCGAGGTCAGCGTAGACCCGCGCCGACCATACTGAAACCGCACCACACACCCACCCGCGACCTCCACCAACTGCGCGTGGTACTCCTTATCAGAGCCGCCCGCACAAAAGAAAAGGTCCGCCTGCTGGATAATGCGCTCGCTCATAAAGAATCCCTCCATATTTGAAAGGAAATTAGCTCTTCTGGAGAGCAGGAATCACATGCCGGTAGATAGTATCTACAGCAGCTTTCAACTCTGCATAAGACTCCGCCGTGACCTGCACTTTAGCCGTACCCAAACCCATAATAGCTCTACGTACCTTCTGTTGATTATGCCGCTCCATGATCTCGGGAGTAAGGATGCTGTAATAGATAGAGTCAGGACACCGACCACCCGTGTTGCTACCTATCATATAACCGTCTTTCTTTCGGACTCTCAAATCTACCGAAGAGCCTCCCTTTATTACCCACGCCGTGGGAGTCTCTCCTGCCATACGACGTACGGATATTCGATCAGTATAACGCTCTGTGGTGTAGATGAGGTCACCTACATGCAGCCCAGTAAGATCATCGTACATAGTCACCCCCTATATTACTTGATAGCTCTTTCGAAAATCTTACCAGCAGCTCCCTCGTAGACAGCCTGCCACTGCCTCATTTTCTTTTTAGGAGCGAGGATCCCTATTATACCTTTGTCCTCCAGGTACATACTAAAGGGCCGCGCTTTAAGCACTGAGTTGATGTCATCGCAGTAGCCTATAGAATCCCATCCTGCTTTCCTCACTTTGAATCGCTTGATAATCTCCACAGCGATAGCGTTTGCCCACTCTCCGTTGTGCATGCCCCCAAAAGAATATCCGATATCGATTTTATTGCCCGAGCACTCAATCCAACAATGTGCCCGCCTGTCATATCCTTTCAAGACAGGAGCACTCAAAAGGTCTGTACCAGGAGTAAAGAAAGACATTACTTTATTAGCCTCTCCCGGTTTCATAAGCAGCATCACAGATCCACCCATCACACCCTCCTGCGTCTAGGACGATACACACGTTCGCCCTCCCACAGCTCCCACCGCTCAGCCATACGCTGTAGAGTCTCAGCAGGGACACCGTGGATACTCCCGAACTCCCCGGTGACGTGGACTACCTCCACGAGAGCCCTGAAATCCTCAGCCGCCTCAATGTAAGGCTGTATCGAACGTCGAGTGACGAAGGTATTGGAGACTACCACCGACCGCCCCTCCTCTAACGCCGTGCTCACCATATCCAGGCACCAGTCATGTGCCTCGCTCAATCTCTCAGCATCGAACCGATACACACCGTCAGCCCCTACCCAGAACTGATCTGCCTCATAATGCACGTAGCCGCGCCTCCGTGAAGCGTAGTAGCTTTTGCCCGCCCCCGGGAGCCCGCGGACGATGAGGAGACGCACAGGTCGGAACTTAGATTTAGAGAGCATAGACAATCCTTTCATCTCTTGTCGAACAAACTACACGCACGAAGCCAAAACACACTGCTCTCTGTGAGTGGCCTTACCTCGTAGACTCCATCACCAGTCACACACAGAACCTCAAACGGAATGTAGAAAACCTGACTACCTACATTCTCGATGTGCATAGGTACGAAGTACACACCACCGACTCGTATATTTTCAGCGGGGAAATAACCGTGGTCACTATAATGCATACAAAAGAATCCTTTCAAATATGGACGGAAATCGGTGCAGCAGGCACCCTATCGAACACGACAGGGATGTCTATGCTGTGATACCCAAACGCATAATCCCATCGGGCAGTCTCAGTAGGACTCTGACCAGCTATCACGTCCCGTACCACTGTAGGTAGCTCATTGATAGAGAGCAGCAGCTCTGGTAGAAACTCCGATACTCGGTGAGAACGCTCTGTCATCAAAGGGATGAGTCTCAGGACCAGTAACCGGATACCGTACTGGTATCGCTCACCGTCGGTACTCAGAGTAGACCCATCACCAAAGTACACTCGTATCTGACCTTGGTAGTAGGCCAGCATCCGCGCTCTCATATCCTCAGTAATAGGCCCACCGCTCATAATCCCTCCATATATGAAAGGAAATAGATCACCGAGCAGCACGAGCGAGAGCCCTACGCACCCGAGGGAACCGCATCAGAGCCTCACGGATCGTACGATCCTGTTGAAATTTTTTAGGCTGCTGCAACTCACCCACTCCCACAATCCAACCTACTCCGTAAGTTGGAGGACCGTCATAGTCTATAAGAAACGCACGTTGTATCACCGTCCCAGGCATTCGCTGTCCACGCTCCAGAATCTTTATCATGCTCTCGATAGTCATACTAAATACCTCCATATTTGAAAGGAAATCACTCGTCGTCTCCCTCATACAGTATAGAGTTTGGTTCATGTAGTTATTTCAGCTCCGGCTCCCGCTCCCGCTCCCGCTCCTGCTCCCGCTCCCGCTTCGGCTCACGCTCCTGCTCCAGCTCCCGCTCTTGCTCCCGCTCACGCTCATGCTCCGGCTCCCGCTCCGGCTCCCGCTCCCGCTCCTGCTCCAGCTCATGCTCATGCTCCTGCTCCCGCTCACGCTCATGCTCCAGCTCCTGCTCCTGCTTGAATAATATACTGTTCTTAATAGGGCTTGGTTCATGGAATCCCCACTCTATATACACGTCCCCGGTCCAATAAAGTACCAAGATCCTTTCAAATATGGACGGAAATCACTCGTCATCATCCTCATCATCACTATCCTCAGTACCAATAATCGACTCAGACCCACGAGCCAACCCGATGTGAAACAACATCAACACGAACTCGGTACGCTGCTGCTCTAGAGCTGCGATCGCAGACATGATCGTCCCAGATGATAAAGAACTAAGATCCTCCACAGACCCAAAGGACAACACCTCGTCCTCGTCCTCATGCACTACCAGTATCGGTAACTCTAACTCAGGATCCGAGTCCTCCCGGCATTTGGGGTCAGAGAGAGCCCGAGTGAGCCGAGCCTGCGTAACCGCAATGTGAGTGAGAGCGTGTTTCATGTCGTATACAGAAAACCTACTCATGTTCACATGACATGCCACACCATCATCCTTCGCCAACACAAGCATCACTGGACCATTTTTCTTACAATTTTCGCAATCATGGTCACACTCCTCAGAGTCAGTGTGATCAGGAGCGTGCGTATCATTCTCATGTGACGTGGACGACGGCGCACAGTCCATGTTGAACTTGACCGCCTTGCCCGTGGCGTCCCTGAACCACCTCACCTGAGTCCGCAAACAACAATCCCGATACACTTTCCCCGAACCACAAGGACACACCTCTGCACCATCCAGCATGTGAATACCTTTAGTAGCATCAGCCATAAAGTACCAAAATCCTTCCAAATATGGTGGGAAATCTACCGCCTACGCAAATAGTCAGCAATGTCAGATACCTCCCGCAAGTCCTCCACACCCACTGAATATATCTCTCGGTAACGCTCATCCTCGAGGTCTACAAACACTCCGTACTCTACAGGGCTGTAAGCAACCGCAGCAGCCGTGAAAGGACCGGAGTCGACCAGGACCACAGGGAGATGCCCAGACTCGAAAGACTCCCACGTAGGGATCTTCTTAATCCCTGCACTCAGATCAATACGCCCCACCTCCACACTGTGAGCCAATAGCCAGACCTCTTTAGACACGTCAGACGGATTCAGGTAGCATCCCATAGTCAAATCCCTCCATGAAAAGAAAACCGATCCCTCACGGTCGTGTGAGACTGATTATAAATGCTAAAACGGATGTGACAACAAACGCCAGCAAAACAATCCGAGTATACTCCCGTGGACTCATAATCCCTCCATGAAAAGAAAACCGATCACTTTTTAATAGTGGCTCGTCGAGCACGCACAGTATCAGCAGCGGCCTCCCAGACCCCCCAGAGCATACCAAGGAACACACATAAAATAGTAATCCCTGAGACCCCCGCTATCCAGATCATCAGAGATGCTACGATCCCCAAAACCCAAGCTGCAATAGCTGTCTGATAGCGCCCCTCAGTCATCAGAACAGGCACTATATAGAAGCTACAAACCCACCCCACCGCCACCGTCCACACTCCCAAGAGCACCATTTTAAACCTACCTAACTCCTCAATCAACCACCCCACCGTATGCTCGTACAGTCTGCACAGGAACTCCAACATCACCTCAAGAAAGAAACACATGATAAAACCTCCCATGAAACTGATCATGAACGATGCATCGGAATAACAGAGAATCCTACAAGGAATACACCAAGGCCAACTCTCCACCCAAACACACTACCGATCAGACAGGAACCAATAAACAAAATCAACACATAAAATGTCTGAACAAAATTCCAACTCATAACAAATCCCTCCATATTTCAAAGGAAATCTATCCGACTACGTGACCACACTGAGTACAGGTATCGTCCCCGTCAAACGTCTGAGCCCCATCAGGTAGACACACAGAACCGTCAGACTCAAAATCCCCCTCTATCGTGTAATGACCTAAACCACTCACATGCACTATGTCCCTGTGCACATCAAAAGATCGACCCGTGTATAAACGTGTCACCGACTCCCTACCACCCAACGAAACCCCACACCCACTACACCGCACTACCTCAACCCCACAACATGGCAACTCAGTAGTGATAGTCCTCATAATCCCTCCATATTTGAAAGGAAAGTGTAATCTAAACCCCCAACCGCCGAAACTCCCCCAGAATACCCTCGTACTCACTATCTGTAATCCCCAACCCATCCAAAATACTACCACGCCTCTGAAAAGAATGATCGTTAATGGACCATCGGTGACAATACCCTAATCGTCGTGACTCCTCCTCCGTGCAAATAATAGACTCCACAGTAATCCCGTAGGTCTTGTGCCCGTTCGAACCAGTAAACAAAAGATGCGGACCCTCAACCACTCTCGCCGTCTGCATACACACCCCCCTATGTCTTCTTACCCCTCATGAATTTATCACAGTCAAACTCCACCATACCCCTTCCTGCGCGGCCTGCTACGCTATCGTGATACTCTTGTGTATCTTCAAATGGCGAATATGACATTTTGAGAGCTAAAAACTCACGCTCTAACCTCTCCTTAGTGTAATACCGCTTACTACTCTCCAAGCACTCCCGACGCACGCTATTAAGCTGCTTAGACATACCTAAAATCCTCCCAGAAAAAAATTCACCCGTGATAATAAGGCATCATTGCAAACGCCAACAACCCAAGACCTACCCCCGTCATAGGCCCATGCGCAATCGAAAGCAATACTGCCCCTATCAAAAGGAAAATCAAATTAACTACGTTCATCCGCTGCATACACACCCCCCAATAAGAAATCAGATGTTCTCCTGAAAATCTAACAGGTTTCCTATCACACAGACAGGTATCACTCTACACGCTATCCCACGCGCACTGTACCGTACCACCACAGGAGCCCCTACAAACGTATCCTCTGGGTTAGAAATCACCCGCACAGACCTCTTCCTGTCATTCAACGTCACTCGCATAGGCCCTCGACTACCACCCCACACTATCGTAATGTCCGTCCTCATACAAATACCTCCTATCGGTTAAAAACTATCCATCCGCTGATATATATCCCCCCGACACTCCTCCAATGCCTTTATCTCCGCACTAAGCAACCGCGCCTCACGCAACATGTCTTCATCGGAAATATAACCAACCGCCGCCCTCTGTCGCGCCCTCAACCCTGCCAGCATACAGTTTAACACTATCACCCTCACCCGATCTTCAGTCATATCCATAACATCAACCCCTCTCTTTAACCTCAGTGTGTACTCCTTCCACAACAGCCGTATCCCCCTTTT
>Ga0315282_10001572_pt1 | contig 42806 bp, 38 predicted proteins | sample YL17G07_20_MG_FD_203693 | JGI IMG/M metagenome (GOLD analysis project Ga0315282, IMG submission 203693) | Sediment microbial communities from Yellowstone Lake, YNP, Wyoming, USA - YL17G07_20 | ecosystem: Environmental > Aquatic > Freshwater > Lake > Sediment | place: USA: Wyoming | collected... | reverse complement strand
TATAGCTACTCCAGATAAGATTCAGTTTGCTGACGGTCTGCCCAAGACAAGGAGCGGCAAGATTATGCGGCGAATACTGACCAAGATTGCCGCCGGTGATGTTAAGGACCTGGGCGATACCAGCACCCTGGCTGACCCGCTGGTGGTTGATACCTTGGTTGAGGGGAGAGGATAGAGGCGATAGCAGCTGCCCCAAGCTGAACAGTGCATCGATTTGTGACCTCAGCTTCACCTTGTCTACACAAGAGCTTCTTGGTTCGCTCCTTAGTAAAAAGACATTCTTCTCGAGCCAGTGAATTATGACAGATTCGACTTTCGAGCCGGTTTGGTAGATACTATCCAGAAAAAGGAGGCAAGCGGTCTCTGCCTTTTATATAGCTTGCTTTACACGCAAGAAGTCGCTGGTTCAAGTCCAGTACCACCCACCATAGATATGGCTACTCTATCCGGTAATGCCCTTATACCAAACTAAAAGCCTGTGTTTACCCATGTTTTCGGCAACCTGTTTTAAATCGCCAAAGTAGATGCAATGGCTGGGGCAGGCGGCGACACAGGCTGGCGGTAGCCCTCTATCCAGCCGAGCCACACACAGGTCGCATTTCTGGGCTACTTCCTTCTCCTCGTCAAACTGCATCACCCCAAGGGGACAAGCTTCAATGCACTCCTTGCAGCCAGTGCATAGCTCCTCGTCAATTAAGACGATGCCATCCTCCCTTTTGGTTATGGCTTCCATCGGGCAGGCATCCTTACACGAAGGACGGCTACAGTGCATACAATGGGTCACTATATACCTGAGTTGTAGTTTACCCTCTATCTCCCGGGGGCTATCAGGGTAAACCCTGATCCACCTCGGTCCAACAGGGAGGTTATGCTCCTGCTTGCAGGCGACCTCGCAGGCATTACAGCCAACGCAATCCTTGGTATTGACAATAAGAGCATATTCCATTGAAATCGACTCCTTCTACTCAACCGGATATATCTTACACATCAAGACCCTGAGGTTGGTTGAGCCCATAGCCTCATCATAGCCAGCAGGGTCGTTATCGGTAAGGATATTGATGTTTGATTCCCGCCAGCCGTGGTCTGGGGTTTTTACCTCAGGAAACCACCAGCCATGCTGGGCAGCTACCACCCTGGGGTCAATCCCGGTGGTGAGCTTTGCCCGTTGCTTAACCCTGCCTCTAGGGCTTTCAATAAACACCCAGTCGCCGTCCTTAATCCCATGCTTTTCGGCGACCTCAGGGTGAATCTCAACGATAGGGTCGGGGTGAATCTCCCGTAGCCACGGAATCATGCGATGCTCAGAGTGGAAGAAGACTGGAGACCTGGCTCCAGTTATCAGGATATAGGGGTATTCCTTGCTCATCTCAGGCTTACTAATCGGGCTTTCCGGTATCTCCCGGTATCTTGGTAATGGGTCATAGCCCCACTTCTCAAAGGTGGTAGAGTAGAGTTCAACCTTCCCGGTGGGGGTGGAGAAGCCTTTCCTCTCGTATTTGCGGTACTCCATCTCGCCCCTGATATAAGGCTTGCCTTTAATCTGCTCCCAGGTAAAACCAGCCGGCTCCAGGATATAATCAAGAGCATCTTCCACAGTATCAAACCAGTAGTCCCCCTGCCCCAGCCTTTTCCCCAGCTCGTTGAATATCTTATGGTCTGGCCAGCATTCGCCAATCTGCACGATTTTGCGTCTAGGGAATATATATCCGTGACGCAAGAAATAACTGCCAATGTAATTCATCTCAAGCCATGTCGCTGCCGGCAGGACAATATCGGCAAGCTCAGCAGTAGGGGTCAAAAAGAAATCGGCTACTACCAGAAACTCAACCTGGCTTAATGCCCGATAGACCTCGCTGGCATTAGCCCTGGTTATGACCGGGTTTGAGCCATGAAGTTGTACTGCCTTCACTGGATAGGGCTTCCCGGTAAGGATAGCCTCCCAGACCATCTTTGGCGTCACCAAAGCCACCCGAGAGGCTAACTTATAGGTATTGCCACCTAGTCGCTTTTCCCCCTGCTCCGGAGGTAGGTCACGATGTAGTCCAAACTGGCTGACTGTTCTTACTGGCGGTGGCACAAAGAAGACATTGCCCCCGGGGACATCCAGGTTACCAGTTATTGCCATCAGGTCAGTGAGGATACGATTGTTATCAGTGCAATTTATCGTCTGCTCAATGGCAACCCCCCACTGGATGCAGGCAGGCTTGGTCTGGGCATAGAGCCGGGCAGCTTCCCTAATCTTCTCTGCTGGCACCCAGGTAATCCCCTCAACCCTATCCAGAGGATATTCTTTAACCCGCTCGACAAATTTATCCCAACCATAGACATACCTTGTGACAAATTCCTTATCATAAAGCTCCTCGCCAACTATAACATTTGCCATGCCCAAGGCTAGAGCGGTATCTGTCCCTGGTCTCAGTTGTAGCCAGATATCGGCTCTGCCTGCGAGGTAGGTAAGCCTTGGGTCAACCACAATGAGTCTGGCACCTTCAGATAACACCCGGCTCAGGTTCTCGCCGGTATATTCATCGGGGTTGGTTATCACCACATTATTTCCCCATACCATGACACACTTCGGGTTGCCATCATAGTCACATATCGGTAGATTGCCACAGGTAACAATAGTTGCCCCGACCCGGGAAACATAACACATATGTCCGGCGGTAATCACATTGGGCGTTCCCAGTAGATTGGCGAACCGATAAAGAAACGCCTCATAATCCCTACCCGTGCCCTGTCCCAGCACGATTGCTTCAGCCCCATACTCTTGTTTAATCTTCCCGTACTTATCGGCGATGGTATCCAGAGCCTCATCCCAGGAGATGCGTTGCCACTTCCCCTCTCCTTTGCCACCAGCTCGCTTAACTGGATATATAACCCGGTCGGGGTGATATACCAGTTGCTTGAAGGCTAGACCCTTACTGCACATAGAACCGTGGTTGGTGGGGAAATCGGGGTCGCCCTCAATCTTAGTGATACGACCGTCTTTAACATGAACCAATACCCCGCAACCACCGTGACACCCCCGGCAATTACTTTTTATCACCTGCTCCATTATATCCCCCCTTGCTCTTTATATCGCTTAACTAATTTAGCATAGATTTGAGTGGCTTCTTTTATCCAAAACGATTGTTGTGGCGAGACTTGCCCCTTAATTTTCCCAGGAACGCCGACAACAAAGGAGTTGTCTGGAATCTTCATGCCCTGGCTGACCAAGCAGCTAGCCCCAATTATACAGGAGTTGCCAATCTCAACATCATGGAGGATGGTGGCGTTCATGCCGATGAGGACATTATTTCCAATTTTACTGCAGTTAATCACTGCCCCATGACCAATGTGGACTTCATCCCCGATGGTAACATCCCTTATCGCAGACAATGGTGAACCGGAATGAATAACGCAGTTATCTTCTACGGTGGTATTCTTGCCAATTGTTATCTTGCCAAAGTCACCCCGAATTACTGCTCCTGGCCAGACACTTGAGTTTTCCCCGATTTCAACATCACCGATAATATGCGCCGCTTCGCTGACAAGGGCTGATTTGGCTATCTTTGGCATCTTACCATCAAAGGCTCTAATCATCCTTACCCACCTTTCTTATCCGGCAGAGCCGGGCTTTAAGCTCGGTATAGCCGGTAACTGGGTCACGGGGCTCAAGCTCAGTCAGCAAATTGGCATTAGCCTCTGCCCAGCCGTGGGGGATGCTGACAACCTGAGGCGATAGGTCTTGAGTTACCCTGACCCTCATTCTTATTTCACCCTTCCTTGTTTCTATCGCCGCCATGTCGCCATCAGCAATGCCATATTTTCGGGCAGTATCAGGGTGAATCTCAGCAATTGGTTCCGGAGCTGCTTGCCGCAATGCCGGCATATTCCTAAATTGGGTGTGGGTATATTCCAGAATCCGGGCACCGGTGGTTAGGATTAAAGGATACTTCCTTGCCAGCTCCGGGGTGCTAACCGGGCTTTGGCTGGGCTCAATATGGGCTGGCAATGGGTCATAGCCATGCTCAGCCAGAGTTTGCGAGTAAATCTCAATCTTCTTTGACAGCGTCCGGAACTCACCCTTTTGTGCCATATCATATTTCTTCTCGGCAAAAAAGACCCCTTCGGGATTTTTTTCGGTTAGCTGCGTGATGGTCAGTCCAGAGGGCTTCAGCCAGTATTCCACGATTTCGTCATCGGTTTGCCATGGGAAGAGGCCTCCATAGCCCATCCTTCTCCCCAGCTCACACCAGAATTTCCAGTCAGACCAGCATTCCTCCAGCGGCGCTATCACCCTTTTGCGCAACAGGATATAGGGGAGACCACTGGTTACACCATAAACATAGCCAATGCCAGCCCGTTCCATAAACGAGCAGGCAGGAAGGACAATATCCGCCATCTCAGCGGTTTCAGTCATAAACAGGTCCATAACCACCAGGAAATCCAGCCTCTCCAGGGCTTTTTTAATCTTATTGGAATCGGGCAGGGTAAGGGCTGGGTTTCCCCCGGTAACAATCAGGGCTTTGATAGGGTATGGCTTCTCGTCAAGTATGGCATCCGCCAGATACATTGTCTGACCATAGGGGGATTGCCTGCCCCACAATTGGTAGAACAAGGGGTGCTCGGCAGCACCAATGGGGTCTTCATCTACCTTGATGTGGAGGCTACCTAGTCGGGGGAAGGGGACATTAACCCAGCCACCAGGGACATCAACATTCCCGGTAACCACCTGCAAGATAGCCAAAGCACGATTGGTTTGCAGGCCATTTATCTGCTGGTCAAGGGAGCAGATGCCCTGGACAATAGATGCTGACTCGGCGGTGGCAAATATTCGGGCAATCCTCTTTATATCGTCGGCGGGAACCCAGGTTATCTTCTCTACCTTCTCCGGCGGATACTGCTTGACGTGCTCGGCGAGCTTATCAAAGCCAATAGTATGCTTTTCCACGAATTCTTTGTCGTAGAGGTCTTCGGAGATAATGACATTCAGCATACCAAGAGCCAGGGCACAGTCGGTTCCTGGTCTTATCGGGATATGTATTCCCCTTTTTGCCAGCAGGGTACGCTTCGGGTTGATAACAATCAGCTCCAGTCCCCTATCCAGGGCTTGATAGAGCTTAATGGCTAGTGGTAGCTTTGAGTTATCCGGGTCGTGACCCCAGAGGATAACACACCCTGCCTTTTCCGGCTCTTCTAGGAGGAAGGAGCCGAAGGTCAGTTGGTGAGCTAGGATGCGGGAGCGGTAGCAGTTACTCTCCACCGACAGGAAGTTGGGGGTACCATAGGCACCACGGAAGCGGCGAGCAAAGGCTGCCAGCTCGTTATTCTCCACCCCAATTGAGCCACAAAAGATAGCCAGGGCATGGGCACCATATTTATCCTTAATCTGCTGAAGTTTCTCGGCTATTTTATCCAGTGCCTCACCCCAGGAGATCCTCTTCCAGCCACCTCTTACCTTTTTCATCGGGTACTTAAGTCTGTCTGGCGAATAGATATAACCCACCAGATGCCTGCCTCTAGGGCATAGAACCCCCTGGTTTAGTGGATGCTCTGCCATACCCTCCACCTTGACCAGCCTGCCATCTTCAACATAGGCATTGATGCCACAGCCCCAGACACACAGTATGCAGTCAGTCTTGATGAGCTCCAAAGTTAAACCTCTGAAAAAATTCAATCACCAAAGTTTAATGCTTAGGATATTGTATCACTCTCGTTTCACCGAAGCCAGCCTATGTACTCGTTCAATACCCTAGTGACACCTCAACTTTCTGCACCTCACCCCCTTAGTCCCCCTCTCCTTCCAGGAGATGGGGAGGAATAAAAAAAGAGGGGGCTTCGCCCCCTCTTAAAACTATTTCCCCCTCCCCCTAGAGGGGAAGGGGGTCAGGGGGATGGGGTCAATGCTGCGGAGAAACGAAACATGATAATCTGTGTCATCAATCTATCTGAACTAGCTCAACCCACGCCCTGTTTGTTGACACGTGCTAGTGAGTATCTTAAACTTGTCTCATGAGTCGGGGATGTGAAGGGAAAAAACAACCTTGGAAATAACTACCAAGAATTGGCATAATCTGGGAGCCCCTGAAGTCATAACTTTCCTCAATTCAACTACCTACGGTTTAAGCGGGGAAGAAGCCGAGAGGCGACTGGTCCAGTTCGGTCGCAACGAGCTGGTAAAGAAGGAGAAAATCTCCCCGTGGGCAATCTTTCTTGAGCAGTTCAAAAGCTTCTTGATTATCATCCTCCTTATTGCTGTGGTGCTATCGGCAGTTCTAGGTGAGGTCATTGATGCCATTCTTATTGCTGTCATCGTCCTTTTTGCCTGTGGCTTAGGCTTTATTCAGGAGTATAGAGCCGAGCGGGCTATGGAAGCGTTAAAAAGAATGGCAGCGCCTACAGCCTCGGTATTGAGGGATGGCAAAGAAACAGAAATACCCGCCACAGAGCTTGTTCCAGGGGATATCATCCTGCTTAGGACAGGTGACCGGATACCGGCTGATGCCCGCCTTATTGAAGCTGTCAACCTAAAAACAGACGAAGCCCCCCTGACCGGTGAAAGCATTCCTGTAGAGAAAACAAGCGAACCCCTGTCGGGCGAATTAAGTGTTGGTGACAGAAAAAACATGGTCTTTATGGGGACAGCGGCTGTTTACGGTAGGGGCAAAGCCGTTGTTACTGCCACCGGCATGACTACGGAATTCGGCAGGATTGCTGGCATGCTCCAGGAGGTCAAGGCAGAGCGGACTCCCCTTCAGATTAACCTCGACCGAATGGGAAAGTGGATTGGTATCGGTGCCTTGACCCTGTGTTTTGTGCTGGCTGGGCTCGGCATTATGAGAGGGCACCAGATTCTGGAGATGTTCATCTGGGGAATAGCCTTGGCGGTAGCTGTTGTTCCTGAAGCTCTGCCAGCAGTGATTGTTATCAGTTTAGCCCTTGGTGTCCGGCGGATGGTAAAACGCCATGCTTTAATCAGAAGGCTGTCGGCAGCAGAGACCCTTGGTTGCACCACATTTATTTGCTCGGATAAGACCGGCACGCTCACTCAGGACCAGATGACAGTGCGGCGTATTTATGTTGGCGGCAGGCTCATTGATGTTACTGGTGTCGGTTATGAAGCTAAAGGGGAATTTTACCTTAACGGTATAGCACTGGCGCCAGAGCAAGAACCTGGTTTAAAAAAATTGCTTGACATATGTGTTCTATGCAATGACACGTCTCTCACCTTCATCAATGGCACCTGGCAAATCAAGGGTGACCCAACTGAGGGTTCTTTAGTGGTGGCAGCGGCTAAGGCTGGTTTGTGGCAAGAAGACATCAATAGCCAATTCCCACGCCTTAGTGAAATCCCCTTCTCTCCAGAGAGAAAAAGGATGACTACCATCCATCAGACAGACAAAGGCAAAATTGCCTGCTCCAAGGGGGCACCAGAAGTAATTTTGAACTCATGTCGCCACATTTACAGCCAGGGGCAGGAAAGGGGGGCGACCAACGAGGACAGGAATAATATCCTGTCGGTGGCACAAGAGATGGCGGGTGACGCCCTCCGAGTCCTAGGCATGGCATATAAGCGGCTTCCTGATACCGCAGACACAGCCGAAGCCATAGAGCAGGATATGGTTTTTGTTGGTCTTGCCGGTATGATTGACCCACCTCGGGAAGAGGTAAAACAAGCGATAAAGCTTTGCGATAGGGCAGGGATAAAGTCAGTGATGATAACCGGCGACCATAAGCTAACGGCAATTGCTATTGCTCAGGAACTGGGCTTACTCCAGGAAGGGGTTGCCCTTAGCGGTGCTGAGCTGGATAGCTTAAGTGATGACGAGTTTGAGACTTTGGTAGAAAAGGTAGAAGTCTACGCCCGGGTTTCCCCAGCCCATAAGCTGCGAGTTGTTGAAGCCTTAGCCAAAAAGGGGCATGTGGTGGCTATGACCGGAGACGGTATTAATGATGCTCCAGCTTTGAAAAAAGCCGATATCGGTGTGGCTATGGGCATCACCGGTACTGACGTCACCAAGGAAGTAGCCGATATGATTCTCACCGATGATAACTTTGCCTCCATTGTGGCTGCGGTTGAGGAGGGTAGGGTTATCTTTGGCAATATTAAGAAATTCCTCATGTATTTACTTTCATCCAATCTCGGGGAAGTATTAGTAATGGCTGGGGCTATCCTTTTTGGTCCATTAATTGGGCTACCATACGGAGCCATACCTCTAGTTGCTATTCAGATTTTGTTTGTCAACCTGGTCACGGATGGTTTACCGGCTATAGCGTTGTCTGTTGACCCGGCTGACCCAGATATTATGTCACAAAAGCCACGTCCTCGGGGGCAGAGCATCTTTACCAAGCCAGTGGTAATACTTATGCTCATCGGCGGAATATGGTCATGCCTGGTGAACCTAGGGATATTTAAATGGACTCTGGATGCAGGCAGAAGCATGATAGAGGCGCAATGCTTATGCTTCCTTACCCTTATCATCATCCAGTTCTTCAAGGCGTACAACTTCCGTTCCGACAAGAAGTCCATATTTAGGATTGGTCTATTTAAAAATAAATGGCTAAATCTGGCGGTAATTTCACAAATAATGCTGATGCTAGTGATTATTTACGTACCATTCTTGCAACAGCCATTCCATACCTTTTCCCTAAACGCTGTTGACTGGGCAATTGTTATCCTGCTCGCCGGATCAGTCTTTCCCGTTCTGGAGATAAGTAAAGCCGTTATCAGATGGCAGGAACGGAAAAGGCTGACGCAGGTTGCCGCTTAAGAAATAGCTAGTTGCTTCGCTCTTTGTCTCTGAGTATCCGTCTTAAAATCTTACCGACTTGGGTTTTTGGTATTTCGGCAATAAATTCAACTTCCCGGACCCGCTTATATGGAGCCAGTTTTTGCTCACAGAAGGTAATAAGCTCCTCGCTACTTAAGGTGTGCCCCTCCTTCAGCACGATGTAGGCTTTAGGCACTTCACCGGCTAGGGCGTCTGGTTTACCCACTACAGCGCACTCCTTAACCGCCGGATGCCGGTAAAGCACAGCCTCAACCTCGGCTGGAGCGATGGTATATCCTTTGTACTTTATTATCTCTTTCTTGCGGTCAACAATACGAAAATACCCTTCCTCATCCATTACGGCTAAGTCCCCAGTGTAAAGCCACCCATTCCTAAGCGCTTCTCTATCATCCTCCGGTCTATTGAGGTATTCCTTCATCACCTGCGGTCCCTTGATTACTAATTCACCAACCTCACCCGGGGGCAGCTCAACCTCACCCGTGGTCTCATCCATAATTCGGGCATCAGTATCAATAATGGGTATGCCTACAGTTCCCGGCTTTACCCTTTCTATTGGGGAATTGTGAGTTTCTGGACTCGCCTCAGTTAAGCCATAGCCCAAAACCATTTTGACACCGGTGAGTTGCTCCCATCTTTCCTTAATTTCAGGTGGAATTGGCATTGCCCCGGCTTTAACATATTTCAAACTTGAGAGGTCATATTTAGTTATGAAGGGGCTGCTTACTAGCATGGCGAACATAGACGCAGCACCATAGAGTACGGTTGCCCTCTCCCTCTCAATAGTCATGAGTAGCTCTTCGGCGTCAAAGCGAGGAAGTATAACCACCCGGGCACCAATGTGGATTGGCGAATTTACGCCGGTGCAAGCCCCCCAACTGTGATAGAAAGGGAGTACGCCGATAATGATATCCTTATTGTTCCACCCAAACCAATTAGCATTCTGTATGGCATTAGCTACGAGGTTATAGTGGGTCAGCATTGCTCCCTTTGGCAGCCCGGTCGTTCCACCAGTATATTCAATTGCTGCCACATCTTCCTTAGGATTTACGTTTAATATGAGTGGGCTTGGTTGATACCTGGCTAGAATTTCGCCCAGTGAAACTGCCTCTCCAGGTTGCACTCGGTCAGTCAATATTACCGACTTCAGTCTAGTTTCCCTACCGATTGCCTTGACCCTATGGTATAAATTTCCATTGGTTATAATGACACTAGCGCCACAATCATTGAGCTGGTATTTTAATTCCTCCTCCTTATATAGTGGATTGGCTGGACTAACTACCCCACCCGTCTTTAATATTCCATAATATCCAATAACGAACCCGATGCTATTGGGGAGGAAAAGCACTACACTGTCCCCTTTTTTCACCCCCAGCTCATTTAGAGCAGTGGCTAATTTGCCACTGGCTATATCCAGCTTTTGATAGGTGAGGCTATGCCTTTGGCAGCTAAAAGCAATGCTATTAGGCTGTTTTCTGGTCGTGTCTGACAAGAGTTTAAACAGCGGTATCTCGGGATAGTCTATATGGCGTGATACGCCTTCAGGCCAAAACTTAAACCATAGTCTATCTACTGACTTGCCCATTTTCTTTACTTGCTAATATTTTTTAACTTATACTTCTTGAAGGATGTCGTGTCAATAGGAGGATAGGATGTCAGACGTGGTAGCCAGGGTAATATCCCAAAAGGGGACCTGCGCCGCTGGGCACAAGGTCGGTGATGAATTCGCCATTGGAGAAAAGACTCCACCTGCCCTGTGTTCATGGGCATTCTACACCCTGTTTCCTTTTGCTCAAGTGCTGCAGTTTGGTGGCTCATTCCCCTGGGAGGAGGAACCAAACAAGACTACTGTTGCCTGCCCCGACCCAGGAAATCCAGTGGTGTTTGAACTGAGGCGCGCTCTGCCTTAGCCAGGGCGGTTATTTATTGTTCCTCTTCCTTGCCCCAGTTTTGCATTAATTTCTTCAGCTGTTGGGCAAGCCTGGGGTTAGTGCGCAAACGGTCAATAAAGATGGGGCATCCTTCCAGCAGAGAATTTTGAGCCGCGGTTGCCATACTGGAAAGGAGGCTCTGTATACCTAAATCAGCCTGCTGCGAGATATTCATCCCTGGCGCTGAGGATTCTAGCTGACGGCGAATGTCCTCAGCAGTGAACCTCATTGGCATCACGCAGGACTTATACCAGGGGCATTCCTTGCACTGTGCTATGGCATAGGCTTCGTCCAAAATGTCACCCATATCTACCCCCTTACTTTGTGATTGTAAGCTTACTCAGGCTACTTTCTATTTCCGCCTTGCTCTGGAAAGCACCAACCCTCATCTCTTTAATTATGCCATCTTTATCAATGAAGAAGCTAGTCGGAATGCCTCGGATACCATATTGCTCAGCTACCTTCCCTTCTGTATCAAGCAGCACTGGTAAGGAAAGCCCCTGGCTCTGCATAAACTCAGCTACCTGGGAGAGGTTATCGCCAATGTTGATAGCCAGCAACGTAAGCCCCCTTTCCTGCCATTCATCATAAATCTGCTGTAAATAGGGCATTTCTTCGCAGCAGGGACGGCACCAGCTTGCCCAGAAGTTGATTAACACCGGCTTGCCCTTAAGGTCACTGAGGGAGACTGGTTGTCCATCAAGAGTATTAAGCTGAAACTCAGGCGCTGGCTTACCTATCCGGGGGTTTTGATTGCCAGCACAGCCGGCAATCAATATCGCCAAGGTCAGTATTATTACCAGTATTACTTTTAGCCTTGTACTCATCTTGAATTATGTCTAAAACCAGCTCAGATTATTAGTCAGGATAAGTATGCCTACGGCTATGAGCAGTAAGCCGCTAACAATATAGCCCCACGTGGAGTAACGGTGGATATATTTTAACAGCGGTCTAATAGAATCAAAGGTCACTCCTATAACAAGGAAGGGGAGCCCCAGTCCCAGGGAATAGGTAGCCAGTAGGTAAGCTCCACGCCATGCTGCTTCTGAACTCCAGGCAAGGGTCAGGATGCCACCTAGTATTGGACCAACGCAGGGGGTCCAGGCAAGGGTAAAGGCAGCTCCAATGAAAAAGGAGCGCAGGTAACTGGCAGCATTACCCAGGGATGGAGCCAGCCTCCTCTCATAATTCAGCCACGGGATTTTGAGGGCGGCAAGGAGGAACAGCCCAAAGGCAATCAGTAGACTGCCGGCTATTTTATGAATTAGAGCCATATTAGTACTGAGGGCAAACCCAGCCCACCCAGCACCGGCGCCCAGAATAATAAAAACGAGGGAAAAGCCAAGTATAAAGCTAAGCGAATGAAGAAATATTGGCAGGCGATTTCTATTGATTTCGGGCTCAAATATTTCAGGTCCGCACAGGCTGGCAAGGTATACCGGCACCAGAGGCAGCACGCAGGGCGACAGGAAAGACAATAGCCCAGCACCAAAGGCAACTAAAAGTGATATCTGTTCCATCTTCTATTAAGTAAGTTTAATCTAATCAATTTGACCCAAAATATCAAGCGAGTCACCACATTACTTCTAGGGTAAGAAAGTCTATAATAACCGTGTTATGGCTATGCCCTTTGAAGACACGCCTGATATGAAGCAGGTAGCGGCAATTACAAATAGCTGGCAGAGACCGGAGCTGCCCATCCGCTGGAAATACCTCACCCCGACCAGAAATGTAGTAGAGTTAGTTCAAATGGTGAGCCAGGGGTTGGCTAAGATAAAGAGCGGTGGCTATAAGAGCCGTCTAGAAGTCAGCCTCAGTGGCTGGCTCTATGATTTTATCCGGGCAAATGTAAAAAGGGGGAGGGTTTTTGATTTAGGTCAGGTTCTACGACAAGGCAGTGCCGACTGCCTAGGTTATGCCAAGTTATTCACCCTGCTGGGTCGGCTATTTGGTCTTGATGTTGGCGTTATAGAGGTGGTTGTGGATAACGCCGGAAGGTATGTGCCTCATACTGCTGTCCTGGTCAGGCTTGAGAACCACCGCTGGCGCATGATTGATTTGTGGTATGGGGCAAAGAATATTCGGCACCTGAGGGTGGGGTTACAGGCGAAGCAGTGTGGGACGTGGCGGATTAAAGATTTAGACGTGAAGGAGGTGGGCGCTCAGGAAGAGATATGTTACCTACCTGACCCTTGTGTAGATGCCATAACCCTCCATATTCGGGGGAATCGGCACCTGGAAAGGCAGGATTATGCTGCGGCTATTAACTGCTATTCTCAGGCAATACAACTTTATCCCGGCAACGCCAGGCTGTTTTATAATAGAGCCATCGCCTATGAAAATTTGGGCGAGTATGAGAAGGCGAAGGCTGACTATGCCCGCGCCGTGGCTGATGATGCGGCTATAATACGCATCTTAGCCACCGAACACGATGAGGTTATCTCCTTGGTTGACCTTGATGCCAAAGGGATAGGTAGGTTGGCTCAGGAGGTTTATTTACTTTACCACGGGTTTGCCACCGGTAGGAAGGTTCCGCTACCCAGGGTAGCTAGAAGATTTGGCTTATCCGAGGCAGAGACTAGAGCTATCATATCCTCGGTGGAGACTCATTGGGGAAGAAATGAAAAATAAGGCTTGCATTTTTAGCTAAATCCTTGTATCCTGTGGCAAAGGAATAGACGACCTGGAGGCGCCCAATTTAACTTGAGTATAGCGGAGAGCAAGTCGGTGAAAGTCCGACGCAGTCCCGCCTGCTGTGACTGGTAATTTTAACCAGAAGCCAGAACGCCGACCTCCAGGCATCCTTGAACCTCCGCGGAGAAAGGGGGTGGGATGGTGTTCAGCGTAGGCTGAGTATACCCCCCTTGCGCTAGCAGAGGGGGTTTAATTTTGTCTAATACGGATGGAGGTAATATTTTAGTGAAAGTAATGTCTTCAGTCATTGGCATCTTTATTATTTTGAGCTTATTGATAACTATGCCCGCTGGCTGCAGCCAACAGTCTTTGCCAGCAACCTTCACCGATGATATGGGCAGGGAGGTAACTATTGAACGGGTTCCCGAGCGAATTGTATCACATGTGCCAAGTATCACCGAGACCCTTTTTGCTCTTGGCTTGGGGGAAAGAGTGGTTGGAGTCAGCGACTATTGTAACTACCCTGAGGCGGCGAAGTTAAAACCCAAGGTGGGGAATTATTATAACCCCTCCATTGAGAGGATTGTCGCCCTGAACCCAGACCTGGTGCTGACCGATGGGTTCAGCCAGAGCATTACTCAGCTTGATAGCCTGGGGATTAGCTATGTAGTTCTAAATCCCAAGGATATTGACGGTATTTTTAAGGATATTGAACTATTGGGGAAAATCACCGGCAGGGAAAAGGAAGCGAGGAAGCTCATCGAGGATATGCAGAACCGCATGCTTGATGTTTCTACCCGGGTGAAAGGTGCTCCCCGGGTCAAGGTCTTCTACATCTTTGATATAACTGACCTGAACAATCCGTGGACAGCCGGTCCTGGCTCCTTCGTTGACTCACTTATTACTATGGCTGGTGGGGAGAATATTGTTCAGGCTCAGGGTGCCTGGCTTCAATACAGCATTGAGAAAGCGGCCGACTCCGACCCTGAGGTCATCATAGTTGACACTAGCCACGGGTCAGCAATAGTATCTTTAGAAGGGCTGAAGGCACAGCTAAGGGGACACCCTGCTTGGCAGGAAATAACTGCGGTAAAGCAAGATAGAATCTGCCCTATTGATGGCGACCTCCTCAACCGCCCCGGACCAAGAATTATCCAGGGTCTGGAGGAGATAGCAAAGATTATTCACCCTGAGCTATTTAAATAGAGAAAGTATAGGAGACAGGAATGGGGCTTCTATCCAATACCATTGAAATGATAAAGCCTCTGGATAGGGGGGCGATGACTGAAGCACAGTCAAGACAAGACCTCTTGACCAAGCCGCAGGGTAGTCTGGGCAGGCTTGAGGAGCTATCTATCAGGCTAGCTGGCATTCAGGGTAAGCCTATACCTCAAATCAGACACAAAGCCGTTATCACTATGGCTGGTGACCATGGGGTTGTGGCTGAGGGGGTGAGTGCCTACCCCCAGGAGGTTACCGCTCAAATGATCTACAACTTTTTGAGTGGCAGAGCGGGAATAAATGTGCTTGCTCGTCACGCCGGGGTAAGGGTTGTTGTGGTTGATATGGGAGTGGCAGCCAAGCTGGAACCCCACCCCCACCTTATATCAAAGAAGGTTGCCCCCGGCACCCAGAATATGTGTCTGGGTCCGGCGATGACCATGGAGCAGGCAGTGACATCTATAGAGTCAGGGATTGGGGTTGTGGGGGCTGAGTTGGCTAAGGGTCTTGATATCGTTGGCACCGGTGATATGGGGATCGGTAATACTACTGCCAGCAGTGCTATCTGCGCAGTGATGACCGGGAAACCAGTGACTGACGTTGTGGGCAGGGGCACGGGAATAGACGATAGGCAGCTTAGGCATAAGGTGGATGTGGTAAGCAAAGCTCTGACTGTGAACCACCCTGACCCTGAGCAGCCTTTAGATGTCCTGGCAAAGGTGGGAGGCTTTGAGATTGGCGGGCTGGTGGGGGTAATGCTGGCAGGGGCAGCTTACCGTATTCCAGTAGTTATTGATGGCTTTATCTCCGGAGCCGCTGCCCTTATTGCTACGGCACTGGCACCGAGACTTCGGGACTTTCTTATCCCGGCTCATGTTTCGGTAGAGGCTGGTCATCGGGTGCTGCTCAGGCACTTGGGGCTTAAGCCGCTACTTGATTTGGGCCTGCGTTTGGGTGAGGGCACCGGTGCGGCACTAGGAATATTTCTGGCTGAGGCAGCAACCAGAATTCTGGCTGAGATGTCAACCTTCGCTGAAGCTGGAGTATCAGAAAGGAATAGACCAGTTAATTGAGTTTCTTAGCTGCTTTAAGATTTTTAACCATTATACCCTTGCCCGGGCGGCGTGAGGTTAGTCCCGAGGAAGTAGGACACTCTATAGTTTATTTCCCCTTGGTCGGTGTTATTATCGGGCTTATTCTCGTTGGCTTGAACTGGCTACTTGGTCTTGCCTTACCTTCAGCGTTAATTAATGTGCTATTGGTCGTTTCTCTGGCAGCGATTAGTGGCGGTTTGCACCTTGATGGCTTTGTTGATACCTGTGACGGCATGGGTGGGGGTAAGACGGTGGAGGAGAGGTGGCAGGTGATGCACGATAGCCGGGCTGGTGCCTTTGGTATTATCGGCGTCTGCTTGCTGCTGCTGGTGAAATATGTCTCTCTGAACGCTGTGCCGGCTAGCTGGCTGACACCGACCCTGCTGCTTATGCCAATAATAAGCCGCTGGGCGATGGTCTATGCCATTTTTGCCTATCCCTATGCTAAACCATCGGGTCTGGGGAAGGTATTTAAGCAGGGGGCTAGCTGGTCGAGGTTTACTGTGGCGACAGTCATAACCCTGGCGGTGGCAGTGATTCTGGCTCAACTGACAGGCTTGGTTATAATGCTTAGTACCTGGGTCATAGTAATGGCTATGGCTTTTTATTTGAAGGGTAAGTTTGGCGGGCTTACTGGCGATACCTACGGGGCGATAAATGAGGTGGCTGAGGTCTTAGTCCTCATCCTTGTTTGTCTGCTGGCTCACGTTGGGTGGCTAGGTGAAAATATCTTATTTGGGGGCACAAGCTGAGTAAGAGGTTTGTTCTGATAATTGGCGGCGCTGGTAGTGGCAAGAGCCATTTTGCCCAGGAGCTTGCCTCAAAGCTGGGTGGAACGGTGCTTTTTGTGGCTACAGCGGTGGCTGGCGATGAGGAGATGCGCCAGCGCATTGAGGAGCATCAAAGGAAAAGGTCAGCAGCTTGGCGCACCCTTGAGGTTACCACCCAGGTGAGTAGGCAGATTCTGGAGAAAATCGGTGGTGCCCAGGTGGTGATTGTGGACTGCATCACACTTCTGGTTAACAATATTTTTAGTCAGTATAGCGACCAAGGGGAGCAAATTGATGTCCCCCTTATAAAGAAGAAGCTTATCTCTGAAATTGGTGAGCTGATAGAGTGCATTAAACGGGTTGATGCCAGCTTCATTATTGTTACCAATGAGGTTGGGCTGGGGTTGGTGCCGGCTAATAGGCTAGGCAGGTTATATCGTGATTCACTGGCTAGGGCAAACCAGATGCTGGCACAGGCTGCTGATGAGGTCTATATGATGGTCGCTGGCTTACCAGTGCCGATAAAACCAGCGCCGTAGTGGCTTCACAGTGGCCAGCCCAGCCAATCAAAGATACCAAGCATTTTTAGTCCCATGTAGAACATTAAAGCAACGAAGATATATCCCAGTTGTTTGGCTGGCAGCTTATGGGCGGTTATAGCACCAACCTGTGTCATCCCAACACTGGTAACCGCTAGCAGAAACCACGCTGGCAGATTAACATAGCCTATGGAATGGGGTGGCAAGTTGGGAGCGCCAAGACCGTTTATTATATACCCGATAACACCACCAGTGCTGGTAAAGAGCATTGTGGCTAAGGATGTAGCTATGGCATTATGCATCTTGAACCTGAGTGCCAGCACCATCACTGGAACCATCAATATGCCGCCACCGATGCCGAGAATGCCGGTTACCAGACCTACGGGGATAGCCCAGGCTGCCCATAGCCAGGGATTGTCCCTAGGTTCCTCTTCAATCTGGGGCGATTTTGAAGTAAGCATCCTGATACCAGCGGCTAAGGCGGCGGTGCCAAAGGCTATTTTTAGCCCGGCACCAGGCAGGTGCGCAGCCAGGGTGGCACCGCCAAAGGCGGCGAGCAGACCGCAGCTACCCATGACAATGGCTGCCTTCCACCATACTGCCCCCCCTTTACTATGCCTCCACGCCCCACTGGCGGCTGTGGGCAAAATAACCAGCAAACTGGTGCCAAACGCCAATTTAATTGCTATTTCTGTAGGAATACCCATGCCACTGAATATCATGTATTGCACTGGGGTCATAATGAAAGCTCCACCAACACCAAGAAGACCACCGGCAAAGCCAACGCCGATGCCAGTTGCCAGAAGGGTAATGATATGAACTATAGTCAGTGACAATGTCAAAATGGGCTATGCCTTATGCCCTAATTTTTTCTTAACTGATTCTACCTTGCTAATCATGGTGGAGGGTTTATCTCGCCGGTCATCAATCTCAATTATTGTTACCGCTCTCATAACTCCGGCATCAAAGACTGCCTCATGCATCTTCCGGGCTAAAGTGAGCAGCCGATCCAAATCGCCCTCAACAATTGTTCCCATTGCCGTTAGCTCATACTTTATATTCTCACCCCGCAATACCTCCACCGCCCGGGCTATATATTTGCTTATGGAAGTAGCTCCAGTGCCAAGAGGGATAATGCTGACCTTAATCAAAGCCATTTCTTTTAACCTCAACCAAACCAGACTCTTTTCTCATTTTATCACGTCCGCTAAATTTATGATATCTATATCATCGGTGGTCAGCAAATTGCGAATGAGACCCCTTATTGGTATAATATCTCTGATTTGGGGCCGTAGTTCAGTTGGGAGAACGCCTGATTTGCATTCAGGAGGTAAGGGGTTCGAATCCCCTCGGCTCCATTTAAGGGGACGATACCGAGAACCCCTCGAACTCGACAAAACAATCCATTCCCAGATATGGTCTTTTCAATAACTTTCCCGTGGTTTCCTCAGAAGTGCAAATTGCACTAGGTGGCTATTTGTTGACTAAGAGTTTATTTTGCCAAGCGATATCAAGATATTATTTTTCTAAAACTGAGGCTAGCTAGCACAACCAGCACTGTGGTAGCTATCGTGATGGCAAGTATGTCGATAGGAAGAGCGGATAAGTCGCCGGTAATAAGTAAACCTCGCATAGCATCAACAGCATAGCTGAGAGGGTTCATGATGGCGATAGTCTTGAGCCAATCGGGCATCAATGAAACAGGATAGATAGCATTACTAGCAAAAAATAGTGGCATGGTAATAGCTTGCCCAATCCCCATCATCCTCTCTCTTGTTCGGAAAACAGGGGCAAGAGCCATACTCAGACTTGAAAAAGACATTCCTAACAGAATTATGATAACAAAAACACCGAGCACGCTTAAGGGAGTAAGAGACATATTTACCCTGATTATAAGAGCCAATATAAGGACTGCTATAGCCTGGAAGATGCCTCTAACTCCGGCAGATAGTGCCTTACCCAACACAATAGTAGAGCGTGGCGCTGGGGTTGACAAGAGCTTATTCAGCAACCCGAGGTCACGCTCCCAAACAACCGTAATTCCATAGAAGATAGCAACAAACATGACTGATTGGGCTAAAACTCCAGGTGTCATAAACTGAAGGTAAGAAACCCCCCCTGTTGGGATGGCCCTTATTTTACTGAAAACTTCACCGAATACGATAAGCCAGAGTGCTGGCTGGACGGACCTCAGCCATATCTGTGATGAGTCATGCCTTAGCTTCCTCAATTCAAACTCTGTCAGTGTTAAAACGCTTGATAGGTATCTCTTTAGATTCATCCCGTTAACCTCCTGAAGGTTCTCCGTGCCCGGCGGGCTTCTATCCAGGTCTCGCCGCCTTCCATCCTGGCACCAGTATACTTGAGAAAGACATCGCCTAAGGTAGGCTTCTTCAAAGATACTGCTTCTACCTCGACTCCGACCGCCTTGAGACTTTCTAGAAGATGGGGTATCAATGCTTCACCGTTGGAAACCAGCAAATCGAATTGGCCTCCCAAAGATTCAGATACTATCGAATAGCCAAGCTCCTTAAGCTTGTTTACGCAATCTGGTGTTTTTGAGTTGATAGTGAGCACATCGCCACCTACCGTGGCTTTCAATTGGGAAGGTTGGCCAATTATGACTAATCTACCCTTATCCATGATGCCTATTCTGTCACACAACGTGTCCGCTTCATTCATATCGTGGGTGGTAAGGAAAATGGTAGCGCCAAATTCGTCCCGCAACCTATTGACAAGCTCCCATATGGCCCTTTGAGCAGCAGGGTCGAGACCGATACTGGGCTCGTCGAGGAAAAGTATTCTTGGTCTATTCACCAGTGTCTGAGCTATCTCAAGTCTCCTCATCATTCCACCAGAGTATGTACTCACCATATCATCTGCTCTATCTTGAAGGTCCAGGTATCCTAAGACATCCTTGATGCGCCTGCCCCTCTCCTTACCTGGCACGCCATATAGCTTGGAGTACATCAGGATATTCTCGTATCCAGTGAGTTCGCCATCTACTGATACATCCTGCGGAACATACCCAGCCATTTGTCTGACCTTCTCAGGGTGGGTCAACCCGTCGATGCCGAAAACACTCATCCTTCCCGAAGTGGGCTTTATTAGAGTTAAAAGCATGCGTACAGTCGTCGTTTTTCCAGCCCCATTCGGACCCAGCAGGCCGAAAATCTCCCCTTCATCCACAGTAAACGAGACTTCATCAACAGCCTTTACTCTAGGGTATATCTTCGTAAGACCTTCAACAACAACCGCCCTATCAGTCAAACTTTTCCTCCCCGCACTATTTTATCCTCTAGGCTTTATCCATATTAGATTGCTCCTGGTTTCCTGTCAACCAACTCCGGGTTGTCTTCAACAACCGTCGAAGCCGCGCTTAACAGCATGACGAAATGTATGATGACAAAAGAGGAATCATTTGTTAGTTAAGGATGAACTGAGGCACTATTCATGCCTGAGGGCTTCGATAGGGTCAAGGCGGGAGGCTTGCCACGCTCCCTCCGCCTTGTCAGCAGTCTGTCTGCCGTGCCGTCTATTTCTATTCCGACCTCAGTGCTTCAATAGGATTGAGGCGAGAGGCGTTCCATGCCGGGTAGAACCCAAAGAATAAGCCAATGCCAACCGATACCGAAACGGCAAGGATAACAATATCAGACGAAACCATGGTCGTCATCTGCCCCATGCTGGAGATGAAGTATGAGACTACCCAGCCTACGGCAACTCCGATGATGCCACCAGCAAGAGTGAGAAAGGCTGCCTCTATGAGAAACTGAGTCCATATATCCCGGTTCCTGGCTCCCAGTGCCTTGCGGATGCCTATCTCCCTAGTTCTCTCCAGCACTGACACCAGCATGATGTTCATCACGCCGATGCCTCCCACCAGCAGTGCAATGGCAGCAATAGCCCCCAGGAGTAGAGTCATGCTGCTCATAGCCTGGGATATAGTGTTAATGATATCCTGCAGGGAAGTGATGGTGAAATCATTATCGGCACCGGCTGCGAGACGATGTCGCTCGTGGAGCAGAGCGGTAATCTCACTGGTGACACCGGCGGCGTGCTGCTGGTCATCTACTTGCACCACAATGGACCTTACTACATGCTCCCCGCTGCTGGTCAGTGACTGAGCCACTGTCTGCTGTAAGGTCGTCAGCGGAACCAGGATAGAGTCATCAGTCCCACCCATGAACGATTGCCCCTTGCTCTGGAGAACGCCGATGACCTGCACAACAATATTGCCCATTCGTATGGTCTGTCCCACGGGGTCATCACCGCTGAACAGGGTGTTTGCCACATTGGGCCCGAGCACGGCGACCTTCATTGCCCTCTGATACTGATAGTCAGAGATAAAATCGCCTTCGGACAATTGCAGGTTATATGCCTGCTGGTACTCAGGGGTTATCCCGCTAACCTGAGAGCGTGTGTTTTGCCCTGCAACTACTATCTGGAGCGAGGATGAGTTAGAAGGTGCCACCGAAGCTATGTTCGGAACCTCTCCCGCTATTGCCTGCGCATCCTCCAGGGTGAGAGTGGTAGCGGTGCCAGGACCGAACCTCACTCCTCCCTGGGTGGTCCCGCCGGGGCTAATAAACAGGAGGTTTGACCCCAGACTCTGTATCCGGGAGACGATGGTTGCCTGTGTCCCTCTACCTATGGACATGAGGATAATTACAGCAGCGACGCCGATAATGATTCCAAGCATGGTCAAAAAACTGCGCAACTTGTGAGTGGTTAGTCCAAGCCAGACAGTAGCTAAAGTTCCAAACCACTTTTTCATACCCTTTCCTCCCCAACAACCTCGCCATCCTTGAGCTGAATTATTCGCTGGCATTGGTGAGCAATGTTGGTATCATGGGTTACCAACAGCAAAGTGATTCCCTGCTCGGCATGTAAAGAGGTGAGGATGGAGATTATCTCCTGACCGGAACGGCTGTCCAGCTGGCCCGTAGGTTCATCTGCCAGAAAAATGGAGGGGTTTTTTACCAGAGCCCGGGCGATAGCTACCCGCTGCTGCTCTCCTCCAGAAAGCTCGACTGGGCGATGATTGACTCGGTCAGAGAGGCCAACCTTAGCCAGTGCCTCTATGGCACGTTGACGGTTAACACCGCCAGCGTATGTCATGCCAAGTTCCACATTGGCCAGCGCCGTGAGCCGGGATAGCAGATTAAAAGTCTGGAAGATAAAGCCTACCTTCCGCCCCCTGATCGCAGCTAGTTCGTTGCCACTCAGCTGGCTGACTTCTTTCCCGTCCAGATAGTATTTGCCAGACGTGGGTTTATCCAGGCAGCCAATAAGATTGAGCAACGTTGTCTTCCCTGAGCCAGAGGGACCCATAACTGCCACCAGCTCACCCTGTTCGATATTCAGGGTTATCCCTCTAAGCACGGTCAGTTCTCTTTTGCCCATGGGATAGGTCTTGACTATATTCTCTAATTGAATCATCCGCCGAACCCGCCCAACCCAGGGATTCTGATTCCCCCTCCTCCAGCAGGCGTCGTGGTAGTGCTTGTCGTCTGCGGGATAACCACCTTTTCGCCTTCAGTGAGGCCATCGGTTACCTCAGTGGATTTGGAGTCGCTTATCCCCATTTTTATCTGGCGCTGCTCAGTAGTACCATCTGCTTTCAGTATGTTTACATATGTCCCGCCCTGCTGGCGGATAATCGCCCGGTTGGGTACCAAGAGCACATTGTCCTTTTCCTGTACAAGTATGCTTACAGTGACGGAGAGACCCTGTCTGAGCTGAATGGCCTCGGGTGTTTGGCCCTGCCCACCGGTTGCTGGCCGGGTTGTTCCTGCCTGGCCGGACTGGCTACCCCGCACCGGTTGGAGTGATGTTACTTCAACCGTCACTTTATAATTCACTACCCCTGACTGGATAGTCGCTGTCGGTGAGATATAGGTCACCTTGGCCGGCAGGCTTATTCCGGACATGGCATCTATTCCTACTGTAGCGTCGCCTCCCAGCTTTACCTGGTAAATATCCATCTCGCTCACCAGAATTTGGGCTTCAAATTTGTTGGGGTCGACAATTGTCATCGCCACAGTACCCTTGGGTACACCGTTCCCTTGTACACCTGCAGCGCCAGCGGAAACATTGACCGTGGTGATGAAGCCATCAAAGGGGGCGATAACCTCCGGACTGGCATTAAGAGCATCGTCCAGTGCCTTCTGAGCATTCGCCAGTTTCGCCTGGTCTATCTCAACCTGTAGCTTCAGTATATCAATTTGTCGGGCGTCGGTGGTTGTTGCCCTAATATCCCCGATAACAGTGGTAGTGGTTGTCTCCTCAGCCTGCTCGAGGGTAAGTTCATCTTTATTCAGGTTTACCTGGTACCCAAGCACCGCACTCTTCAGCGACGCCAGGTTCGTCTGCAATTGTGTTGTATCCAATGTTGCCAGCATCTGGCCCTGCTTTACAGAATCCCCTGCCTGCACAAGGACTTCGGCGACTATTCCCGCCATATCAAAAGGAAGGTCAACCGTATGGGCGAATGCCAGGTTGCCGGTTCCGGTAACATCTATTACCAGATTCCCTCGCTGTACGGTTGCTATCTGGTTCTGTGCTACTGGCGTCGCGCTTGATTTAGAAGCACAACTAAGTGACACAGCGCTCACGCTACACAGTACTAGGCTTATCACCATCATCTTTAATACTCTCATTGTCATTCCCCAAAGCCTTTAGTATATTATATTACTCTAAGTGGTGGTAAAACAAAAACACTTTTAACAAATAGTATGGCAGGAAATTGTTAAGAAGTTGTTAAGTCTCATGGCACTTGGCAAGAATAGAGCAAATTAACAGGAAATTAACATTTCACCTGTATAATGAAGCCATAACATGAAAATAAACTACGCTTGCGGTTTATTGGCACTGTTACTTCTTTCTGCCTGGCTTATGCCATTCCCAGCACAGGCGGGGCCGACAGCCCTAGAATGGGAAGCGCTAGATAAACCCGGAGTAACCGGCAACCTTGTTGTCACTCCTTCAGAAGTCAGTGAAATCGCTATTGGTAGTGACGGTGTTTTTTATGTTGCTGATAGTGAAAACTCCAACTTCTATCGCTCACTGGACGGCGGGGTAACCTGGGAGGATATAACCTCACACCTGGTTAATGATGGTGTTGAGCTAGGGCCGGCCAGTAAAATTGCTGTCGCTCCCGATAAGCCCGGTATCGTAGCCGTGGTTAACAACGATGGCACCAAGGTCTATTTGTCCACCAATGGCGGCATAGACTGGACGGATACTGGTAGTATCCTCAGCCTGGTGGGCACTATTCAGGCGATAGCTATATCCAGTGAATATACCCAGGGTAGCAAATCGTTTTGGGAGATTGCCATCGGCACCGCGAAATGGGGAGATGACCACACCAGCGGGCAGGTTTGGGTATACCAGTTCGGAAACTACGGGACATCATGGCAGAACCAGAAGCTGACTATTGACCCATCGCGCAGGGGTGGCGAAGTGTCAGCACTCGCTTATTCCCCTAACTTTCGGAGTGACGCAACACTCCTGGCCGTCGCTTCTACTGGCAGTGATGTTGGTGATGACTATAAGAACAAGACCTGGTTATGCCTCCTTGAGCGGGATACACTAGCCTGGAACAACCTGACGGGCTACCACTACCCGGTAAAGATTGTCCCTGCCGGTGATGCCTCAGGAGTTCCAAGACCTTATTCATCACTGGCCTTGCCCTCAGATTATTCAAGTGATGAGGCATCGTCACGGCAGCTCTTTGTTAGCTATGACCGAGAATCAGACGCTAATGACGATGTCTACTGGCTTAACGATGATTCAATCCCTCGTCGGCTGAATACCAGTGGCACCACACCCCCTATTCCCATTAATATAGCCAGCATCGCTTATTACGGGACGCTGGACTCGGGTACGCTTCTTGCTGGCGATGTTAGTCGCGTTGCCGGCTCATTAACTGTCCAGGTACGACGGACTACCAATCCCTTTGACCTATCCCCAACGTTGACTTCTGAGGCTATATGGTACCCATCCAGCGTGCCACCCACCGGCCCGGGAAACGCTAAGGTAGCCTGGAGCCCTGATGGTGAGCTCGCCTATTGCGGCACCAGCAAGCCCCCCGGTGCCGTGTTAGGTGAACCGGATGAAAGCGCTTTCTCGGCGAGCCTGGATGGCGATAAATGGCGACAGATGGGACTTATAGACACAGTCATTAGGCTTGGCGACATCGTCCTGACCCCTGACTCCAAAAGCCTATTTGTAACAACCTATAGCCCGTTCGGCCCTGAAGGTATCTGGCGCAGTGGCGGCGACCCGTTGGGCAAATATTGGGAGCGCCTGCTGACAATAGATACCTCTACAAATGCCGTCATCTTAAGGCTAAGTCACAATTATAGTGACGACTATACTATGTATGCTGCTGAGGTTGGTGGTAGCAAAATGGCGGTAACACATAACCGGGGCAACTCATGGCAATGGTGCCGTGCCACCCCGGGCCCAATTATTGATATGGCGATTGGAGATGAGAAGACTATCTATGTTGCCCTGCCGGAGGGTTATGTCAGAAAGAGCACCAATGGAACCAAGACCTGGCAGGATGCAGTAGAGACCGGGCTAGCCAGTATTAACATGCTAGCCATGGTTGACAAGGAGACTATTCTCGTCGGCGGTAAAAATGGAGATATAGCTTATTCTGCCGATGGCGGTGAAAGCTTTACCCGAATCCGCGAGGTTATCGGCAGCGGCAGTGGCGATATCCAAGTGATAGCCGACACCAATTATCAGGAGAACCACACTATTTATGCTGCCACCAATCTCGCCGATGAGGGAATCTGGCGCTGGATGATTGGCGTTTCAACCCAGTGGGAACAGATTGATGAATCCATTACCAAGCTAGGAGAAGGAGAGAGCATTGGCGGCTTGGCAATAGGCCCTGAGGGAACACTCTATGCCCTGAGAATAGAACCAGCCACCAGCACCACTAGCGGCGGTATGACCCGGTCGCTGAATCCGTCAGAACTAGACACCACAAAGGTTGAGTTTGACCTGGTAAACGACGCCCTGCCTGCGGGCGCAACCTTTGGCCCCACTCCAGCTTTCCCGAACACCCTCTCCTGTCTCAAGCTTTCGGGGGACGCCAAACAAAATGAGCTATGGGCTATTGACGGCGCTAACCAGGTTATTTACCGGTATCAGGATACCCTGTGCAAACTCGGTCCCACTCCCGAAATGCCAAAGCCTGGGGGCATAGTGCCGATTGACTCTTCCGGCTATATCACCAACCTCACCCTGGGCTGGGAGGAGCTGGTGGGAGCGACGAGGTATGAGGCAGCCATCTATCTGAATACGGATGCCACTCAAGGTGTGTGGTCGGGAACGAGTTATGGTATTGAAATAGTTGCCACCGATGGCAGCAACCCGGCACAGTTGCTTAGCGGTACTAGCTACTACTGGCGGGTGAGGGCTATTGAACCAGTAAAGAGTCCATGGTCTGAGACTCGGTCATTTAGCCCTGCCCTTGGTGCTGCCCAGTGGTCGCCGCTGGCGACATCCACTGGAGTATCTCCATCGCCCGGTGCTGCCAATATGCCAATAAGGCCTGCCTTCGCCTGGAACCCGGCTGACGGCGCTACCAGCTATGAGTTTGTTCTGGCTAGAGATAGCCAGTTTACTGATGTGGTTGTTGCCCTGACTGGGGCTGATGCTCTATCAATTACTACCTGGGGGTGTGATAGGGACTTAGACTATTCCACCACCTACTTCTGGAAGGTGAGAGCTATTAGCAGTACCAGCCATAGTGAGTGGGGGAACAGCGTCTTTACCACCGAGCCGGCACCCACGGCACCACTACCACCTCAATCTTCTCCTCAGTCCCCTGTGCCTGAACCAACACCAACGATTCCATCCTACTTGATGGGAGTATTAATCGGCATTGGCGTCATTCTATTTGTTGCCTTGCTTGTCTTTATAGTCAGGAGAAGGTAGTCAGGAAGGCTATTCCGAAACGGGGATAGTAAACGAAAAACAGCTGCCCTTTCCCAGTTCACTCTGGACTTTAATCTTACCGCCATGAGCCTCCACCAGACGCTTGGCAATGGTGAGACCTAAACCACTGCCGCCGGTTGCCCTGGTGCGGGACTTGTCCACCCGGTAGAAGCGCTCAAAGATATTGGGCAGGTCATCGGCGGGAATACCTTCACCGGTGTCGGTCACGCTTACCTCTACCCAGTTGTCCTGCTGTTTGGCAGCCACCGTGATAGCGCCTCCTTTAGCGGTGTGAGCCACCGCATTCTCTAAGAGGTTACGCAATACCTGACTAATCCGATGGTAGTCAATGTTCACTGGTGGCAACCTATCTGATAGGTCAATGGACACCGATAACCCCTTTGCCGTTGCCTGAGCCTCCACCGTCACTACTGTTTGGTTGACTAACTCAGAGACGTCTTCTGTCTGGCAAACAAGCTTTAGTTCACCTGCCTCAGCCAGAGCCAGGTCTTGAAGGTCATCAACCAGCCGTGATAGTAGCATTGCCTCTTCACTAAGGGAGCGAATGGTGTTCGCATCTGGCTTTATCACCCCGTCACGAATTGCCTCCAGGTAACCTCGGACATTGGAAAGAGGAGTCCTCAGTTCGTGGGCAACATCAGCCACCATATTCCGCCGCAACTTTTCCGTGCGCTCTAGGTCGCTAGTCATAGCGTTAAACGCCCGGCCTAACTCTCCAAGTTCGCTTCTATCCTTAACTTGCACCCTTTGTGAAAAATCGCCACGCCCCAAGCGCTTGGCAGCGGAGGTAAGAGCTTTAACCGGAGCTAAGATTCGCCGTGACAGGAAAAAAGTGATTGCCACAGCAATAGCCACCGCCATTAGACCTCCCCAGAGGAAGAAGCGACCTATTGCCATGTAAAGGACACACGTTGGAGAAAAGCCCGCTCCCGGTGACAGTTCAGGGGTGATGTAAAGTGTACCAATGGCACCTTCTTGCCACGCAGGTAATATGGCCCTGCCTGGTGAGTCAGGCTGGTACGGCTTCCCCAAAAGGTCCCCCTGGGAATCAGCAACCACCATTCCCTGTTCGTCAGTCAGTATAATCCGCCCTCCATAGAGGTTCCCCCATTGCTTCACAAAGGGTTGAATGCCCTCCCAGCTCCCTTGTCGGTAGTAGTAGCGGGACAGCTCCATTTCTATCCTGCCGGCTTGTATATTCTCAGCGCGTTCCTCAAACCGGCTGATTTCACTTCTGGTTGTCTGGTAGATAAAAAAGAAGATGGAGCCGATGGTTACTACTATCACTAGAGTGAAAGCCACTAAGAGACGAAATTGCAAACTATGTCTCATTTCCCACCTCTGAAAGCTTGTAGCCGGCTCCGTACACTGTCTTTATGTATCTAGGGTGGCTAGGGTCTGGCTCAAGCTTTCGCCGTAGGTTCAGGATATGAACATCAATGGCGCGGTCAAAGCCCTCAAAATCATAACCCAGTGCCTTCTCAATAAGCTGTGCCCGGCTGAAAACTCTACCCGGCTCCTTGATGAGAACCGCTAGTAGCTTGAACTCAACGGGAGTGAGATTAAGAGGCTTACCGGCAAGAGATACCTCCTGTTTGGGAAAGTTCATGGTAAGCTTGCCATGCTTAATCTCTGCAGGACCGCGCTCTCTCGGGAGCCGCCTAAGCACTGCCCGGACTCTGGCTGCCAGTTCCCTAGGACTGAATGGTTTGGTCACGTAGTCATCTGCCCCTAAGTCCAAACCCTCAAGTTTGTCCTGGTCAGTGGTCTTGGCGGTAAGCATGATAATCGGCACATCGGATTCATCCCTGAGTGCCTGACAGACTTGGAGGCCATCAAGGCCGGGCAACATAAGGTCCAGAACGATAAGGTCAGGGTGGCTCTCGCGAGCCAAGCGCAGGGCTTCAATACCATCATAAGCGGTAAGAACACGGTAGCCATCACGGTTCAGGTAGAGCTTGACCAGTTCCACCGTTTTTACATCATCATCAACCACCAGAACCCTTTTACCTACCATCTCTGAGCCCCTAAGTGATTCACTGTCTTTTTCTAATGTTATAACATAAATGTTAAGGAATTGTTAATTTTAAGGGCTTTTCTCTAACCCAGACATTTTATTAATAATAGAGAGGGGGAATGCTCCCCCCCTCTCTATCTCACGGTCAGCCAAATTATCGGTACGGAAGCTTGGTCAGTTATTGCGTGGGGGCAGATGGCCCACCCCAGCCATGTATCCCACCCATACCGCGGAGGCCGGATTTAAATGGCACGTCTGGCCTTGACTCCATCCACTTCAGGTACTGGTCAGCCTGGTCCTGAGTTATCTTGCCCTGGTCTACCAGGGACTGGAGACGATTTTTCAGAGCTTCAGTTCGCAACTCGCTTTGGGCCTGGGTAAAGGCATCTTTTAGTGCCGCCTGATCAATAGCGACACCTGTCTTCTCTTGGTAGATCTCACAGACTCTGCTTAGTAGAGTTCCGTATTTAGACTCAGGCTGGCTGTTATTACTATTTTCTGTCTGGGCAAGGGCAACCCCGCCTATGCTCCCAAGTAGCACCACCGCCGCTAACACCGCGACAATAATAAACTTCTTGCTTCGCCACATTTCCATGTCACCTCCTTTCCACTTAGATTTATAATTAATTGTAGCAGCCAAGTATTAAAATCCTGTTAAGATTTGAGGAAGACTCTGAGTTTCCCTCTAATGAGGTAATCAATTCCAGTTTAATAGAAAGGAGGAGAACCAGAAGCTGGCATACTGAGTATCAGAAGTTTTTGGTAACGATCGCTTGAATTAGTATATAGAATGAGAAACACCAAATCTAAGTAGGAGGAGCCATCCAGCGACCCATCCAATAGCCCATCCAACGCCTAGCCATAAGAGCGCTCATGCTATGACTCCTCTCTCTTCTCCGTCACTTGCTCGCGCTGCCAGCGGTGAATCTCATCCAGTGCCGGTGGCGCCACGCTAAACACCTCTATATCCGGGGGAAATTGAACCATGTGACCTTCCCGGATAAAGAGTATCCCCGCCTCATTATCTTTAAGCGTTTCATCTATTCTCTGGGCAATGTGCTCATACCTCTTCCTTGAAGCCTCAATATAGAATTCAGAGACCATCTTAGCCACCTTCTGGCTGATAAACCCCATAAGGAGACACCTCTCCCAATCCATACCCTCTTCAGCCAGCTCTTTATCCTCAGTCGCCTCAAGCACAGCGCCACTTTGGCACTTATCCTTGGCAATCTGATAACAGGTGGGATTTAGTTTCTCAATTACCTTGAGCCCATTCTCGCCAGCCAGGACAATTGACTCATGGTAGACATGGTTCACCTTGCCTATTTTCAACTCCAGGTTAGCTATATGCTGACTTACCTGCTCCCAGTAGAGATTAAACTTCTCCACATATTCAGCAGGAGCCTCTTTCCCACAGAATATCAGAGGAATAAGATAGAGCTTTCTCTTGCCGGCGAAGTGCTCGACATCAAGCCTTTCAACCTTACCCAGTTGCTCAGCCATTTCCCCTCATCCTTTCTAGTCCTAATCTAATTTTACCCTCTGAGAGTAACCTGAACAAGAGGCAGCTAAACCAGAGGTTGTTTAGCAACCTATCCCCCTGACCCCCTTCCCTTATTAAGGGAAGGGGGAGTGTAGTAAGAGAGGGGCGAAGCCCCTCTCTAAAGTCTCTTCCCCCTCTCCTTCAGAAGGAGAGGGGGATTGAGGGGGTGAGGTTAATAAACAATCTCTAAACCAGAGTAAAATTTGGCATACTGCCGCGATATACTTTATAATTTTGAGATAAACTTCTACTATAATGAGTAATAGGGTCAGCCTAGCCACAAGCGGGGAAAAGAAAAATGGCTAAAGACTATTACCAGATTCTGGGTGTACCAAGAAACGCTACCGATGAGCAGATAAAGAAGGCTTATCGGAAGCTGGCAATGCAATATCATCCTGACCGCAACCCGGGGAAGGAGAAATGGGCTAACGAAAAGTTCAAGGAGATTAATGAAGCCTTCAGCGTCCTCGGTGACCCGGAAAAGAGAAGGCAATATGACCAGTTCGGCACCGTGGGTAATATTGGCGATATCTTTGGCAGTCCTTATACTCGGACTACCTTTGAAGATTTGATGAGAGACTTTGGCGGGTCTGGACTTGGATTTGACTTCCTTGATGATATCTTTGGTGACTTCCTGAAAGGGAGAGGTTTTACCTTTAGGGTATTTAGTCGGGGATCTGGTAGCCCGAGGGGGATGAGATTTGAAGAAATATTTAGCCAGGCTCAACCTCCCCGTGAGGATGTGCGCTATGAAGTAACAATTACCAAGGAACAGGCAGCTCGGGGGATGGAAAAAGACCTCGTCAGAAGGGGTAAAAAGCTAAGGGTGAAAATCCCTGCCCAGGTAAAGACCGGCACCAAGGTAAGACTGCGAAACGCCCGGCAAATAACCGATGGTCAGCCGGGAGATATCATAATTCTGGTCAAAGTTAAGTAAAATTTGACGAAAATGGCAGGACAGGGATGGAAAGTTTAAGACACAACCACTGGCAGTATTTATTTGCCCCTGATTCTGTGGCTCTTGTTGGTGCCTCCAATACCCCTGGGTCATGGGGGTATGCCATCATGCAGCATCTCCTTGCCCCAGCAAGGAGAAGGATTTACCCGGTGAATCCCACAGTCTCGGAGGTTCTAGGAATAGCGGCTTATGACAGCGTGGTTGATATACCGGGCTCAATTGATTTAGCGGTTATAGCTATCTCAGCTCCACGGGTGCCTACGGTAATGCAACAATGTGTGCAGAAAGGGGTGAAGGCGGCGGTTGTTGTTTCCGGCGGATTTTCGGAAACGGGCGAGCAAGGTAGCAAGCTAGAGACTGATTTGGTCAAAATTGCCAGACAAGGAGGCATACGCTTTATCGGGCCAAATAGCATGGGGCACGCTAATACCTCTTCCCAGCTTTCCACCCTCGCTTGGACACAGGAAATCGCTCCCGGTCCAGTGGCTCTCATCTCTCAAAGTGGCAACTATGGTCACAGGATAATTCACAATGGGATGAGTTCGGGGATTGGTTTCAGCAAATTTATTAGCACTGGTAATGAAGCTGACCTCCACCTGGAGGATTACCTAGAATATCTGGCACAGGATGAGAATACCAAGATAATTACCGCCTACATTGAAGGGCTGAGGGAGGGGAGACGTTTCTTCCGTCTCGCCAAAGAGACTACCCTCAGAAAGCCCGTTATAGTGATTAAGGCAGGCGGGACTAAGGAGTCAGCCAAAGCAGTGAGGTCTCATACCGGAACCTTAGCCGGCACAGACGCAGTCTACGCGGCGGCATTCAGGCAGGCAGGAGTGATAAGGGTGGATGATGATGACGAGCTCTGCGATGTGGTTACTGCTTTGCTTTATCAGCCATTACCCCGGAGCCACAGGATAGGCATATTGACTATTGGAGGTGGGATGGGGGTAGTAGCTGCTGAAGCCTGTGAGAAGGAGGGACTTGAGATAGCTCAGCTTGCTTCATCCACCGTAGCGAAATTGGATACCTGCTTACCGCCACGATGGTCCCACGGGAATCCTGTTGATATGGCGGGTATAAGTATGGCTGAGACTCCGGCTATCTTTTCCTGTCTTTGGGCACTAATTGAGGATGAAAATATAGATGCTATCCTGTTGCAAGCCCCGGTGGGACTTAACACCAAGCAGCTATCTCCTATATTCACCAGCGAAGAAATTAGGGCGTTTAAGGAGGCGGAGGAAAGTAACCTAAGTATGGTTGGGCAAAGGGTAAGGGAATATAGGAAGCCAGTGTTTATAGTGAAGCCGTCAGTTGAATTTGCCACTGACCCGGAGGCATCCTCCCTCTTCCATAGAGAGAGAATCCCAGTTTACCCTAATCCACGCTGTGCTGCCATGGTGCTGAAACATTTAGCCTGGTATAGACGCTACCTTGATGCTGCCAGAATTGACCCCATCCCCCTCAGCACCCTGAAAAATCTTTGATTTTTCAGGGAACCCGCTTTAGCTTTATGTGGTAACCCTATCCCCCTGACCCCCTTCCCCTAGAGGGGAAGGGGAAAATAGTTTTAAGAGGGGGGCTTCGTCCCCCTCTTTTTTATTCCTCCCCCTCTCCTTTCCAAGGAGAGGGGGACACAGAGGGTGAGGTGCAAAAAGTTGAGATGTCACTAATCATATGAACAAGGACAGGAGCTTGAAAGTACTTATGGAACAGTGTTAATATTGAGTTTGGTGTTGGGCAAATGAGCAAGTTTATTGATGAGTTGAAGCGAGTTTCACAGTTTGGGCTCAAGCCTATGGGGTTTAGGGCAGCGCAGGTGATGTCACAGAAGCCCAGGATGCTGCTCGTTGCTACTCTGGCTGAGGCTGATGTTGACCGTTTGGCTGATTATGTGGCTGGGGCTGATGCCGGCCTACTACGAATCGCCGAATTAAGCTCAGGGGCTAAGACCCTCGGAGAAATATCTCAGGCGATGTCTGATATCCCCTGGGGTGGCTGGTTGAGAGATATCGGCAGGGAGGGAATAGGGCAGATGGTGGAGGCTGGCTGTGACTTTGTCGTCTTCCCGGCGGCAAGTACTTCGCTGGCAATACTCCAGGATGACAAGCTGGGTAAGATTTTGGAGGTCGAGCCACTACTCGACGAAGGCTTATTGAAGGCAATTGATGACTTACCTATAGACGCCGTGCTTATTGCCAGCGAAAAAGAGAAGGGCTATTTTCTTACCTGGCATCACCTCATGCTCTTTCGGCGCTGTGCCAATTTGTTGACTAAACCGTTGCTGGTATCTGCGCCGTCAGATTTGGCAGCGAGTGAACTTCAGGCGCTATGGGAGGCAGGGGTGGTTGGTGTGGTTGTGGAAACTGGAATTGGGCAGCCTAGGGGAAGGTTAGCCGAGCTGCACCAGATAATTGATAAACTGACCTTCCCGTCACCAGGCAAGCGCAAAAAAGTAGAGCCTTTGCTACCATATATCACTAAAGAGACAGAGATAGTATCTGAAGAGGAAGAAGAGTAGTTTTACCGTATTAATGGCTAGATTGTAATATTTGCCAAGATTTTCCTTCAGTGGTAATCGCAGGGGCAATTATCATCTCAACATTATGCATTTCCTTGATGTTAAATACGCCACAGACGCCCATTGCCGTGCGAAGCGCCCCAATAAGGTTTTGGCTACCATCAGTAACCGAGGTAGGACCGAATAGAATTTGCTCCAGTGTTCCAGTAGCCCCCACTCTTATTCGTGTCCCTCTGGGTAGAGCTGGGTGGGGATGGGACATACCCCAGTGATAGCCTCGCCCTGGTGCCTCTCTGGCTTGGGCAAGGATGGAGCCTAGCATTACAGCATCAGCACCGGCGGCAAAGGCTTTACACAGGTCTCCTCCGTTGCGAATGCCACCATCGGTGATTAGCACTACATATCTTCCCGACTCGCGCAGATATTCATCTCTGGCAGCAGCACAATCCATAGTGGCTGTTACCTGGGGCACACCGACGCCAAGGACTTGCCTGGTAGTGCAGGCAGCCCCCGGTCCTACCCCGACCAGAACCCCAGAGATTCCGGTTCTCATAAGCTCTAAACAGGCGTTATAGCTGACACAATTGCCAACAATAATGGGCATAGGTATGGACTTACGAAGCTCGGTAAAGACTAGCCCCTGGTAACTTTTAGATATATGCCTGGCAGTGGTAACCGTGGACTGGACGAAGAGGATATCAGCCTTGGCTTCAGCGGCTATGGGGGCAAGGTGCTTAGTATTAGCCGGTGCCACTGAGACAGCACATACCCCTGACTTCTTAATCGCCTCAATTCGCTCACCAATAAGCTTTTCCTTAATTGGCTCGGAATAGACCTTTTGCAGTAACGGGGTGACCTCAGCATCGGAAGCCTGAGCAATTTTAGCTAGAATCTCCTCGGGACTATCATACCGAGTTTGCACCCCCTCCAAATTGAGAACAGCCAGCCCTCCCAGCTTACTCATCAGGGTAGCCATCTTGACATCGGTCACGGCATCCATTGCCGCCGCCAGAATGGGGATGGAGAAGGTGAAGTTGTCTATCTTGAAATCAATGTTTGTCTGGTCTGGGTTGGTCGTTACATCTCCAGGGACAATAGCAACCTCATCAAACCCGTAGGAACGCCGCAGTTGCCTAAATTTAGTTATCGCCATTTTGCTGTCCTTCTTAAGTTAAGAACTCTATCAGAAGCACGAGGTTAAAGTCAAGTGATTTTAGTGAGATTGTTTATAGACCTCACCCCCTGTGTCCCCCTCTCCTCGGAAAGGAGAGGGGGAAATCAAATAAAAGAGGAGCTAACGCCCCTCTTAGACACCCCCAAAAGTAGGAGAGTAAAAGAGAGGCGAAGCCTCTCTTAATCAAATATTTCCCCCTTCCCCTGAGGGGAAGGGGGATAAAGGGGGATGAGGTTGATAAACTGTCAAGGTAGACGGGTGATTAACTGTGAGTTATAATAGCTAAATTAGGAATAAAGGAGACCATGCCTCTTTATCTTGTGGCTACCCCTATTGGCAATCTGGAGGACATTTCCCTACGTGCCCTGCGTATCTTGCGTGAGGTGAAGCTTATTGCTGCCGAGGATACCCGCAGGACGAAGCAGCTTCTTACTGCTTATGAGATTAAAACCCCTTTAACCAGTTATCATGAGCGTAATAAGTTGACCAAGCTGGATTATATCTTGAACCGCCTCAAAGATGGTGATGTGGCTCTTGTTTCTGACGCAGGAATGCCGGCTATATCCGACCCTGGCTATGAGCTTATTGTCGCTTGTGCCCAGCGAGGTATCCCGGTAATTCCCATTCCCGGACCGTCAGTGGTTATCACTGCGCTTGCTGTCTCAGGGCTGGATACCGGGCAATTTATCTATCTCGGCTTTCTACCCCATAAGGCTAGTGCCCGGCGCCATCTTCTACAATCTGTTGCCGGTGAATATGCCACCATCGTAGTTTTGGAATCACCCCATCGCCTATTGGCGGCACTGAACGATATATTGCATGTTCTTGGAGATAGAAGAGTGGCTGTTTGCCGCGAACTAACTAAGGTCCATGAAGAGGTTTTTCGGGGGAGGATAAGCCAAGCCATAGGCCACTTTACCGAGCCAAGGGGGGAGTTTACTCTGGTTATTGAGGGCAAGAAAGAGGAAAAACCGCAGTTGACCGAAGCTATAGAGAAGCAATTAAAGTATATGCGCCGGTCAGGGATAGCGGCTAAGGAGGCGGTAGCCAAGGTAGCTGGGGAAACAGGCTTATCACGGAAAGAGCTATATCAGGCTTGGCTCAGGCAATCTTAGGAGCAAGAGAGGAGTTAACCGGTGCGCTGTGGTTGTATATCTTTAGGGGATATCCAGTGCGATGAGTGCCACCGCACTATACCATATCCTGAGCGTTATCTAGTTATTGACGAGGCGGGAGGCACTATATTGCATTTATGTATTAATTGTAGCATCAACAAAGGTTATGCTCATTATTCAGAGGAGAAGGGTCAGCGAGTAATCACCTTCTTCACGGAAAAGCCTTAATCGTTATGCCGAAGTTGTGATAAAGTATAGCCAAATAGATTATGAGCGAGAGAATTTTTATTGCTGTCGCCTGGCCTTATGCTGATGGTCCACTACATTTAGGTCATATTGCCGGGGCATATTTACCATCGGATATATTTGCCCGTTACCATCGCATCAGAGGGAACGAGGTATTGATGGTATCGGGTTCAGACCAGCATGGCACGCCAATAACCATCAAGGCTGCCGAGGAGGGGAAGACGCCCGGCGAAATAGCCGCCAAATATCACCAACAGTTTCTCGAATCGTGGCGGAGGCTGGGCATTTCCTTTGATTTATTTACTTCTACCGGCACGGCTAACCATGCCACGGTATCGCAGGATATATTCCTCACCCTCCTAAATAAGGGCTATATCTATAAATCTACCGTCTCGCAGCCCTACTGCCCTCATTGCCAGCGCTTTCTGCCTGACCGCTATATTGAGGGCACCTGCCCTTATTGTCACTTTTCTGGCGCTCGTGGTGACCAGTGCGATGGCTGCGGCAAGCCGCTAAATCCGGTGGAGTTAATCAACCCTTATTGTCGCTTATGTGCTGCCACTCCCCAGTTCAAGGATTCAGAGCACCTCTTTTTTAGACTTTCTGACTTCAGGGACAGGCTTCTTTCTTGGGTGAGGCAGCAGAGCCATTGGCGGCCAAATGTGCTTAACTTTACTACACGCTATTTGGAGGAAGGGCTGAGGGATAGAGCTATCACCCGAGATATAGAATGGGGGGTGCCGGTGCCGGTTGACGGCTTTGAAAATAAGCGCCTCTATGTCTGGTTTGAGGCGGTTATCGGTTATCTATCGGCAACCAAGGAATGGGCTAAGTCTAGCGGTGATGAGGAAAGGTGGCGCTCCTTCTGGCAGGAGGGGGCAAAGAGTTATTATTTCATCGGTAAGGATAATATTCCCTTTCATACCATTATCTGGCCAGCGATGCTGATGGGCTATGGTGGGCTTAACCTCCCCTATGATGTACCGGCTAATGAGTTCCTGACTATTGAAGGTAAGAAGCTTTCCACCAGCCGCAATTGGGCGGTGTGGTTGCCTGATTACCTATCCCGCTATGAGCCTGACCCGCTGCGTTACCTATTATCCATAAACATGCCTGAGACCGCGGACACCGATTTTTCCTGGCGTGAGTTCTTTCGCCGTAATAACGATGAGCTGGTGGCTACCTATGGAAACCTGGCTCATCGGGTGCTTACCTTTGTCTATCGCCGCTTCAATGGCTGTGTTCCTCAACCCGGGGAAATTGATAGCCATAGTCAGACTCTAATTAATAAGGCTCAGGATACCCTTAAGAGCATGGACAGGCTTCTTTACCGCTGCCATTTTAGGGAAGCAATAAGGTCGGCTATGTCCTTAGCTCAGGAGACTAACCGCTACCTAGATGAGAAATCTCCATGGAAAATAATTGAGCAGGATAGGCAGGCTTCAGCCACGGCATTATATGTTGCTCTCTCAGTGCTGTCTTGTCTTAGAACAGCACTATACCCCTTCCTACCGTTTAGCTCTCAGAAGTTACACCAGCTTCTTGGTTTTGCCGGCGATGTGGAAGATGATGGCTGGAAGCTACATCTTCCAGCACCGGGGCAGGAGTTAGCCTCACCCACCCCCCTGTTTGCCAAATTGGATGAAAAACTGGTTGAGGAGGAGGCGGGTCGGCTGGGCAAGTCTGATTGAGGAGAGATTTTTGCAGTTAAACCGGATTTATGCGCCGATTCAGGAAGATTTAGCCAGGGTGGAGAGGCAGATAAAGTCTGTCACTGAGGTTGATTCCTCCGGTCTGGCTGAGCTATTAAGCTACATTCTGACCGGTGGCAAGGGGATCCGACCAGCGCTTACTTTACTATCAGGTAAGTTTTACCACTACAACCTTGACCTGCTTCTGCCTATGGCTACCGCCGTTGAGCTTATGCACACGGCTACCCTTGCCCATGATGATGCTATTGACCACTCCCCAGTTCGCCGGGGGAGACCAACGATTAACAGCATCTGGGGTGAGGATAAAGCGGTGCTATTAGGTGACTATCTATTTGCCAAGGCAGGTGAGTTTGCCGCTTTAACTGGAAATCTGCGAGTAATAAGGCTGTTTGCCCAGACCCTTCAGATTATTTCCAGTGGGGAGCTAAATCAGGGCTTTAATGCTTTTAACCTGGAGCAGACCCGTGACCAATACCTAGAGAGGATTTCCAGTAAAACCGCCTCCTTGTTCTCCCTGGCTGGTGAGTCAGGGGCTATCCTGAGCCAAGCCCCAGAAGAGTCAATCCAAACTCTAAAGGGGTATGGCTATAACCTTGGTATCGCCTTCCAGATTGTAGATGATATATTGGACTTTATTGGAACCGAGGAGGAAATGGGTAAGCCAATAGGCTCAGATTTAGCTCAGGGAACGCTTACCCTGCTGGCAATGCTTCTTCTGGAGCACTATCCTGAGGATAACCCGGTAAAGGAGCTATTTAATAACCACGATATGCCGGAAGGAGATAAGCAGAAAAGGATAAAACAGGCGATAGAGTTAGTTCGCAATTCATCAATTGTTAAACAATGCTATAAGGTTGCTTCAGATTATTGCGCTAAGGCTTGCCAGAGGCTTGAGCTGCTGCCCGATAATCCCAGCCGTCGGGCGTTAAAAGATTTAGCCGACTTGGTGATAAGTCGGAGAAAATAACAAACCTATTCAACCCAAGTGCTGCCGTCGGTGTAGGTTTCCTTTTTCTGAGTAGGCATTATTTCCTTGAACCTATCAACAGCATACTGGCAGGCGGCAAAGCCCTCGTGGCGATGGGCGGCAGCTATGGCAACGAAAAAGTTGATTTCACCTGCTTTGAGTTTGCCTATTCTATGACATATAGCTATATTATTCACCTGCCATTTTTGCCTGATTTCACTGGCTATCTGCCGTAATCTGCTTTCTGCCGTTCCCTCAGCGTCTTTATACTCCACGGAAAGAACTGGCTTATCGTGGGAGTAATCACGAATCAAGCCAACATAGGTGGCGACACAGCCGCTAGAACTGGTCTTGACCTTATTGATTACAAGCTCCGGGGAGATTGGCTTTTGTGTAATCTCAATCACGTCATTATCACTTCATAACCATTATTTAGATAGCGACCTCTCCTGCCAGAAAGGCTTAGGGAGCCTGATTCACTCTTAATTTATGTGGAAGCCGGAGCCTGCTTGGGAAGAAGTTGGGGCGAGACTCCGGTTTTCTTGGGCACAGACTTAGCTTTCGTTTTCGGCGAAGCCTTTACTGGTTTGGGAGTGGATGTAGCAGTGGCTTCTGGGATGGGCGATGGGATAGGTTCGTTAAATAATGCATCCAGCTCCTCGCCCTCTAGGGTCTCCTGAGCAATGAGCTTTCCCGCAATATGGATTAATCTTTGCTTATTTTCAGTTAGAATCCGCTTGGCTTCATCATCGGCACGTTGGATGAGCCCATGAACCTCATCATCAATCTGTTGGGCTATCTTCTCACCATAGTCCCTTTGTTCTGAGATTTCACGACCGAGGAAGACCAGCTCCTGTTTGTCCCCGAAGGTTCGTGGACCCAGTTTATCGCTCATTCCATAGTCGGTCACCATCTTGCGGGCAAGTTCAGTGGCGATTTTGATATCATTTTGAGCTCCGGTTGTCAAGTCATTGAAGATTAATTCTTCGGCAACACGACCACCAAGCAACATGGCTAGCTCGTCCTTGAATTGGGAACGGGTCGGCAAATATTTATCCTCGGACAGTGTCTTGGTATAACCTAGCGCCATACCACGAGGTATTATGGTTATTTTTCGTAGCGGTTCAATATTAGGCAGCATTTTAGCGACCAAGGCATGTCCTGCCTCGTGATAAGCGATGATTTCCTTTTCCTTGGGGCTTATTCTCCGGCTCTTTCTTTCTGGACCGACAATCACCCGGTCTATAGATTCCTCAAGCTCCTCCATCTCAATGACTTTCTTGCCCTGCCTGGCAGCCAGGATAGCTGCCTCATTGACCAGATTGGCAAGGTCGGCACCACTAAAACCGGCGGTCTGCTTGGCTAGCATCTCCAGATTGACTGACTCAGCCAGTGGCTTACCTTTGGTGTGAACCTTGAGAATGGCGGTTCGGCCGTTGATATCTGGTCGGTCTAAAATTACTCGCCGGTCGAAGCGACCGGGGCGAAGTAAGGCTGGGTCAAGTATGTCAGGTCGGTTAGTAGCCGCCATAACAATTACACTGGTATTGGTGTCAAAGCCATCCATCTCCACCAGAATCTGGTTCAGGGTCTGTTCCCTCTCATCATGACCTCCACCCAGCCCAGCCCCACGATGACGACCTACAGCATCAATCTCATCAATGAAGATAATGCAAGGGGTATGGCGTTTGGCTTGGTCAAAGAGGTCACGCACTCTGGAGGCACCGACACCGACAAACATCTCCACAAATTCACTTCCGCTGATTGAAAAGAAGGGCACCCCGGCTTCACCGGCTACTGCCCGAGCCAGTAGTGTCTTTCCTGTACCCGGCGGACCTATTAGTAATAGCCCTTTCGGGATGCGCGCCCCCAGACTCTGAAACTTCTCACGCGACTTAAGGAACTCCACCACCTCATGTAACTCTTGTTTGGCTTCTTCTACCCCGGCGACATCGTCAAAGGTTACTGTTGGCGTGCTCGGGGGGAAGAGTCGGGCTCGGCTCCGACCGAAGCTAAGTGCCTGACTATTAGCCCCCCGCGCCGAGCGGAATAGAAAGAAAAGTAAGGCGCCAAAGAGTACCAGAGGAAGGAAACCGACTAGTAGCCCACTCCAGTCAAATCCGGATGGCTTGACCTCATAGTCTACCCCATCAAGCTTAAGCCCAAGTTCCTTAAGGTCAACCAATGTAAGGTTGCCGATAGCGGTTTTTTGCTCTGTACCCTTGGTAGTTGTAATAAGCAGCTGGTCACCTTCCACGGTAATCTTGGCTATCTCACCATTTTGTGACATAGCTATAGCTTTATCCAAGCCAATCTCAGTCGGTTTTACCGATATTGGGAAAAATTTAGACAGCAAAACTACAGCGGCAACCAGAATAACAATATATATTAGGCTATTACGCATCCAGCTTGATTTCATCCCTCACCTCTACTCCTATATTATACCAGAAATAGTCATAAATAAAAAAATTCTCATCTAAGTTATAGGAAATTAGTACTAGCCTATTTTCATAGGTTGTTATAGGCTTCCTGGAGGAGCAGGGCGTCCTCTTCCAGGCTGGGACTCTCGCAGATTACTAAACCCTTGGCTTGGTAATCCTTTAGCGCTCGGAGAAGTTCAACATACTGTAAATCTGACTCTTTTAGGTTCAGGTGTTTTATCTCCCCCTTCTTACCATAAGCAATACCAGAGACATGTATATGCATATTACCCAGGGCTTCACCTCCCAGCCGCTGCTTTATCTGCTGGAGGACAGAGGTAAACTCTGGGTAGGAATTGAACTCTCCATTCCGGGCATGCCAGTGGGAAAAGTCCATGCCGATACCTACCCCCTCTAGCTCAGTGCACAGGTTAAGCACTTCTTCTACGGTTCCAAACTCGCTGGGCTTACCCATCACCTCTGGTCTAACCCATACCCGATTATTTTCCCGCTTAAGCTGGCTCATTACCTCAGCCAGGTACTTCTTTACTGTATTGTAGGTCTTTTCTGGGGGGTCGCCGAGATAGTAGGCAGCGTGGAAGACAATGCTTTGTGCCCCGCATATGGCAGCAATGCGAGCGGTCTGGAGTATTCTCGCCTGACTGGCGAGTATCTTTTCTGGCTCGCGGGCGTTGAGGTTGATGAAGTAAGGACCGTGAGCCGATAGCTTTACTCCTTCTCTGGCTGCCGTCCCCGCCACCAGCCGCGCCCCTGCCTCCCCCATCTTCACCCCCTGGACAAATTCTATCTCCATACAGCCGAGCCCAAGCTCAGCGATGCGCTTGATGCCGTCTATTGTGGATGGTGTCCTTGAGCTATGGGGAGTGCCGCCGGTACCAAAAAGTAGCCCCGCCATTTATTTTCCCCCCGACTTTCTGGATAGTTACCACATTATATCATAGTGGCTGGTGAGAGCAAATATGATATAATATTAGATAAGCTTTAGTCTATGGAGGCTAGCTTCTGGAAGGGATAGAAGTAGCGCGCCGGGTGGTAGAGGTTGCCGCCGATAAGCAGGCGAGTAATATTGTGCTGCTTGATGCCCGTGGGGTATGCAGCTTTGCCGATTACTTCGTGATATGTAGCGGCGAGTCTGAGCGGCAGATTTCGTTTATCTATGATGAAGTTGGGCACA
>Ga0315282_10001571_pt1 | contig 42809 bp, 39 predicted proteins | sample YL17G07_20_MG_FD_203693 | JGI IMG/M metagenome (GOLD analysis project Ga0315282, IMG submission 203693) | Sediment microbial communities from Yellowstone Lake, YNP, Wyoming, USA - YL17G07_20 | ecosystem: Environmental > Aquatic > Freshwater > Lake > Sediment | place: USA: Wyoming | collected... | reverse complement strand
ACGATTTCGGAGGCTCGGGACCATGTACCCCGTACGTCACTACACAGCGCACGCTACCGAAATTTCGGCACGCGGGAAGGAGGCACCTCCACGAGCGTTATCCCGCCCGCCTGCCCGCTGGCGGTCGGGCGGGGATTTCGGAAAGAAAGAACAAGACCCACACGCGCACAACGCCATCGATTTCGACGTACAAGATAATGTATAATGAAGGTTCGCTTGCATCTCCACGGACCTTCGATTTCAGCCGGTCTTCGCCAGTTTTGTCGCCTGCGGAAGCCTGTACAACGATCGTTTGACAATCTGATGGCAATCAAACAGATCTCGAGTTGTGTTGGATACAGATTCGGGAATGTGAATTCAAAGCGAGCGTCTTTGATCTCGACAATCAGCGAGCGCCCGTTCCTGCAACGAATGACGAAGTCCGGAGTGTATCGATGCCAGCTGCCATCTTCGCCCTTGTACTCGACGTAGTTGTAGGGGGGGTAGTGAAATCCGAATTCTCCCGCAGTTGTTCTCCACTCTTCCCAGCGTGCAAGCAATCGCTCGCGGTCGAGCGGGTACATGATTTCGGCGGTGTAGGCCTCGGTTCCGTCAAGATCAATGCTTTTCTCGAAGCCCTCCGGGTTCACCAGGGCCACACCCTTCTCAACGGTTTCTTCCTGAACCTCGTATTCACCGAGCTGCTGTTCAATCTGCTGGCGCAAAGCGTGGAGATGCGCAAAGGATCTGGTCTATCTTCTCAGCATCGGTGTCGGTATCGACCTGAATCCACAACGGCAGGTGGTCGGAGAGCTCATAGGTAAACTCAAGCTTGCTGAGCTTCTCGTTGGGGTAGAGCTTGTCAATCCCTCCCTCGTAGAAATCCAGAACGCCAGTCTGGTTGGTGAAGCACTTCGTGAACTTCGGATAATGCAGAATCTGGTCGTACCGCTTATCCTTCTCGAGATTCAAGCCCTGCTCTCCCCGGAGGGCATCAGGCATTCTGAGGCCCTTCGACGTGATGGCTTTCAACAGATCGTCATCTGCGGCGGGAATGTCGAAATCGCCCATCACGATGATATCCTTATCCTCCACTGTCCGCTCTTTCTGCCGCCGCTCGACTCAGTCGGCCAGCAACTGAAGTTCCTTGACGAGGCGATGTACGGACTGTGCCGCCAGGTGATCAACGATTCGTACTCACCGGTTTTCGCGTTCTTCTTGCGCGGCGGGTCGGCTTCGGAGGGTCAAATCACTGCTCTTTGGTCATCGGCACAAACCTGACAGCAGCGACGTTGTGAGTCGTGATCCTGCCTCCTTGTTTCTCCACAAGGAAAAGGCTTTGAATGGAGAACGCCGGACCGACGGGAATCACCATACGTCCGCCATCCTTCAATTGCTCGATGAGCGGTGGCGGGATCTGCTCTGCTGCCGCCGTAACGATGATCGCGTCAAACGGGGCGTGCTCTTTCCATCCAGCGTAGCCATCTCCGCAACGCACCGCCACGTTCCCGTACCCGAGCTTCTTCAATCGCTCTTCAGCAGACTTTGCCAGAGGCGCGAGGATCTCGATCGTCCAGACCGAATCGACAATCGCCGCCAGCACAGCCGCCTGGTACCCGGATCCCGTTCCGACCTCGAGCACTTTATCTCCTCGCTTGACATTCAACAGCTCCGTCATCAACCCGACGATGTAGGGCTGAGAGATGGTCTGGCCGTAACCGATCGGCAGAGGCCGATCCTCGTAAGCCTCATCCACGATTTCTTCAGGAACGAAGAGATGCCGCGCGACGCGCCGCATGGCTGCGAGCACGACAGGATCCGAAATGCCGCGATCTTCGATCTGGCTCTGAACCATCTTGAGCCGGCGCTGCCCAAAGTCTTTCTCTTGCGGACCTGAACAGGAAGCACCGAGGGAATTCCCGCCGCGAGGCGAGGAGAGAGAGCCGAATACCAGGAGGACGAGGAGCAGCGGGAAAAGGTGTGAGGGACGTTGTCGCATCATGGTCGCCTCAAGGAATGCTTCTCGGGAAGGTTGAACCCTCTCCGACGGGTCGGTGCCGTCGAGATCACCCAGCCGAGTAATTTCTACGCACAAGTTAGCAGTTTCTTCGTGAGTGTCAAGCCTGGAAAAATTCCCGTTGCTCATTGACAGGAGCAAACCTGATCTCGATACTGGTCCCCTGTGTTCCATCCGCTTGACCGAAGAGCCGGGACAAGTGGGGGCTTGAGAGCGGCCCCAAACGGTTGACGATCAACTTTCTGGTTCTTCGACGTTCTTGGATGGAGGCAGCCGTTTGACTCGAATCCGATCGATGACACGACCTGTGATCTGCTCGACGGTGAACTCAGCGCCGTTGACTTGAACGCGTTCTCCCTTTTGGGGGATGTGGCCAAGCTGCTCAAGGACGAACGCACCGATCGAGAGTATGTCTCGGGGGGACAGCTCTTGGTCGATCAAGCGCTCCACCTCATTGGTCATCACGCTCGCATCCAGAACGTACTCGTCATCACTCATTTTAGTAATCTCAGGAAGCTCTCGATCGAACTCATCCTGGATCGGGCCGACGAGCTCCTCCAGAACATTCTCGAGCGTGATGAGTCCCGCAGTTCCTCCGTACTCGTCCGCGAGGATGATCATATGAGTCTTGCGCTGAAGCATCGTCTCCAGCACGTGTTCCAGGCCGGCGGTCTCGGGCAAGAAGGTCGTCTCCCGGAGGACCGACTCAACCGAAAAATCCGGCTTGAGGTGTCGATCGTACTTGAAGATATCCTTCGTATAGACAATACCGATGATGTTATCGATGGAGTCTTTGTACACCGGATAGCGGGAGAATTTGTTCGCCTGCATGACCTTCAGACTTTCTTTTGCGGGTGTGATAAGTGAGAGCGTCACCATCTCAGTCCTGGGCACCATGCAGTGACGTGCCTGTTTTTTCCGGAAATCCATCGCATTCAGAACGATGTTCTTGCTCGTAACGGAAACCTGTTTGTCCTGGGCGAGCAAGAGTCGAAGCTCCTCCTGCGAATGCACGAGTTCGGCTTCACCCAGGGAACGAATACCGAGTACCCTCACGACAGCATTGGCGAGCGTATTGACGACCCAGATGAACGGTCTGAAGACGATGTAGAAGAGCCTGAGCGGATACGCTATTGCCAGGGCTGTCGAGCGGGGCCTCTGGATCGCCAACGACTTCGGCGCCAGCTCACCCAATACGATGTGCAGCGTGGTGATGAGAGCGAACGCAATCACAAACGCCAACGTCTGAACTGCATCAGGATGGATGATGCCCATGCGATCAAACAGGGGCCGCAGGGTATCCGCGACGAAGGGTTCTCCGACCCACCCCAACGCCAGACTCGTCATCGTGATGCCCACCTGAACGGCAGAGAGATATGCGTCAAGCCGGCCGATGATGCTCTTCGCCATCTGAGCGCGCAGGTTCCGCTTTGCGGCAAGCGGCTCGATCTGCGTGACGCGCACTTTGACGATCGCAAATTCCGCCGCGACGAAAAACGCGTTCACAAACACGATGAGGAGGACAAAGACGGTATTAAGAACGACGTCCAGCATTACGAATTCGGATCTCAGACAGTGGAGTCAAATCAAGCATGGGCCCACTTACGTGAATCCAGGCGGTCCAGCGTACAGTTCATGATTTGAGTTAAATATACCCGAATTTCCCCTGGCCTACAAGGAAGCACAAGGATACGGTCGCAGCAACATTGGAAAAAGGAGGAACTTGGTGAATTGGCGGCCGAACTGATCCGTCGCGATGGGAGAAGAGCGCGGGACTTATCGTCTCAGCCGCTCCGAGATCCACCCGAGGTACGATTCCATCTTGCCGAGGAAGTTGAGGTAGGCGGTGGACCACTCGACAGGGTTCGCGGGCTGCGGCTTTCCCAGGCACTCCTGAAACACCTTTGAAACAGATGCAGCAACTCTGTGCTTGCCCTCTTCCACCACCGCCTCGACCGTCGACGAATAATAGGCCCGGAGGCTGCTAATGTCCCACAGCACGCGCGCTTCCGGGGTATGTCGGGCAAAAAATGAAAGATCAGTCTTGCCGACGCCCGAGGTCTCGTAGATCAGGAGGTTCCAGCGCTCCATGATTTTCCTGAACTCGTCTTCCGTGTGGCAGACATCCATCGGGAGTCGCGCCGCAGCATTCTCAGTCGCCAACGTGTGACGGAAAAGAATATCACCGCCGAGATATTCGGAGAGAAGGTTGACATCCTTACGATGTGCGAGGACGCGCCGCACGGAAAAATACGTCTCACGCTCGAAGTCCCTGCCGGTAATCGGCGCATGCTGCGGCGGTTGCTTCGCCATCCTTTTCATCCGCACCTCGAACTCTGCATCCGTCTCTTGGGGCACAGCTTTTCGCGCTCCCCGCATATCTCCGCCAATCGGGCCTCTGTGAGCTTGAGGAAGCTCGAGGATCTTTGTCCGGGTCTCCAGCTCAAGATCATCAAATTGTTTGGCTGACTGCGCAGCTGAGGGCAGTTGGTCCGCTTGCGCTTGAAGAAGGGACAACAGCTTCGTCCAGATCCGATCCTTGTAGACTGATTTGAAGTGGGACATATCCGCCAGAACGTACAGATCCTCTTCCACACACGAGCAGACTGTGTTGAACAGCCGCGTGATCCGGTGTTCCCCAATCTTCCTGTCGTCGATCTGACGCATCGTATAATCGACGCCGGCCATCGTCGTGTCAAAAACCATCGCCTTCTTGCGGTGGCCGTGGAAGGTCTGCGGGGTTCCTACCTCGACGTTCCAGATGGAGTGCAGCCGCATTTGTTGTCTTGCATACAGGGACGGTCCTTGGAACGGCACCACGACGCCGACATCGACAGCATTGCGATGCGGCTCCATGAGGGCATGCTTGACAAGGTCAACGACCTTCCTGGTATGAGCATCGTTGTACGGGAGGATCCGCCTCCTGCCACCAAATTGTCGGCAGGAGGAATGCAAGTCGCTCGTGTCGATAAAATAGATCTTCCCTTCGGGGTGTTGCGGCACGAAAACGTGGATCGCATCGTCAAAGAGACCAGAGGCCATGAACAGCGAAAGCTTCGACGTGACGGCAAAGTGCGACGAGAGAAAAATCGACCATCGTCTGTTCCGCTGAGACCACTCCACCAGCTGATGAAGCTGATCGGATTTTGCCAGGTGAAGAAAGATATCCGTTCGCAGCCAGGTCTGCGCAAGCTCATTCGTCCCGTATGATTCCGGACCAACCTGATAGGGGTCCCCCGCAAGGACCATTGACCCATCAGCGAACAGCGCAAGGGCAGCAAGCTCCGGTATGGAGGCGGATTCAGCGTCGTCCACGATGATGAGGTCAAACCGGCAGTTTCTCAAACGAGGATCGGAGAGGGCTGTTGCGAGAGTCGCTATCACAAGTCGCTTCGAAGCGAGAAGCTCAAGCACGTCGACCGCTGTCGCGGCCTCGACCTCGCCCATGACCTTCCCCAGGCCGTCGAGCTCCCCGATCTTCCTGACCGCGATTTGATACTCCTTCAGCTCGCTCGAGTCAATGGGGGTTTGAGCTTCAGCCCGCATCAGTTCCGCCGTCAGAGCTTGTTGGATCGTCTGGAGCTTCTTCTGCAGCGCTTGTTTTTCAGCCAACTGCTTCTGCGCGGTCACCAGCTCCTCTTTGTTGAAGCTCTTCTTGAGCTTCTCCAACATCGAAGCATGCTGCGCCTTGCCGATCATCTCTCTCAGTGCACTCACTTCTTCGTTGACCTTCGCCAGCTGCTTCCGGTTCTCATTGCCGCGCTCGCGCAGGCCCGTCAGGTTCGCGTAGAAACCCTCGTGAAGAAACTGATGGATTCTCGTCTTCCAGTATACTTGAAGCAGCGCGACTCGTTCCTCAATCGGCTTTCGCCTCTCGTTTTTCTTCAGGGCGACTTCACGCTCCAGCGACAGCGCCGCTACAGATTCAGAATTGATGCTCAGCGGCAATCCAATCCGCGCTGCAACACCTCCCAGCTCCACCCCAAGCTCTTTGCTGAGCGCGTCCATGCGAATCACCATCCGATCAACGCTGTGCGCGTTTGATCCTACGAAAAGGACTCGTTTGCCCGCCTTGACAAAGTTCAGCGCGATCAAAGCTGCAAGCTGAGTCTTACCCGAGCGAATTGGACCCCAGACGTACGAAACTCGGTTCGTCAGAATCCGCTTGACGGCGTCCTGCTGTTCCTGCGATGTCGCAGGAAGAAAGCTCGGCTCAAAACCCGCCTGGTGCTCGTTTGCATCGCCATCGGGTTGGAGCAGGATTGAAGCGATGGCATGATCGGCCTTGGTTTCTCCGAGTGCGTCAACCACAGGCTTGAGATGCTCCTCGTACGTCCAGCTGCATTTGATCTCTGGCAGGATTGATCCGAAATCCATTGGAAGGCCGGCGGTCAGGAATTGATTATCGAGGTTGACGATCTTCCCTTCGAGGGTCACCGGTTGAGCCTGGCTGAACGTGAAGCTCGCGCGCTCGATCCCGCGGAGATAGAGCTCCTCCGGGATCTCAAACCGGTAGTAATACTGCTCGGCAAACATTCCCAGATATTCACCGCCGAAAAGCGTGAGCTCGTGACGAGCGTCCCGAAGCTGGGTCGACTCAGCTTGGAGGGCCTTCGCAAGCGTCGCCAACACTGAAGACGAAGTGGTTTTTGGGGCTGGCGGGTTCATGGCTGCTTGGCGCGAGAATCTGGTGTGGCCCGATCGATGCATTGACGCAAAGGAAACACCTTCGATCTACTTGTGTAAATCTACGGAACGGCTCGGCACGCGAGTGTGGGCGTCACCACAGGATGCATGCAGCACCGATAAGGCCGGGGGGCCGTTCGTCCCTTCAAGCTTCTGGTCTGCGGGCTTTTCCTCGAGCGTAACTCACTGTGGCCTGAACCAGAGGAGGGCGAGAGCTTCGGTGCAGGGAGCATTTCTTGCAGTCAGGTGCCACCGCGGCGTACTTACGGCTTGTCCGGCAGCTCCTCGAAGGCGTCGCCGAATAACTCATCCGCAACCGCCGACGAATCAAAGAAACCGTAGAATTCCGTCCCGGCAAGTTTTCTTCTTCGGAAGTAAATCGCAAGCACAGAAATGGTGACCCCGGCAAGCAACCCGAGCAAAACGTATTTCTTCATGTTCCCCCCATCCCTCTGGTATGCTGAAAACCAAGTGCGAAGTTTGTCTCCAACGCAATATAATGGAAAGAGTTCTCATTTTCCATCGATGGGAGGCTCAGTCGTTCTTCGGACCATCAAGCAGGTGATCCGGTCACAAGCTCAACGTTCGATCCACGACAGTCTGCCGGTCGCAAAATCCGGGCGAATCACAGGATTCGGATATGCCTTCACAGCCGCCTCCATCCATCTGTGATCATCGAACTGAGGACTCCTCCAGTGATCAACCGGCTGGTCGCTGACCTTCCAGGTCGAGTCGCTGAGGATCTTCGTGATCCTCTCCCCGATCGACAGCTCCAGAGAGACGTTTACTCCCGCGGATCCGAATTCATCATAATTCGCGGCCTCGACCGCGATCGTATTCAAGCCGCGCTTCAAGAGAGAACCGACTTCCCACATCTTGACCCTTTGATGTTCGACAATCAGTGAGAGCGACTCCCGGGCCAGCACTTCGCCTACCTCCACGTTGTTGACCCAGACCTTCGCCTCGGTATCCCCGATGAGCTGCAGTTTTGCGGCCGAAGGGACCTCCTCCATCGAAAACGATTTCCTGAAATACGCGCGTCTAACCTGCTGAGCCATGGTGTCGCGCAGACGCGGGTTTCCCCGCGGATGATAGATCCACCTGCTTTCAATTGTGGGATCGCCCGCCGGCTCGCCCCGCTCCAGTTGAGTGATCGTCTCCTCCCAATACTCCGCTTGACGGTCGTAACGGAGCATCAGCCACTGGAGATTTGCTGTTCGGTTGGCCTTCAACCACAATGTTCTGAACTCCTCCTTGAGGTTCTTCAGATCCGTCACGAGACGACGGGCGGATGCCATCGCGGCTACGACCACGAAATCCTTACTCTTGATCCGAACCGTATCGTGGGACAGACTCTTCAACTGCTCACCAACCGACAATTTGTTCGCGAACCAGGAGTTCAGGTGAAGAATGAACTTCAGATACTCGAGGTGATCCCGATTGCGGGACGCGGTTGATGTGAGATCTGCGAGGAGGTCCTTCGCCAACGCCATCGTCGATCGCAGGCTCTGGACACGCCAGAGGTACGGCAAAGGGGAAGGAGGCAGCGGAAGCATGGGATGCCGCCACAATTCATTCCAGTCGATCTGGTTCACCGGGTCGCCGAGCAGCGTGTAGATCGTCTGTCCAAAGAGACCTGCCTGCCTACTGCCGAAAAACTCCTTGAAGAATTTTCCATGGAAGGTCGCAGCGTCGGCCATGAGCGGTGCCCATGCACACTCTGCCGTCCACGCATAGCCCTCATAGTTCAGCTCGCGCAGCGCTTCACCTCCGTAGTCATTCCAGTTCGACGTGAGGACCCCGAGCGAACTGTTCACGTACCCCTCGCGGTTGAGATTCTGGACGTTTACGAACGTGTTGATGTAGTGAGGAAACGGTCCCGTGAAACTCCACACGGCGGGGGAGACGACATACGGAAATCCAGCTTTCTTGAACACCTCCGCGCTCGGATAGTGCTCGCTCGCACCATAGTGCCAGTCAACGATCGTCACATCCTTTGGCATCTTGTCAAGAATCGTGGGATTGTTCAGGATGATATCGCCGTACATCATCGGCTTCTTCTTGTACTTCTTCAGGATGGCAAAGAGTTTTCTGTAATGCTCGGCGTGGACGGTCGCAAGGTCGCTCGCAGCAACACGCTGCTTGCTGGCGCCGAGGCCAACATCCCAGGATTCATCGGCGCCGATGTTGAAGTAGGAAGAGGAGAAGGCCGCGCTCAGCTCGCCGATCATCTCATCTAACATTTTGTAGATGGCATCGTCGGACACATTCAGTGTGTGAGCCCCCGGAAATTCGGCATAACGAGCAAATTCCGGAAGGATGAGAATATTCTCCCAGTGACCGAGCGTTTCGAAGATCGGGATGAGCTGTACATGGTACCGTCTTGCATACGCGTCCAGTTCCTTGATTTCAGCAGCGGTCAAATCCCCCCGGCCCCTGCCGATCTGGGGATAGTTCCTGAAGCGGAAGATGTCCTCAATGTAGGGGGAATAGACATTCAACTTGTAACGGGCCAGAAAACGGATGATCTTCTTGAAGTTGTCCATCGTCGAGACCTGTCCCCGGCTCAGATCATCGGTGATGCCCCGGATCTTCTGAAGAGGCCAATCACAGATGAAGACACCGGGCACCGCGATGCTCCTCTTGTCCCGCTCCAGCATCTGGAGGAGCGTCATCACACCATAGAATCGACCGGTCGGCGACTCCCCAATGATCACCACCCCATCCTGGTCGACATCGAGAATGTAGCCCTCATCCTTGAGCTCCCGTCCCAGCTTCAACTTCCTCTCCTCCAACCATCGACGCGCAAACGAACTTTGAGGAGAACCGACGAAGATGTAGGCTGACGAGATCCTCCGCACCGACTGCTCCCGTGCGATCTTCAGACGGAGTGACTTCAACTCTTCCAGTTGCGCATTGATCTGATCAGCCGCGAACGCGTCATCGGTGGAGGTTCCCTCGCCGAGGATGATTCTCACCTGCGAGGTGATCCTGAAGGGGGATGCCTTCGCGGTCAGCTGTTGCGGGGTAGGGATAACCTGCGGCTCATTCTTCGCGTGTTCTTCCTCTTGACTAAAGGCGCAAAGATTCACGAGAAGGAAAAGGACGGAAAGCAACGTACTCTTTTTCATCATATCACACACCAGTGCTCAGGGGGTAAGTGTTGGGCGGGTTCGCTTGGGAAACGAGATATCTCAGGACATGCGTTCTCGCTTCCGGCGAGGTTAAGGCAACTCGAAGCGCGCTGAAACTCCTGCAGGCCGCGAGCGGCCGCTCGTTTCAACGGTCCGCTCGGAACGTTTACGTGATTTCTTAAGCGACGGTTGAACCGCTTCCAGCTGCGGTGTCGGTTGCCCCTTCTTCCGACATCTTCTTCTTGAGCTCCTGAACCTCGTTCCGGATCTCCTGCGCTCTTCTCTTGAGCGCAGCCATGTGTTTTCTGACCCTGGTGCCCGCCGACTTGTTTCCCTTCAGGTAGAACTTTTCGAAGTCCTTCTGAAAGGTCTGGATCAGGTCCAGCAGTTCCTGATAACGGTTCATGCGAGAGTTCCTTTCGTTGGTTGAACTTGTCCCGTTGCTAGATTGTTTGGCGTTTCATTTCCGATGTCTCCGCTCGCATCGCCGCACTCTGCAGCCGCGCCATTGTTGAATCGGCATACGCCACGATGGCATCGGGCAGCTGGTTCGGATCGATCTTGCCCCAACTGACCGCCTCTGACGGAGTGGCACCTGAGAGTCCGCCGGTATCGGGCCGGGCGTCGGTGAACTGGACAAATACATCTGCCAACACATCTAACCGGCAACGGTTCCCGTACAACGCGGTCTCGGCCACATTCATACCGATCGAGCTGTCGCCCGGGGAGGACGTGAAGTTGTTTCTCCTCGGCATTCAGTCGGCTTGTCGTGGGGCCGAAATCGTGAAGAAGGAAATACTTCGAAAATATAGCGATTTTGATCTGGAAATCAAGGAAAAACTCGCCGACGGACGCAATCAGCCAAAGAGAACGGATCCACCATTGACATTGATGACTGCACCGACGATGTGATTCGAGAGATCAGATGCAAGGAAGAGAACCGCTCCGGCGATTTCCTCCGGCGTGCCAACCCTTCCGCGTGGGATCAGCTTCTTGATCTCCTTCACCTGCTTTGGATCTCTGAGAATATGGGCGGTCATATCGGTGTGGACCCAGCCGGGCGACACACAGTTGACGATGATATTGTGCGGTGCGAGTTCGGCGGCAAGCGCCTTGGTGAAAGCAATCACGCCCCCCTTGGATGCCGCATAATGTGAATAGAATGGCTCGCCGCGTTGTCCAGCCGTGCTCGCTATGTTGATGATCCTTCCGCTTCTTTGCCTCTTCATCACGCGGACGACCTCGTTGCAGAAGAGAAATGTCCCCTTGAGATTCGTATTCAGTGTTTCATCCCATTGAGCTTCGGTCATCCTTCCCATTTCACCGCGCTTCCATATTCCGGCATTGTTGATAAGGATGTCGATTCTCCCGAAATGCTGGAGCACGGTCTTCACCGTTCTTTGAGCGTCGCTTGCCTTTGAAACATCCGCACGAACCATCAGGCATTCGCTTCCCTGCTGTGCTACGTCGTGACCGGTTCGCTGCGCGCTCTTCGCGTCGGAGCTGTACGTAAATGCAATCGTGGCCCCGGCTTGAGCCATCATCCTCGTGATCGCCGCCCCAATTCCTCGGGAACCCCCTGTAATGAGCACCACCCTACCTAAAAGTGTTATCATTGGCGTCCTCTTGACCTCTTAGTTCTGTCATTGGCATCAGGTTTGATAGTTCTAGCTAGCAAGCTGTACGCCAGTATCACGCGGTGATATAAGGCAGTGCGAGAAAGTAGGAATCAATCCTAAAATTGCGATTTTTCCGTTGTTTTTCCACAACCATTCTTGACAATGATGGTTAATAGGACTAATTTAGTCCGAGATAACACTTATCGGCGAGACCGCATAATCGGGAAATCATTCTCAGCAATGAAAACAGGGCCAATACCTCTTCATCAGGCAGCAAAGGGAAGCTACGTCATTATTCAGCACGTTCCGGAAGGCAGGAGCAAGGCGCAATTGATTCGCCTCGGCATCTTGAAAGGGCAATTGGTGCGGTGCCTTGAGCGGCTCCCTGGAGGTACTGTCGTCATCGAGAAGAACCGGCAGGAGATAGCCATCGGCGTGGCGCTGGCAAGATTGATTCTGGTCGTCTATACGGGGACGGATTTGCTTTCGAATCCATAGAGTATCCGAATGAATGATCGTTCGATAACCGACGGGTACGGGCTGCTCTCCCACGAGCATATTGAGAAACACAAGCACGTCGGCGTCCGTGTCGCGCCTGAGGAAACATCGAACCTCAAGGTCGCGCTTGTGGGGAATCCGAATGTCGGCAAGTCTCTCTTTTTCAACTACCTCTCCGGGATGTACGTCGACGTCTCCAACTATCCGGGAACAACCGTAGAGTTAATCAAGGGGCGCTTCAAGTCGTATGATGTATTCGACACCCCTGGCGTGTACGGCATCTCCTCCTTCAACGACGAAGAGGTGGTCACGCGAGATGTCGTTCTGCAGGCCGATGTGGTTCTCAACATCGTCGACGCTGCTCACCTGGAGCGCGATCTCTTTCTCACTCAACAGCTCATTGATATGGGAAAGAAGGTCTCCGTGATGCTGAACTTCATGGACGAAGTCGAGAAGCTTGGTCTTCAGATCGATAGAGAGTTGCTCTCGAGCTGCCTCGGCGTCCCAGTCTTCGCGACAACGGCAACAAGCCGGGAAGGTTTCGACCAGATCGAACCGGCGATCGAGCAAGCGCGCAGAGGGGAGCCGGACCCGGCCCTTCACCATAGGCTGCACGGTATGCTCAGCATAACGGGGTCGGAAGCCGAAGCATTGCTCATACTCGAGGGAGACGAAACGACCGCCCGGCGGCATGGGGTCGAGCCCGGAGCGGAGCGAGACGCTGCCTATATCGACCGGCGCAATCACGTCAACCTGATCATCAATTCCGTGCTATCCGAGAAGAACCTCCGCAAACGGTTCGCGACTTCGCTCGGGCGATGGGCGGTGAATGCCTGGACCGGCGTACCGATGCTTCTGGTTGCGCTCTACTTGATTTACCTCTTCGTCGGAAAGCTCGTTGCCCAGGACATCGTCAACTTCACCGAGACAACGCTCGGCCACCAGTTGTGGGAACCCTGGATTCAGGCCATCACGGTTCAGTACATTCCGGCAAATTCTTGGCTCGGCACCCTCCTCGTAGGTGAATTTGGTGTCGTGACAATGACGGTAACGTACCTTCTTTTCTTGCTCCTCCCGCTCGTCATCGCATTCTATCTTTCGCTTGCCATCATGGAGGATAGCGGGTATCTGCCTCGGCTCGCCACGCTCGTCGATCGAAGCCTCAACGCGCTGGGCTTGAACGGAAGCGCGATCATTCCGCTCATCCTCGGCTTCGGATGCGTCACGATGGCTACCATTACCACGCGCCTCCTCGGCAGCGAGCGTGAGAAGAAAATTTCGACCGCCATCTTGCAGTTTGCGATCCCATGCTCTGCTCAACTTGCAGTCGTCGCCGCCCTGCTCGCCGGCGCAGGCTTCTCAGCGATCCTTATTTACTCCGCCACGATCTTTACAGTCTTCGTCGCTATCGGCACGATCCTTCACCACGCGCTCCCCGGCACAACCACGCCGCTGTTGATCGACCTGCCCCCGATGCGGTTGCCCCGCTTTGATAACCTCATGCGGAAGACCGCTTATCGTACATACTTCTTCATGAAGGAGGCAACGCCCTGGTTTTTCTTAGGGGCCCTCGGTGTCGGCATTATGCAGGTAACCGGTCTTTTGACCGTTTGGGAGAATCTCCTCAACCCGCTGACGACGGGCTGGCTGCAGCTTCCCCGTGCAGCTTCAACCGCGTTCGTGATGGGAATGGTCCGGAGGGACTTCGGCGCTGCCGGCCTGTATCAACTTGCGCTCACTCCCCATCAGATCATCGTGTCACTCGTCACCATCACCCTTTTCACGCCTTGCATCGCGTCGCTGATGGTGATGCTGAAGGAGCGCGGACTGAAGGAGGCTACGCTGGTATGGACCGGAACATGGGTCACGGCGTTCCTAGTCGGAGGCCTGCTCGCGCAGATATTGATATGATGACGCTGACAGAGAAGCTCCGCTCGGAGGCTCGCACATGCCCGCAATGCCACTACATCATCGATAACCCGTTCAGCGAGCGGTGCCCACGGTGTTTGACTGTCGTGCCCATCATCGATCCGGGGTGCAGCAAGTGCGTACACAGAGCCGGGTGTCCAGTCTCGAGCATGGTGAAACAAGCTGCTAAGTCGCCGTAGGAAAACCGTCGTAGGATTGAAAAAAAGAGAGTGCATCACCGCACAGTAACCTCACGTAAGGTCAACGGTAATGCACCCTTCGTACAGAACGGAGGGCCACCGAAATGACTCCCCTTTCAGCGCTGAATATAGGCAGGAAGACACGCTGAGTCAAGAGGTGAAGGGGTCCTTTCTGGTGGTGCTTACATTACACATCATCAACACACGAAAGCACAAGCCGAAAGGAGACTATGAGAACATCCCATTCACTCTTGGTAATCCTGTTCTTCTTAGCGTCTGTTCCCACCCTCGTGTGGGGAAACGAGCGGAAGTTTGGATATACATACGAGACATCGGTGCTACCGATCGGCGCTCGTGAGATTGAGCTTTGGAACACTTTTCGGAATGACCGAGGTTATTTCTACCGTAGGATGGATCAAAGGATTGAATATGAATTTGGTGTCGGCAGTAACCTGATGTCAGCATTGTATCTCAATTATAGCTGGCGTTTGGAGGATGCCAACGGCAGTGCCCCCGGCGGATCGGCCGTCGCGAGTTCCTCGTTGAGCATCTCGAATGAGTGGAAATACAAGATTCTGGACCGGGTCGCGGATCCCGTGGGGCTCGGGCTTTATGGAGAAGTAACCCTGGGCCTCGACGAGTTCGAGTTCGAAGGGAAGCTGCTGGTCGATAAGCAGATCGGGAAATGGCTGCTGGCGTTCAACGCCGTTGTAGAGAATGAATGGGAGACGGAATTTACTGCGGGAGAGACGGAGACTTCATCGGAGGTAGTGGCAGAGTTCGATCTCGGAATTGCTTATGCTCCGCATCCACAATGGTCGCTCGGACTCGAAGTGCGCAACCATAACGAGATCGTGAAGGGCGATTGGGAACACTCTGCGCTTTTCGCCGGACCAGTGGTCTCGTACTCCGCAGAGTCGTGGTGGGCGACACTCACGGTGCTCCCACAGATCACGAGCATCAGGGGAGCAACGAGCGGGAACCTTGTCCTAGTTGGACACGAGAAGCTCGAGGCCCGTTTACTCTTCTCCTTTCATCTATAATCTATGAGAACAATCGCCGTATGGTTCATGATCATTGGAACCGCGCTCGTCGCATCGTGTGCGGGCACGGTTCCCAAGCCCACTCCCTCTCACCTGCGATGGGCTTCGCTACGGTGGCCCGGTATGCAAATGCAAGACCTCATGTCCGGACGCCAACTCTATGTTCTCAAGTGCTCGGGCTGTCACAGCCTCCACAGACCCGATGAGCTTCCAGCTCTGCAGTGGGAGAAGACGGTAGCCGAGATGATGACACGGGCGAAACTCACGAGCGAGGAGGCACAGTTGATTGTTCGCTATCTGGTCACCGTATCGGCAACGAAGGAAGGTGCGCCGTACGAGAATGGTGTTACGAATGGAAGCAAGTGGATCCAGGAATGCACAAGTATTGGAAGCAACGATTTATGAGGCACTCAAAGAGTGTTATGACCCGGAGATACCGGTTGACATCGTGAACCTCGGCCTTGTCTACGGCGTCACGATCGTCGACGACTGGGTGGGGGTCAAGATGACGCTAACCTCTCCCGGATGTCCCGCCAGCAGCATGATTTCGTCGCAAGTCAAGGAGCGGCTGAAGAAGATACCCGGCGTCGCCGACGCAGATGTGCGGATCGTCTGGCAGCCTGAATGGAATCCGGAGAGGATGAGCGATGAGGCGAAGAGGAAGCTTGGTTGGAATAAGTAGGGAGTGAGGCATAGTGCAGTACGGAGTATGGAGAAGGCGCCTTTTATGTTTTGCCCGGCTGCTCCATGCCGAGCGAAAAAGCCATCTCCAAATCGTATCGGGAGTAGACACGGAAAGCGATCAAGGTTTCCGATCTTTCGATGCCGTTCACCATCCTGATTTGCTCCGTTACGATCTTCGCCAATTGATCGTTCTCCTTGACGCGAATGACAGCCGTCAGATCATATCGGCCGGCAACAGAATAGACCTCGGTCACTCCCTCAATAGCGATAATCCTCTCCGCCACAGTGTTGATTTTGTCGCGCTCGACATTCAGCAAGACCAAAGCTGTAACCATTGCGCCATCTCCTTTCTCGCTCTCAGTCTCATTTGAGCTGTTGTTCAAGAGTCTTGATACCATCTTCGACTTCGTTCCGCGGCAAGTTTCCTCGTTGAAGCTGTTCGTCGCTTTTCAATCGAAGCCGCTCATAGAACCTGACTCCCTCCGCCACGAAGCTTGATTCCTCTTCAATAACCTCAGACAGAATATTCTCGGCCAGATCGAACTGCCCCTTGTATTCATAATACCGAAACAGCTTTTGCCGCAGCGGCAACGGGAGCTGATGGTCGGATACAGTCTGGATCAAGTCTTCAACCATGTTAGAGTACTCTTCTGGGAGCACGTCGGTTTCCCGCGAGAGCAGCTCGAGGAACAGGCTTAGGGACGTCACAGAGCATGAATGACTCGCTGCTTCGTTCCCTTGGAGTGCCTTGAGCTCTCCTACCATACGCAGGAACTCGGCTGCCGCCATACACTTTTCGACATCGAAACGGTCGCCGAGGCTCATCAGGCGAATAAGCTCCGCGTCTGAAAGCGTTGTGAGCATTGGGAGGCCCACCCCCAAGAGCTGCTTTGAAGACTGGCCGACTTCCGCCAACGCGTCGTCGTAGCGTTCTTCCGCTTCGAGCTTGAGGACCTTGGCAAGCACCCGCGCCAGCTGATGGATCATCCGAAGGAAATAGTCTTTTCTGATCACTCAAACAGACTCCTATTGGGAACGCAAGAGAAAGTACCGATCAAAGGAGGAAAAAACAAGCGCAAGTCCTAAACACGAAATCCGAAGCACGAATACCTAAACAAATTCGAAGTTTCAAAATTCAAAACTTCTACCGATCTTAGCTCGAGGGGGGGATTTCATAGTTTGGAGTTCTCAGTCTTGAGTTTCGAGCTTGTTTAACATTTCGAACTTAGGATTTCGGATTTCACCATGCGTATCCTCGCATTCACTGACATCCACGGGGCATTCGGTAAGGTGGAGGAGATCCTCTCGAGGGAATCTCCATTCGATGTGATTCTCATCGGCGGCGACCTCACGACACACGGCACACCCAGCGAGGCGGAGGGGGCGATCAGGCAATTTCGCCGATTCGGCAAGCCCCTTCTCGCCGTTGCGGGAAATATGGATTCTCCCGCGACCGACGACATTTTCACGGACCTTGGGATTTCCCTCAATGGAAAGGGTGTTGTTATTGACGGCGTCGGCTTCTTCGGCGTCTCGGGCTCCCCGTTCACTCCCATGAATACCCCCTACGAGGTATCGGAGGAGGAGATCGGGAAGAGGGCGGAGGCGGGATGGCAGCAGGTCGAAACGGCCCGCTGGAAGGTTTTTGCGCCCCACGCACCGCCGCGTGATACGAAGCTCGACAAGATCTTTCTCGGCAAGCATGTCGGGAGCTCGGCTGTGCGAGAGTTCGTTGAGAAGCGGGAGCCTGATCTCGTGATCTGCGGCCACATCCACGAGGCGCGGGGCATCGGCACACTTGGAAAGAGCAAGATGGTGAACTGCGGGCCGGCTGGTCGCGGATACTATGCAGTCGCCGAAATCGGTGATGATATAACGATTCAGCTTCGAGGATAACAAAGGACTCAATCTCTTGACGAGGAGTACGTAATGCCCGATTCAGTTGGATTTGTCGGCTTGGGAATGATGGGTGCTCCGATGGCAGCAAGGTTGCTGAAGTCGGGCCATCGGCTCTCGGTCTACAATCGTACGAAGAGCAAAGCGGAGCCGCTCCTGACGCAAGGAGCTGTTTGGTGTGTAAGCGCCGGTGCTGTCGCGCGGGCAAGCAACATCGTCTTCTCGATGGTATCGAACCCCGCAGCGCTCGAGGAGGTGTCCCTCGGCAACCAAGGAATTCTCGATGGACTCAATAAGGGGGGAATTCACGTGGATACGAGCACTGTCTCGCCCTCCCTCACCTGCGATCTTGCCCAACGGTATCGGGCAACGGGTCGCGTGTTTCTTCACTCGCCGGTTCTCGGCAGCATCCCGCAGGCGGCGGATGGAACCTTGCTGCTGTTCGCCGGCGGGGACGAAGATGCATACCGGCGTGTTGAGCCGCTGCTCCACCTTTTGGGGAAGCAGATCTGGAGATTTGAGCACGCTGAACAGGCGTCGCACATGAAACTCCTCTGCAATCTCTTCATCGCGGGGATGATTGCGACCCTCGCGCAGGCACTCGTCTTCGCGCAGAAAGCGAACGTCGATCCCCGTACACTGCTCGAAGTTATCGGCCAGTCTCAGCTCAACCTCATGATCGAAGCTGCCGAAGCCGTCGGCGCTCCTCTTCCCGCCATCGAGATTGCGCAACAATTGCTCGTCGAGGGACAGCGTGCAGGGTTTGGCAAAGAGGACTACTCGGCGGTCGTGAAGGTGCTCCAGTCACAGACAGCGAAGTAGCCCGGTGGCCAACAGAAAGACCACATTGGTCTTGTTCGATCTAGGGAACGTGCTCGTTTACATTCACCCCGAGGCGTTCCTCCAGACATTGGGCATCGACAGTCCGGAGAACCGTCTCTACTATCAGCCGCTCGTGATAGCGATCGTCAAGCGCTACGAGCGGGGAGACGATTCGACCGAAGGGTTTTTGCATCAGATGGATGATCTCTTCAATCGTAGCCGGAGCGGGTCTGAGAACCGCCCGCACCAGCACACCAGGCAATTTAGGGGTGAGGAATTCAAGCGCGCGATGCTGACAGTGGTCGGGAAGCCGGTGGAAGGCATGGAAGATCTCGTCCGTCGCGTTGCGTCCAAAGCGAGCATCGGTTTGCTGAGCAACACGAACCCGCTGCATTACGAACTTGGCTGCAAAAACCTGCGCGTCCTGCAATTCATACCGCACCATTTCCTTTCGTATCAGCTTCGCGCCCTCAAGCCCGAGCCGCTGATCTTCGAGAAGATGCTGGAACGGCTTTCCTTCAACCCAACCGACATCTTCTACGTCGATGATGTTGAGGAAAACGTTCACGCCGGTGAGCAGCTTGGATTCGCGTGCCATTTGTTCCGGGAGAGGCAGGTGCTCGAGGAGGAGCTCAGGGGTCGAGGTTTAATCTGACTTCAGGATGGCACGACCTGCCAGCCTATAGAGATGTCGCGCTTCTTCCCAGGTTGCGGAGCCCGCCTCTGGAGTATCGAGTTCACGGAAGCGTGTTTCGTTCGATCTACTGCCCTTCTTGCCAGGCACGCGAATCTGAAAGCCGCGCACCCCCTTCGTATCCTAACAGGCTTTCAACCTCCTTCCGGATGCCGCAAAGTGGGGATTCTTCCCCACCGCGGAACCTCAACATTATCAGCCCTTTTTCCACCCAAACGAAAACCCCTGATTTTCTGTGATTTTTGTACTTGACTTTAACATCCATTTCCGTAAATTTCGTTCTCGCGTGGGGAAAAGTGGGGAATAGAGGGTAGATATTTTCCAATAAAATCAGGCACTTCTGAAGGCGCTTTTTCATGTCTTCATTCAAGGGGCGTTACTCGTACTCGGTCGACAACAAAGGCCGCATCGCGCTTCCGGCGAAGCTCCGGAAGAACGTTTCCCCGGGGGCGAACGAAACGTTCATCATCACGCGCGGATTTGAACAGTGTCTCTTTGTCTATCCACAGGACGAGTGGTCAAAAGTGGAAGATTCGATCCGAGGCCTCTCCCCCTCCAATCCCCAGCATCGCTTCTTTGTCCGAACGCTTTTGCAATGGGCGATCGATTGCCAGCTCGATAGCCAGGCCCGCATCACGATTCCACAGGACCTGCTGAAGTTCGCCGGTATCGAAAACGAAGTTCTGATCCTTGGGGTTCTCGAACGCGTCGAGGTCTGGAACCCGAAAATCTATGAAGAATATATGAACAACCAGCCGGCAACGTACGAGACCGTTGCCGAGGCTGTTCTGAAGCCATCGTCTTAGATTGGCGTACTCGGCTGTGCGTCTGGCATCGTACCATACGCCGGTTCTCCGGGAAGAGGCGCTCTCACTGCTCATCACGATGACCGGCGGCGTGTACGTCGATGCGACGCTCGGGGGAGGCGGCCACGCAGAAGCGATCCTCAGAAGGCTCGATCCCAGCGGGATTCTCATCGCTCTCGATACCGACCCAGACGCCGTCCAAGTCGCAGCAACGAGGTTATCGCAGTTTGGTGAGCGAGCGATCCTCGTCCACGACAATTTTCGGAATGTTGCGTCTGTTCTCTCACAGAGGGGGTTCAAACAGGTCAACGGCATCCTCTTCGATCTCGGAGTCTCGTCATACCAGATCGATGAGCCATCGAAAGGCTTCAGCTTTCGCGGCGACGAACGGCTCGATATGCGGATGGACCGCGGACAAACCCACGATGCGCACGAGGTGGTCAATCGATACGACGAGCGGAAACTGGCAGAAACGTTTTGGGAGTACGGTGAAGAGAGAGCCTCCCGCGCGATCGCCCGGGCAATCATTCGTCACAGGACGAGATCAACGATCGAAACGACGAGCCAACTTGCCGCAATCGTTGAGTCGGTCGTGGGAGACCGGTTCCTGGTAAAGTCTCTCGCCAGGGTCTTCCAGGCGCTTAGGATCGAAGTCAACAATGAGCTTGAGAACCTGCAGGCAGCACTCGATCGGACGATTCCGATCCTTGGCCCTGGCGGTCGGGTGGTGGTGATCTCGTATCACTCTCTCGAGGACCGGATTGTCAAAGAGACGTTCAGGCGTGCAGCGGCAAAGTCATATGCCTCGGGAAACAAGCTTGTGCCTGATGTCAAGGTGGAGCCGAAGCTGAAGATCTTGACCAAGAAGCCCATTCAGGCTTCAGCGGTGGAGAAGCAGAATAATCCTCGAGCGCGAAGCGCAAAACTGAGAGCAGCAGAGAAGCTGTGACGACATTGTTCCTGATTCAAACCTTGCCCCAGGCAACACACGAGAGAATCTTGACCCGCGCGTAACTCATTCCATGGCAAAGGCTTACCGAAATAGCGCTGAGATCCTTGCCGAGCATGCTCTGCAACCCGATGAGCCGAGGGGGAGCAAAGCAGGGGCCAAGAGACAGCCTTCAGTTGCGCCGCTTCCTGAGCCGACGCGTCGGATGATCTACAGCGGCACGATGCCCGTTCCCCCGGAGCCGGATGCGCCAGCGGGTGTTTATCTTCCGCCGAAGAATCGGAAGGCTGCAAGGCGGAGAGTCTCCCCTTTCAATATTATCGTTGCGCTGATGGTCATGGCGGCAGCCATCGTCCTCTACATCAGCAACATCATCGCCGTCAACCAGCTTGTCAACGACATCCACAAGCAGGAGGTGCGGCTCCAAGACCTCCTGAATGAGCAGGAAGTGCTCCGGGCGAAAACGAACCAGATGTCAAGCCTCGAGCGTATTCGGAAGCGCGCCGAAGAGGAGCTTGGGCTGCAGAATCCGACCCAGGCCCCCGCAGAGCTGCTGGTAGACCCCGAGAAGGTGCGTGAAGTCCAAGAAGCCATGCAGAAGCATTGATGCCAGCGAAGGATCCCATATTGCCGCAGCAGGTTCCCGGCGCGCCGGACGGTGACGCGGTCCGGCAGGCAAAGGGGCGGCTGTTCGTGCTTAAGCTCGCGTTCGCCCTCTCGTTCCTTCTGATCGCGGGGCGCCTCGTGCAGATCCAGATCTTTGAAGCGGCGAAGTATCGGGCCATCGCCCGCAGACAGTACGAGCAGCGGGTCATTCTACCCGCGATGCGCGGGGACATCGACGACCGGAACGGCAACGTGCTGGCTTCGAACTCGAGGTTTGTCTCGTTCGCTGCTGATCCGAAGATCGTTGGCGAGGGGGCAGATGAGGCGGCGCAGAAGTTTTCAGCGGTCTTCGGGCGGCCCCAATCGTTCTACCTCAGCAAGCTGCAGACTGCGTTCGCCTCCAGCACGCCGAAGCGGTTCGTCTGGCTTGAGCGTCGCGTACCCATCGACGTTGTGAAGAAGATCCAGGCGTTCAAGCTTCCCGGTATCGTGACGGTCGAGGAGCCGAGGCGGCTCTATCATTACGATGACGTGGCCGGAACGCTGATCGGCTTCACCGACATTGATAACAAAGGCATCTCGGGGCTCGAGCTGGAATTCGATGAATACCTGAGAGGAAAAGACGGCTCGGTCGTGATGCAGCGAGACGGCCTTGGCCGTTCGCGTGCCTCCGTGGACTATCCTCGCGTCGAGCCGCGTGACGGGTGCAATGTGACACTCACGATCGACCTCGCTTACCAGTCCATCGTCCAGGAAGAGCTCAAGAAGGGCGTCGAGCTCAACAAAGCGGAGGCCGGCCTCGCTGTGATGCTGAATCCCAAGACGGGCGAGGTGCTCGCGATGGCGAACGTGCCCGGCCTGAACCCGAACGATCTCAAGTCGTACGATGTCGATGCTGCCCGCAATCGCATCGTGACCGATATCTTCGAGCCGGGATCGGTCTTCAAGATTGTCACTGCATCGGCCGCATACGAAAACCACGTCGTCACACCCGAAAAACGGTTTTACGCCGAGCACGGTCGGTACGTCGTTCCCAGCAAGCGCGGCAGGGGCAGGACGATCACTGATGCGCACGAGTATGATTGGCTCACGTTCCAGGAAGCCATCGAGCTGTCGAGCAATATCGTAATGGCGAAGGTGAGCCCCCTCGTCGGTGCGGAACATTTGTATCGACAGGCGCGGGACTTCGGCTTCGGCATACCGACAGGCATCGAGTTGCCGGGTGAGGTTCGGGGCAGGCTCAAGAAGCCGTTCGAATGGTCCGGAACCACCCTTCAGACGATGGCGTATGGCTACGAGGTAGCCGTGACGCCGTTGCAGCTTGTCTCCGCGTACGCGGCGGTTGCCAACAACGGCATGTTGATGAAGCCGATTATCGTCTCTCGCGTCGAGAACAGCGTGGGTGACGGGGTCTTCGAACAGCGTCCTCAGACGGTCCGCAGGGTCATCTCGCCGGAGACGGCGGCTCTCCTGAGGCAGGCCTTTGAAGGCGTCGTCGAGCGCGGCACCGCGAAAGATGTTCACCTCCCCGGCATTCGCATTGCGGGAAAAACAGGGACTTCGCGCAAAGTCGTCGACGGGCGGTACGGCTTAGGAAGCTACACGGCGTCCTTCGTCGGTTTCTTCCCCATCGAAGAGCCTCAGGTTGTTTGTCTGGTGATGCTGGACAATCCGAAGGCACGCGGGTACTACGGCGGCATCACGAGCGGTCCGGTGTTCCGCGCCATTGCCGAACGGATCATCAACACCACGGGGCGATTTACGAAGAAACCACCAGTGAACGAGCAAAGCCCGAAAGGCGGCATCAGCGTCCCGGATGTTCGGACCCTCCAGTTGAACATCGCGGCCAAGATGTTGGAAGGAATGGGATTGAAAGGCCAACCGGTCGGGACAGGAGATATTGTGGTTCGTCAGGTACCGGGGCCGGGCAAACACCTGGAACCGGGGGATGTCGTTCAGCTTGTCCTCATCGGTGAGGAGGCGGACGAAGCCACCGGGAGGATGATGGTCCCGGATGTACGGGGAATGAGTTTACGGCGCGCCATCAACAGGCTTGTTGTTGACGACTTCGATGTAAGCGTGCGCGGCTCGGGAGTCGTAGTGGAACAGACCCCCACGGGGGGACAAAAAGCTCAGGCCGGCGCAACGATCCACTTGGTCTGCGAGCCGCGCACGATTAGTTCAGCAGTATTGTATTGAACGTCTCAGCCACGGCACACGGAATGAAGTTAGGGCAGCTCCTGGAAGGGGTCACGGTGACCAAGCTCTTTCAGACGATGTACGGACGCAAGGTGGTAACGCAGGACATTGAGGTCAGCCGGATTCAGTACGACTCTCGACGCGTGGAGCCGAACGACTGTTTCGTAGCTATTCGGGGGACGGGAACGGACGGACACCGATTTATTCAGTCAGCGATCAACCGGGGTGCGAGGGTGGTTGTGCTGCAGAGCGAAGCGGCCCTGCCCGATTCGCTCTCCATGCACGCCGGCGTGGTCAAACTCGTCGTCCCCGATAGCCGAAAAGCATTGGCGGTCATGTCGGCAAACTACTTCGGCCATCCATCGCGCCAGCTCACGATGGTTGGCGTCACGGGCACGAACGGCAAGACGACCACGACGCACATCGTCAAATCGATCCTTGAGGCGGCAGGTCGGCAAGTGGGCCTGATCGGCACGATCGAATACAAGGTCGGGGATACCGTCATTCCCGCAACGCACACCACTCCCGAATCGCTTGAGTTGAACGAGCTGCTTGCCCGGATGGTGCAGTCGGGCTGTACCTCCATCTCGATGGAGGTCTCTTCGCATGCCCTACACCAGTCACGGGTCTACGGCCTCGAATACGACGTCGCGGTGTTCACGAATCTGACGCAAGATCATTTGGACTACCACGGTTCGATGGATGAATATTTTCGTGCAAAGAGACTCCTGTTCGAAGGATTGACGGCCGACGCCTGCGCGGTGACAAACCTTGATGACCAATGGGGCTCGAAGATGACGATCCCTGGTGGTACTCGTCGGCTGACATACAGCATCACCGCACCCGCAGACGTCCGGGCGACGGACGTGGAACTGTCCATGCAAGGAACATCGTTTACCGCCAACTTCAGGGGGCGTCAGATGGCGATCTCCTCCCCGCTCGTGGGCCGCTTCAACGTCTACAACATTCTCGCGGCGTTCACCGCCGGGCTCGCGCTCGATATTCCTCACAAAACGATTGCCACGGGCATTGGGAACGTCAAGTCTCTTCAAGGACGCTTCGAGCGCATCGCATCGCCGAAGGGATGGACCGCGATCGTCGATTACGCACACACGCCGGATGCATTGGAGAAGTGTCTTCGGGCCATTCACGATATCTTGCCAAAGAGCAACCGCGGGAGAGTGATCACGGTGTTCGGGGCCGGCGGCGATCGCGACAGGACCAAGCGGCCGGTGATGGGGAAGGTCGTGAGCAGCCTGAGCGATCTCTCGATCGTCACGTCTGACAACCCCCGGACCGAAGACCCCCAGCGAATTGTCGACGAGATCGTCCGGGGGATCGCCAATGGCGCCGAGGCAATTCAAGTCCTCGACCGACGAGCTGCCATCAAGAAGGCCCTCGGGTTAGCGGGGCGAGGAGACGTCGTGCTGATTGCCGGGAAAGGACACGAAGACTACCAGGTCATCGGCAAAGAGAAGATTCACTTCAGCGATCGGGAAGTTGTGGAGGAATTGATCAATACGTGAAGCTCACGCAGAAGGACATCTTGAGCGTCGAGCACGTGCAGGCCGTCGGGTTCGACACGGCGAAGCGCTTCGCCTGTACGGGAATCTCAACTGATTCTCGCACGATTCACAGCGGCGATCTTTTCTTTGCGGTACGCGGTGAGACGTTTGACGGTCATAACTTCGTGACCAAGGCCGTCGAAGCCAGCGCGGCCGGTCTCGTCGTTGATACGCAATGGGCGGACGCAAATCCGATCCTGCTTTCCAGCTTGAACGTGCCGCGGCTGATCGTGGAGGACACCGTTCGCGCCCTTGGCCAGCTGGCCACGGCGTACCGACGGCGGTTCAAGATCCCGGTTCTCGTCATCGGCGGCAGCAATGGAAAGACAACGACCAAAGACATGGTGCGTGCAGTGCTCGGCGCCAAGTACAGGGTGCTCGCTACAGAGGGTAACCTCAACAATCACCTTGGCGTACCGCAGACACTCTTTCAGCTAGAGAGAAAGCATCAGGTCGCCGTCATCGAAATCGGCACGAACCATTTTGGCGAGATCGCCTCCCTGTGCTCGATCATCGAGCCCACCCATGCTCTCATCACCAATATCGGTCGCGAGCACCTTGAGTTTTTTGGATCACTTGGGGGCGTTGCCAGAGCGGAAAGTGAAGCCTTTGACTGGTTGCGAACGAATCGGCGCAAGATCGCGACGGGTTTCGTCAACAGCGACGACGCTCGCCTGTTGAAGAAGGCCCGGGGATTGAAGAAGCTGATTCCATTCGGCTTCAGGAAGCATCCGGCGGTCAAAGGAAAGCTTCTCTCCTTGAACGAGAGCGCATGCGCATGTCTTGAAGTGAAGGCGAGAGGAAAGAAGTCCTTCACCGTCGAGCTCTCGGTACCCGGAGAACATAATGCGCAGAACGCTCTCGCCGCGGCAACGGTCGGTCTGTTCTTCAGAGTTCCGGCCGCGAAGATCCAGAAAGCACTTTTGTCCTTCAGCGGATCCAGCAAGCGCATGCAGCGCGTGAAGCTGAACGGAGCTACGGTTCTGAACGACACGTACAACGCCAACCCGGATTCAGTCATGGCTGCCTTTCAAACGTTGCGGGCGGCGAGCACACCGGGGAAGAAGATCGCCGTGCTTGCAGACATGCTTGAGCTCGGTGAGAACGCGATCGACGAGCATCGCCGCATCGGTCAGGCCGCCGCGACATACGGCGTCGAGTACCTGCTGACGTACGGATCGCTGGCCAAACACATTCATGACGCGGCAGCGACGAAATTCAAGGCTCATTACGACCAGAAGAACATCCTGTCGGAGTATCTTGCTGAGCTCTTGACCGATGGGGACATCGTCCTGATCAAAGGCTCACGCGGGATGAGGATGGAGGATGTGGTAACATTTCTGACGGAACGCGCGAAGGAAGCGCACGGCACGTCGGAACAGGCGGCATAGCTCATGCTGTACTATCTCTTTACATATCTCCATGACCAGCAGATCGACATCCCGGGATCTGCGATGTTCCGCGCCATCACCTTCCGCGCGGGGGCAGCTGCGCTCACGGCATTGATCATCGCATTCTGGCTGGGACCGAAGATTATCCGGAGACTCCGAGAGCTGCAGATCGGCGAGGCCGCAAAGCTCGAGGCTCCGAAGACGCACCTCACCAAGGCCGGCACCCCGACGATGGGCGGGCTCATCGTCCTCGCGTCGATCATCATCCCTAGTTTTCTCTGGGCGGACCTGGAGGATATGTACGTCATCCTGATCCTCTTTGTCACCATTACTCTGGGCGCGGTTGGTTTTCTTGACGACTACCTCAAAGTCGTGAAGAAGAAGCCGAGAGGATTGATCGGGCGATACAAGATCGTCGGACAGGTGGTCGTCGGCCTCGTCGTCGGGGGCGTCATCTTCTTCTTCCCGCAATGGATTGACCCGAGCCTCGTTGCGCTCAAATCGAAGACCACCGTCCCCTTCTTCAAGTTCCTGGAATTCGACCTCGGATGGTTCTACATACCGGTGGTCATCTTCATCATTACCGCGACATCGAATGCGGTGAACCTGACAGACGGGCTCGATGGGCTCGCGATCGGGACGGTGGGAATCGTCGGCCTGACGCTCGCGATCATCGCCTACATCTCCGGCCACGCAGAGTGGAGCCGCTATCTGACGATCCCTCACCTCCGAGGCAACGGCGAGCTGGCGATCTACTGTTCCGCCCTCGTCGGGGCCTCCTTGGGATTTCTCTGGTTCAACTCGTATCCGGCACAGGTCTTCATGGGTGACACCGGCTCATTGGCTCTCGGCGGCGCCATCGGGGCGATGTGCGTGCTCATCAAGAAGGAGCTGCTGCTGCCGACGCTCGGGGGTGTCTTTCTGATGGAGACCCTCTCTGTCATCATTCAGCGAATGTACTTCAAGTATACGAAGAGAAAATACGGGGAGGGTCGGCGCGTCTTCAAGATGGCACCGATCCATCACCACTTTGAGCTGCTCGGCTGGCCCGAGCCGAAGATCGTGACGCGCTTTTACATCGTCGCGATCCTTCTGATGATCTTGAGTCTCGCCACCTTCAAGGTGCGGTAAGGAGAACGATCGGGAGGAACTATGCAGGAAAACTTTACTGTCGGTTGGGGCACGCTCGCTTTGATCAACGCAGCGATCGCTCTGGTGAGAAAGTACTGGGTCTGAGAATATTTTTGGGAATGATGAGATCCAGAACCGTTGTTCGTGTCAAATGGATATTTCACAGCTCCGAAACAGGAACGTCACTGTCATCGGCGCCGCCCGAAGTGGCGTCGCAGTTGCCGCGCTCTTACAGGATGAGGGCGCGCGGGTTTTCGTCAGCGACAAGGGAGAGGCCGAGAAGCTGAGGGCTGAAGCTCAGGTGCTCTCACAGGCAGGGATCGCGTGGGAGCTGGGCGAGCATACGGATCGAGCGTATGATTGTTCTTTGATGGTTCTAAGCCCGGGAGTTCCCAGCAACGCTCCCGTGGTGACCGAAGCGCAGAAGCGCGGTATCAAGATCGTCAGCGAGGTAGAGGTAGCAAGCTGGTATTGTCGTTCGCCCATCGTTGCCGTCACAGGCTCCAACGGCAAGACAACCACGACAACACTGATCGGGAGGATCCTCGGCGATGCAAAGAAAAAACATGCAGTTGCGGGTAACATTGGTACGGCATTCTCATCCCTCGTTCTGGGCCTGGCTGAAACAGATTTTGCTGTTCTGGAGATAAGCAGCTTCCAGCTTGACCATTGCGAGACGTTTCGACCCAGGATTTCAATCATCCTGAATGTGACGCAGAACCACATGGACCGTTACGAGAACTCGATGGGGAAGTACGCGTCGGCTAAAGCTCGGATCTTCATGAACCAGGCAGATGACGACGTGCTGATCTACGATGCGGACGATCCGTGGACGGCAAAGATCGTTCAGGCCGCTCGATGCAGGACGATCCCCTTCAGCCTTCAGGGCAGCCTGAGTGAGGGTGCCTACGTTCAGGATGGATGGTTAATGACTTCTTTGGATGCAAAAGAGACTGAGATCATCAAGACCGACCAGATCAGCATCAGAGGGCCCCACAACCTCTATAATGCGATGGCTTCCACCCTGACCGGTCGACTCCTGGGTGTCGGGACGGCGTCGATTCGAGCCACGCTGAAGAATTTCAAAGGAGTCGAGCATCGGCAGGAGTTGGTCCGAGAGGTGAACGGCGTCCGGTATTACAATGATTCCAAAGCGACGAGCGTCGATGCCGTCTGGTATGCGCTTCAGGCATTTGACCAGCCGATCGTCCTGATGCTCGGCGGCCGTGACAAAGGAAACGACTACGCGAGGATCTTTGATCTGGTACGGAAGAGGGTTCGGGCGATCGTCGCGATGGGTGAATCCGCCGACAAAGTAGAAAAGGCTTTTTCCGGTTTCATGAACGTCCGGCGAGCGAACTCGATCGACGAGGCGGTGCTGACGGCGCAGAGTGTGGCGCAGCCCGGAGATGTTGTGTTATTGTCGCCGGCGTGTGCGTCGTTCGATTGGTTCGAAAATTACGAACAACGCGGCAAGGTGTTCAAGGAGCTTGTGAAGAATCTCTAGAAACCTTCGGAAGGGTCCACGGGCAGAAGTTGGACATCTACAACAGCATGACGAGAACCCAGCGTAACCATATCGACCTTGCGACGCTCGTCGCCGTCCTCACGCTGATGGTCCTGAGCCTCGGCGTGGTGTACAGCGCATCAGCGACGTGGGCGACGGAAAAATTCGGTGAGAGCAACCGGCTGTTGAACCTGCACGCGCTCAAGGTGCTACTCGGTATGGTTGCCCTCTTCGTCGGGATGACGATCGACTACAAGAAGTACAAGAAATTCACAAAACCCATGGTCATCCTCTCGATCATGTTTCTGTTCGTCACACTCCTCCTCGGAGGAGAAGTGAAGGGAGCAGCACGCTGGCTTCGGTTCGGAGGTTTGAGCCTTCAACCTTCCGAGTTCGCGAAGTTCGCGCTGCTCTTTCATCTCTGCGCGCTGATCTCGACCAAGGGAGAAGCGATCAGGAAGTTTAGGAGGGGCTTCCTTCCAATGATGATCTGGATCGGTAGCGTCTCAGGACTTGTGCTGCTGCAGCCGAACTTCAGCACCGGGGCGATGATCATGCTCATCAGCCTGGTGATGCTCTTCATCAGCCGGGCGCGGTTCACGCATCTGTTTGGTACCATCAGCGTGGCGCTCCTGGTGCTGGCCGCCGTCGCCCTGACGCGCCCCCATGTGATGCAGCGGATCGATTCCTACATCGACGGGACCGCGGGCGGCGGAAGACCGAACTACCAGCTTTCGCAGGGAATCATCGGGTTTGGCAACGGCGGCTTGCTTGGCGTCGGTCCGGGTGAAAGCAAGCAGCGAGATTTCTTCCTGCCAGAATCGTACGGCGATTTCGTTTTCTCCATCGTCGGAGAAGAGTACGGCTTCATCGGCACGATGTTCTTTTTGGGGATGTTCCTCGTCATCATGCTTCGTGGGTTGAAGATCGCGAAGTCTGCGCGCGATGAGTTCGGCCGATTGCTCGCAATAGGAATTACGAGCACGATCATCCTCTATGCAGTGGTGAACGCCGGGGTGGCACTCGGCATTCTTCCGACAACCGGTCTCCCCATGCCCTTTGTGAGCTATGGCGGCTCATCGTTGCTGTTCACCTCGTTCGCGGTCGGCGTCCTGCTCAATATCTCGGCACAGACCGATATGCACCCGCGGGCAGCCAAAGTGACGGAACCGGCCGGGCCGGGAGCGTTGACGGAAGACAAAACGGTGAAAGTGTACTAAGGGACGATGTGGCCAACGAGGGTCCCAGAATTCTGTTGGCGGGCGGAGGGACAGGCGGGCATCTTTTCCCCGCTCTCGCTCTCGCCGATGAGATGAGGAAGCTGCGATCGGGTGTGCAGTTTCTCTTCATCGGAACGAAGGGAAAACTCGAAGCCCGCGTCGTACCGCAGCACGGCTATCCGTTCCGAACGATCTGGATCAGCGGGTTCCACCGGAGGTTGACGGTCGATAATCTCCTGTTCCCGCTCAAAGTCGTTGTTTCGCTCATACAGTCGCTCTTTGTCATAAGACGGTTTCAACCGGACGCGGTCGTCGGAACCGGGGGCTATGTCTGCGGACCGATCCTGTTCGTCGCATCGCTGCTCGGCATCCCGACGGTTGTGCACGAGTCCAACAGCTATCCGGGAATAACAACCCGGCTGCTCGCAAGCCGCGCCACAAAAGTGTACATCGCCTTCGAGGCAACGAGGCGATGGCTGAAGCGGTCGGACAATGTGGAGCTCGTCGGAACGCCAACGCGAGATTTCCTGGGCACGATCTCAAAAGAGGAAGGCAGCAGGTTCTTCGGCCTTGCTGCTGAGAAGAAAACGGTCCTCGTGTTCGGCGGCAGTCTGGGAGCAACATCCGTCAACGACGCGGTTCTTGCATCGCTGGATGATTTGCTCACGGCAGGGATCCAGCTCATCTGGCAGACGGGCGAGGCTGACTATCAGAGGATCAGCCAGGAAGTGACAGGAAAATCGATCGGCTGGCTGGGGGCGTTCATCGATAGGATGGAGTGCGCGTTTGCAGCGGCGGACGTTGTCGTTTGCAGAGCTGGTGCTATCACACTCGCCGAGTTGACACGCGTTGGAAAGGCGGCAATCCTTGTTCCGTATCCATATGCTGCCGCAGACCATCAGACGCACAACGCACGGTCGCTCATCGACGCGGGCGCGGCCCTGATGATCCCCGATCCCGAGGTCGCTCAGAGGCTGAAACCGATCCTGCTTGATCTGTTGGGCGACGAATCCCGCGTCAAGCAGATGAGCGCGTCAAGTTCCCGCCTCGGTAAGCCGATGGCGGGAGAGGAGATTGCGGCAAGCATCCTGGAGTTAGCGGGTTAGTGGAAGGACTTCATGCAGAAGGTGTTCAAATACAAGCTCGATTTCTATTACCAGCAGGCCCTGCTGTACCTGCTTGTGTTCCTGCTGTATGCTGGGATCAAGGGAAGTTTCTTTGAGGACCAGTTCAGCTTCGTCTTCAAAGATCCGATCGTGTACATCATGATCCTGTTCGTCGCGATGGCGCTGGTGACGCTCGTGCTGAACCTGCTCCGTAGCCGAAAGCTGATTATCGCCGAGGATCGTCTGATCTTCAGCTCCCGGGGTCGAGAGCGGGAGATCAAATTCTCGGACATCGAGTGGATGCACATCGGGCGCGAGATGCTCGTCCAGACAGCCGGACGGTTTCAACTGATCATCTTCAAAATGAAGGGGCGCAAGAGGCTCTTCCGGATACGAGTCGGGCGGTACGAGCGCGACCACGAGCTTGTGACAGAGATGGAGCGCATCGCACAGAGCGTGCCGAAGGGTAAACGGAAGCGATTCGGAATGAGAAGGAGGAAGGCGGTGTAGCAGCATGTTCTCCTCCATCAGAAAAATTCACTTTGTCGGTATCGGCGGGATCGGCATGAGCGGGATCGCAGAGATCTTGCTCGACCAGGGTTTCAAGGTCAGCGGATCCGACAGGGGGCTTTCCGAAGTCACGGAGCGCCTGCAGGAGCTTGGGGCCATTGTGTACGAAGGGCACAAAGCCGAGCACGTCACCGATGATGTTGATGCGCTCGTTTATTCTTCAGCGGTCCCGCCGGATAACCCGGAGGTGGTGGAGGCTCAGCGGCGAAAGATACCGGTCATCCGCCGGGCAGAGATGCTCGCCGAGGTCATGCGCTTGAAGTACGGCGTGGGCATCGCGGGAACGCACGGGAAGACCACAACGACATCGATGATCAGCCTGGTGCTGATGGAGGGGGGACTTGATCCCACTGTGATCGTCGGCGGCAAGCTCAGCGGCTTGGGCGGAACCAACGCCCGGCTCGGGCATGGGAAGTTCATTGTCGTCGAGGCAGATGAATTCGACCGGTCGTTCCTCTCCATCACCCCGACGATCGCGGTGCTCACGACGCTTGAAACGGACCACCTCGACTGCTATCGGGACCTTGAGGACATCAAGGGAGCCTTCATTCAGTTCGCGTCCAAGGTACCGTTCTACGGATTTGTCGTGTTGTGTCTCGACGAGCCGGCGCTTCTCGATATCATGCCACAGCTCAGCAAGAAAAAAATCATCACCTATGGACTAAACCCGCAGGCTGATATTCAAGCCGTCGACATCCGGCACAAAGAGAATACGTCGACCTTCACGGTTGTCCAAGGAGAGACGGATCTGGGATCTGTCGCACTTCAGGTTCCCGGGAGGCACAACGTTCAGAACTCACTTGCAGCGATCGCCGTTGGCCTCGAGCTCGGTGTCCCGTTTCAGAAGGTGAAGGCGGGAATCGAGAAGTTCACCGGCGTTTATCGGCGATGGGAGAAGAAGGGCGACGCGGCTGGCATCACGCTCTACGATGACTATGCGCACCACCCCACGGAGTGCCGCGCGACACTGGCAGGCGCGAAGTCGGGCTGGAGGCGGCGCGTGGTCTGTGTCTTCCAGCCGCATCTCTACACGCGCACCCGTGACTTCTACGAGGAGTTTGGGAAGTCGTTCTTGTTGTCGGACGTCCTCGTCGTGACGGACGTCTATCCTGCCCGTGAAGAGCCGATCCAGGGCATAACCGGCGAGCTGATCGTCGACGCAGCGCAGCGGTTCGGCCACAAGGATGCGCACTACGTTCCCGACAAGAAGAACATCCCGGCCCACCTGAAGTCGATCGTGAAGAGTGGTGACATCGTCATCACGATGGGTGCTGGAGATATCTGGAAATATGGGGAAGAATTCTTAAAGCAATTAAAAATGAAAAGTTAAAAAGGAAAAAAGGGGCGATCACTTTTCATTTTCCATTTTTCAGCCGGAGGCTGATCCGCCTTTGGCGGTGAATCTTTACTTGTTCTGATGGTTTCCTTGAGCGACATAAAGCAGTTCTTCCACGGCTACATCGCGATCGACGAGCCGATGTCGAAGTACACCTCGATGCGCGTTGGCGGTCCCGCGGACTACTACCTGGAGCCAGCGGATAAGCTCGACCTCGTAGAGATCATCAGGTACTTCCAGAAGAACAACTTTCCATACCTCATGCTGGGCAGAGGAAGCAACCTTCTGTTCAGCGATGAAGGGCTGCGGGGCGCCGCGATCAATCTCGAGGCGTGTTTGTCAACCATGCGCTTGGAAGACGATCTCGTTATTGCCGAGGCAGGCGTTCACATGGCAAAGTTTGTGGATTTCTGCATTCAGAAAAGCCTGGCGGGCGTTGAGATGTTGGCCGGAATTCCGGGCAGCGTCGGCGGAGCGGTTGTCATGAACGCAGGGGCACACGGCGGCGAAATCTCAGACCACCTCGTTGAAGTCGAAATCCTGCGCAATAGCGAGATTCAGACGGTGAAGAAAGAGGATGCTCAGTTGGCATACCGGCAGTCCGGCTTCGGCCATGACATCGTTCTGAGCGCAAGCTTCCGGCTGCCAAAAGGAAACAAAGAGGAGTTGATGGCCCGACGGCGCGAGATGATCCTGAAGCGGAATGTGACGCAGCCGCTGAGTCTGCCGAACTCGGGCAGCATGTTCAAGAACCCACCCGGCAATCACGCCGCCAAGCTCATCGAGCAAGCGGGACTCAAAGGAAAGCGTGTGGGCAATGCACAGATCTCCGAGAAGCATGCCAATTTCATCGTCAATCTCGGCGGGGCGAAGGCGTCCGACATCGCGACGCTGGTTGACCTTGCCCGGCGCACGGTGTATCAGAACGCGGGCGTGCTGCTCGAGCTTGAGGTGAAGTTCATCGGTTTCCCGAACGAGTTGAAGCGAGAAGTGGCATGAGCGCGAGCCGACCCGTGAAATATGGCCTGGCGATGCTGCTGGTTCTCGCGGTGGGATTGGTGATCGCCGCGAACCTCTGGAAATCGGATCTCAAGGTCAAACGTGTGACAATCGAAGGCAACCGGATCGTCGAGACTGCTGAGATCATGCAATTGGTGAACATCAAGAAGAATGTTCAGCTCGAAGAGATCGATTTGACGGCTGTCCGTCGCAGCATCCTCAGTCATTATTTCATCAAGGACGCAGTCGTGGAGCGCGATCTTCCTGCGACGTTGAAAATTAGCGTGGCCGAGCGCCTACCGTTGGCGATCATCAACAGCGCTCAGATCCTCTATCTCGACGAAGACGGAGTCGTGCTCCCCCATTCGATCTCGAAACAGCTTTTCGACCTGCCGGTGCTCACGGGCGTGCCGTCAGGGATCGCGCTCGCTCCCGGCACGACCATCAAAGACGATGACGTCCGGGAGGCGCTCGAGATCCTCATGACGTCGAGACTCGTGAGCAAAGAATTGTATCACCTCATTTCCGAGGTTCGCCTGCGGAACGGCGGCGACATCGTGCTGTATGCTGCCGAGTGGGGCGTCCCCATCATCTTCGGCCGGGGGGAGATTGCGGGCAAGCTGGTGCGGCTTGAATCATTCTGGGATGACGTCGTTCGGGAGCGGGGCTCCGAGAACTTGCAGTACGTCGACCTGAGGTTTGACGATCAGGTCATCGTTCGCTGGAATCAGAAACAGGGATAAGACCTTACGGGAGAACATGCTGTATGACACATGATATTGCTGTTGGGTTGGATATCGGAACGACCAAAGTCTGCGCCATCGTGGCGTCGCCGGATGAGGCCCATCCCGGCAAACTCAATATCCTCGGGATCGGGCGGAGTGCATCCGATGGTTTGACGCGCGGCGTGGTCACGAACATCGAGAAGACGGTCCGGTCGATCCAGATGGCGGTAGCGGATGCCCAGGCGCAGTCGGGGGTGAAGATCACCTCCGTCACCGTGGGCATCGCAGGCGATCACATTCAAAGCTTCCAGAGCCGCGGCGTCATCGCGATCAGCCGGACGGAGAACGAGATTACGCAGGAGGATGTCGATCGTCTGATCGAGGATACCAAGCGCGTCGCTCTGCCATCCGACCGGAAGATCATTCACGTCATCCCGCAACAGTTCATCGTCGACGGGCAGGATGGGATCTACGACCCCGTTGGCATGTCCGGCGTCAGGATGGAGGCGGTCGTCCACATCATCACCGGGCTCGTGACGGCAGCGCAGAACATCTACAAGTGTGTGCATCGCGCAGCGCTCCGCGTCAACGATATGGTCCTCGAGCCCCTCGCGTCAAGCTATGCGGTCCTCGACGATGAGGAGAAAGAGGTCGGTGTCGCGCTGCTTGATATCGGCGGCGGGACGACGGATCTTGCGGTTTTCGAGGAACGGACGATCCGCCACACGGCCGTGATCGGCATCGCGGGAAAGAAGGTCACGGACGACATCCGGAAGGGCCTCGGCATTCTGACCGAGCAAGCGGAGCACATCAAACAGGAACACGGCTATGCGTACATGCCAGCGATCGTGAACAACGAGCCGATCATTCTGCCGGGGATCGGCGGGCGGCCCCCCATCGAGATCGACAAGAAATTGCTCTGCCAGGTTATTCAGCCTCGGATGGAGGAGATTCTCGAGATCGCGTCGATGGAGATCAAGCGTTCCGGCTATTCGAAGCACCTCTCGGCCGGTGTCGTGCTCACCGGCGGCGGGTCGCTGATCAAGGCAACTGCCGACCTGGCGCGGGAGGTCCTCGGGATGCCGGTGAAGATCGGGATCCCCTCCGGCTTCGGAGGCGGGCTCATCCATGAGATCGAAAACCCGATCTATGCGACGGGTGTCGGTCTCGTGATGCACGAGCTGAAGCATCGTGACCGCTCAGCGATCACTGTCAATATGAGCAACGGGAAGGGGAAGGGTTCCGTGAAGAACATCTTCAATCGCATGAAGACGTGGTTTGATGAGTTGTAGCAGTAGGAAGTAAGAAAGTAGTAAGTAGAAAGATTCAGAGGAAAGAGTCCTTACTGATGTGTACAAGCGAGCGCTGTCGTTCACGTCAACGGTTCGGCAGATCACGACAAAGTTTCCGCCAGAGGAGGTATTTGCTCTGACCTCCCAATACCGAAGGGCTGCGGATTCGATCGTCCTTAATATCGCCGAAGGGGCTGAGAGCGGGTCGAACAAGGAGTTTGCCAAGTTTTTGGGTTATTCGATTCGATCTGGATACGAGTGCAGCGGTTGTGCTGATATCTCCGCCGCCCAAAACTACCTCACAAAGAAGAAGCCAAATTTTCTATCTAACCTAACATCAACCAACAAACGCAAGGAGACTGCACCGTGATTGAACTCGATACCTTAGCAGACCGCGGGGCAAGAATTCGTGTTGTCGGCGTCGGTGGTGGTGGCGGTAACGCTGTCAATAGCATGATCGACAAAGGGTTGATCGGCGTGGACTTTATCGCCGTCAACTGTGACCTCCAGGCGCTGGAGCGCAACAAAGCGTCGCACAAGATCCAAGTCGGAAAAAACCTGACCCGGGGTCTCGGTGCCGGAGCTGACCCTTCCATCGGCCACCGGGCCGTGGAGGAGGATCGCGAGGAAATTGCGCGCGCCCTCGCTGGAAGCGATATGGTCTTTATCACCGCAGGGATGGGAGGAGGAACGGGAACGGGAGGTGGGCCCATTGTCGCAAACATTGCCAAGAGCATGGGGGCCCTTGTCGTCGGCATTGTGACGAAGCCTTTTAACAGCGAAGGGAAGAAGCGCGCGTCCCAGGCGGAAACCGGCATCGACGAGATGAAGAAGCAGGTCGATACGCTGATCGCCATCCCCAACCAGAAGCTGCTGGACATCATCGATCGGCACACTCCGCTCCTCGATGCCTTCGAGCTGGCGAATCAGGTGCTCCACAACGCGACGCGCGGGATCTCCGAGCTGATCACCGTGCCCGGCTTGATCAACGTTGATTTTGCGGACGTCCGCACGGTGATGCGTGAGATGGGCGATGCGCTGATGGGATCCGGCGTCTCCACCGGGGACAATCGGGCCGTTGAGGCTGCTCACGCCGCAATCTCCAGCCCGCTGCTCGAGGGCATCTCCATCGCGGGCGCGCAGGGGATCCTCATTAATATCACGGGCGGCAAGAATATGTCGCTCGTCGAAGTCGATGAGGCGACCAGCGTGATCCACGATGCAGCAGGCGACGATGCCAACGTGATCCTCGGAACGGTGGTCGATGACGATATGACCGATGAGCTCATGGTGACGGTGATCGCCACCGGCTTCAACAAGAAAGCAGCGATGGCCAAGCAGCCGCCGAAGGCCGCGTCGAAACTCATCGATCGTATCCCGTCCGGACCCGCGGATCTGCAGAGGTTCGAGGAGCCGACGTTCCTCCGCCGGGGCATCGACATCTCAATCCATGCGCAGCGAGAGCAGGAGAAGGCCGACGAAAAAATCGACAAGGCCGACCCGGATAAGCCCGCGTTTCTGCGGAAGATCATGGACTAGATCCGAATCACCGGAGCGGCCCCGCGCTCCAGCTACGAGCTAAGGAGGAAGGCCGGCTTCGCCCCAAGGGGCATGCCATCCTTCTCTGTGTAAGATCACGGACTTACAGTCTGTCTCCGTCCCTGCGGAGGGTTTCCTCCTTCGCGGGGATTTTTTTCTCCTCCACGGTTCGTCCGACGTTCGTTGCTTCTCTGCCTTGCTTTCCCTACATTTTCAATGTGAAAAAATTCCTTTTCTCCCTCTGCATTCTCAGTACGCTCGCGGCGTCGGAGGTGCTCCTTGGCCAGCCGCGCATCGAGAGCCAATTTCGCATCGCACGTCTCAAATACAACGGCGGTGGGGATTGGTACAACGGCCCGACCGAAGAGGTCAACCTCCTCAAGTTTGTCCAGCAACACACGACCATCGATGCTGATCCAACCTATGAATCTGTCGATCTCTCCAGCGATAAGCTCTTTTCCTACGCGTTTCTTTTCATGACGGGCCACGGCAACATCGCCTTCTCCGACTATGAGGTCCAGCGTCTCCGCACGTATCTCACGAACGGCGGATTCCTCTACGCTGATGATGATTACGGGATGGATAGGGCGTTTCGCCGCGAGATCAAGAAGGTGTTCCCGGATCAAGATCTGATTGAGCTTCCGTTCAGCTATGGCCTCTACAGTTGCCACTTCAATTTCCCCAATGGCGTGCCGAAAACCCACGAGCATGACGGGAAACCGGCTCAAGGATTCGGCATATTCTACAAGGGGAGATTGGCTGTGTACTATACCTACGAGTCGAATCCGAGCGACGGCTGGGACGACCCGGAAGTCCACGGTGACCCCGAGCCGGTGCGTCAGGAAGCGCTCCGGTTTGGAACGAATATAGTGGTTTGGGCGCTTACCCATTGAGATTCGGGAAAGTGAGAAGTGAGACGTGAAGTCAAAAGTCACCCTGAGCGGAGCTCGCAGGCGTTGTCAGAGAGCGAAGTCTCCGCCGGAGGCGGATCAGCCTTCGGCTGAGAAGGGTGCTCCGAGCATCATCGGAAGTGTTGCACAGCGGTGCTGACGAAATCTTGGAAAGACATTCTTCCATACTGACTGACATTCATCAACACCTGGACGCTGTCCGCACTTGCCGGCATGGAGTCGAGCTTCAGTCCGGCATACTCGTGTTCGGCACGATATTCGTGCTCTCGGTGGTCATCACCGCTCTCATTGAGCTGCTGCTCACGCTCGACGTCACGGGTCGTACGATCCTCTTTTTCCTCCTTATCACTTTCTCTGCTGTTCTTCTGGCCTGGCATATCTTTCAGCCGTTGCTCCGGTCCCTCGGAATTTTCCGATCGCTCGGTGATCTCGCACTTGCCACTCAGATCGGAACGTTCTTTCCCCAGATCCACGATCGTCTCCTGAACCTCCTCCAGCTCGATAAGGAGATCAACTCGGGAACATCTCTGTACTCGCCCGAGCTCGTCGACGCATCGTTCGGAGACCTAGCAGAGAACATTCGCGGCCTTGATTTCGTCAGCTCCGTTGATCGCGGACCCGTCAGGCGCGCACGCAACTTCTTCCTGCTGAGCATGGCCAGCGCAATTCTGGTGGTCGTCGCCAGCCCGACTCAATTCTACGACTCCCTGTTCCGTCTCGTCCACTTCAACAGAGAGTTCGTCACACCGCCGGAATTCGTTTACGAAGTCTCCCCGGGCAACAAAGAGGTAACGAAAGGTCAAGCCGTGGATATCGGCGTTCGGGTTCGTGCAACATCGCCCGGCGGTTCACTGCCGAGTGACAGGGCCCTCGAGCTCCTCTGGCGGCTGGAAGGCCAGACGGCTTACGAGGAAACAGACTTGCGCCCGGACTCCACCGGCCTCTACAGGACCGTGTTCCAGAGCGTCCGGGGCTCGACGGAGTATTTCGCCCAGCTCTCGAATGTCGCGAGCGATCGCTACCTGCTTACGGTCATCGATCGCCCGATCATTAGGTCGTTTCAAGTCCGTCTCGATTTTCCGTCGTACTCGAAGCTCCCGCCGCGCCTCCAGGAGGAGTTTGTCGGAGAGATTGCGGGACTGCCTGGCACAAGGATTTCCCTTACCGGCACGGCCAGCAAGGAGCTCGAGCGCGGCCGGATCGTTTTCGGGAACGGCAGAGTACTCCCGCTGACGATCCGCGATCAGAAGTTCTCCACATCGTTCGCGCTCGAGACTGAGACAGAGTACCACCTCGAAATCACGGACCACGACAATCTCTCAAACGCTGATCCCGTCAAATATCAGATCAAGCTGGTACCTGACGAGGCGCCAAGTGTCGCGATCGAGCAACCCGGACGCAACATCGATCTCGCTGGGGACCAATTCCTGCAGCTCCTCATCCAGGCGAAAGACGACTTCGGCATATCAAGCCTGAGGTTGGGCTACCGGCTCGTACACTCCCGGTATGAGAGACCGTGGGAGACGTACAAGTTCAATTCTCTTCCACTTCCAACGCCGCCCGGGGCTCAGCTTGAAGTTCCCTACACCTGGGATCTCTCACCGATGAGATTGGCTCCTGAGGACGTCGTCGAATACTTCGCCGAGGCATTTGACAATGACGCCGTCCGAGGCCCGAAGAGCGCACGAAGTCAGATCTTTCTCATCCGCCTCCCGTCAATGGAAGAAGTTTTCAGTGAGCTCGACAAGGGACATGAAACCTCCATCGAAGACCTCAAGCAGACCCTCGAAGAGACCAAGCAATTGAAGGAGAAGATCGAGTCCATCAATCAGGATCTCAAACAGAACAAGGAGATGGACTGGCATCAGCAGAAGAAGCTGGAAGAGATGGCGAAGAAATACCAGGATCTTCAGAAAAAACTTAACGAAGTCCAGAACCGTCTCGACGAGATGGTGCAGAAAATGGATCAGCAGAAGGCGCTGTCACCGGAGACGCTGGAGAAGTATCTCGAGCTGCAGCAGCTGTTCGACCAGGTCAACTCCTCCGAGCTGCAGCAGGCCCTGAAGCAGATGCAGATGGCGATGCAGAACATCACCAAGGAGCAGCTGCAGCAGGCGATGCAGAAGCTGACCTTCTCCGAGGAGCAGTTCCGCCAGAGCGTCGAACGAACCATCGATCTTCTGAAACGAATCCAGATCGAGCAGAAGCTGGATGAGGCGCGGAAACGTGCGGAGGTATTGCAGAAGACGCAGAAGGAGCTGAGCGATCAGACGAGCAATTCGGCACAGGATCAGCAGACGCGTGATGACATCGCAAAGAAGCAGAGCGACCTCGCGGAGAACCAGAAGCAGCTCGAGAAGGAGGCCGACGACGTGCAGAAGCGGATGGAGGAGTTCTTTGCCGAAATGCCCGTCGACAAGATGCAGAAGCTGAACTCCCAGATGCAACAACAACAGCTCGCCGAGTTGATGAAGCGGGCGGCCAGCCAGCTTCGGGCCGGCCAGTCTCAGCAGGCGCAGGGAACGCAGGGGCAGGTCCAGCAGCAACTTCAGAGCATCACAAGCCAGCTCCAGTCCATTCAGCAGGAGATGCTCCAGCAACAGATGCAGCATGTTTTGAACGAGCTGCGACGAGCGATCAACAACCTGCTGGAGCTTTCGAAGCAAGAGGAGGACTTGAAGCAGCAATCGCAGAACGCGCCCCCGAACTCCCCCCAGCTCCGCCAGAACGCCGAGGACCAGATGAAAGTCATTCGCGATATGGGGAATGTGATCAACGGGCTGGTGGAGCTGTCGAAGCGCTCATTTGCCGTGACGCCCGAGATGGGACGTGCGATCGGGGAGGCGATGATGCATATGCAAACCGCGATGAACGCCCTGGAGGTACGCAACGGATTCGGCGCCTCGCAGGAGCAAGGGCTTGCCATGGGATCGCTCAACAAAGCGGCGATGCAGGTTCAGAAGGCGATGGAATCGATGATGCAGGGGGGCGGCACCGGTATGGGCGGATTGCTGCAGCAGCTTCAGATGTTGGCCGGCAAGCAAGAATCGATCAACATGCAGACGCTGCAGATGCAGCAGGCAGCCGAGGCGGCGCGGATTGCGGTGGGTCAGGAGGCCGTGAGGAAATCGCTGGAGCAACTGGCCAAGGAAGCCGAAGCAAGCGGCGAGCAGAAGAGGGTGCTGGGTGATCTTGACAAGATCGCGGAGGATATGAAGGAGGTTGTTCGCAACCTCGAGCAGAACAACGTCAACCCGGAGACCATCCACAGGCAGGAGCGGATCCTGTCCCGGCTCTTGGATGCCTCGAAGTCGATGCGGGAACGTGACTACGAAAAGAGGCGAAAGGCGGAGACCGGGAAAGAGATTGCGCGCCGCAGTCCCGGCGAGCTCGATGCCTCGACGCTTGAAGGAGGGAACCGGATCCTGGATGACCTCCTCAAAGCTCTCCAGCAGGGCTACTCGAAGGACTACCAGGAGCTGATTCGCAAGTATTTCGAAGCGCTGCAGAAGACTGAGTTGCAGAAGAAATAAGCTGGGAAGATGTCCGACTTCTAAGACCGCCCGCCCCTTGTAGAAGTCGGACATCTCTGAAGTAACAACTATTTGTCATTCCGGCGAAAGCCCGCCAGATAGCTTGTCGGGCTGAATTTCGCGGGTGTGACAGAATTTGGAGTTTTTCAGCATCCTCCGAGAGGAGATCCCCCAGATCTCTGCGTAAAGATGCACAAAGTGCCGAAAAGTTGCTCGCGATCGGGAACCTTCCGAAGGTTTGGGG
>Ga0315282_10001569_pt1 | contig 42837 bp, 28 predicted proteins | sample YL17G07_20_MG_FD_203693 | JGI IMG/M metagenome (GOLD analysis project Ga0315282, IMG submission 203693) | Sediment microbial communities from Yellowstone Lake, YNP, Wyoming, USA - YL17G07_20 | ecosystem: Environmental > Aquatic > Freshwater > Lake > Sediment | place: USA: Wyoming | collected... | reverse complement strand
GCGGGTTCTGAAACGCCGCCGGCATCGCTATCCGCTCATGCAGCGGCCACGCGAGCAACTACGAGCCGAACTGAAGAAAACGTAAACCCATGACAACACAGTGCTTGCGGACGGCAGTGCCATTCGTGGCTGTCCCCCCATTGTTTACCATTATTTAAGGACAATGAGGCCGGGAGACGAACAAGACAGGATGAGGCGACAATCTCTCAGTGAAATGTGTAGGTGTGACCCTCGTCGGCGCCCAGCAATAGGAGTGTGCGCAGGACATTGAGGACATGCACAAGGTGTGTGGAGGTTCAGATGAACATGCTGCCAGGTGCGACTATATTTGCGCAGATCGTAAGTCTGATTGCTGCTTTCAGTACCGAGCGGTCCCTTGGCAAGATCAACAGCACCCAGGACTTTCTTATGTGGTTAGAGAAGCAAGACCATCAGGACTTGAAGCGCCTGCTTGAGGCAAACAGTCAGGCGATGGCAGGTATCCAAGCCCTTCTGAATCAGAACCAGGAGGTCTTGCTGGGGAAGCTGGAAGGGATAGACCAACTGCTGACGATGTTGACAAGTCGTATCGAGGGATTCAGCGCGATAGCTCTCAGTGTGAGCCCGGAAGCTGTACTCTCGGAGCAGGCGGTTGATGTACTCCGCCAGTGTAATAAAACGAAGGCAAGTCAGTTTTTCAGGGGCTATGGTGGCTATCACTTTTTGAGTGATGCTCAGGGTGGTTTGGCCGTCCACGATGAGCTTTTCATAGAGGATGATCTGGCTACGCTTGTCGATCTTGGGCTGCTGAGGCAACAAGAAGACAACTCAGCGGGAGACCCGATCTACACGTTCACGCGAGCAGGCTCACGTCTGGTCAGAATGATAGACCATGAGGATTAAAGCTGCACAAGCAGGTCTTTGAGGAGCAGTTAGGTGTAAGGAATTGAAATGATTACCGTGAAAACTGTGCTGGTCTTGGGCGCAGGGGCGAGCGCACCCTACGGGTTTCCTCTCGGCAGTAAGCTGGTGAGAGATATGTGGGGTTGGGCCGGTTGGTCAACCTCAGACAACTGGTGCAAATCGTTTCTTGAGTTTTTACAGATTGAGGCTGTCGAGGAGATCACATCTTCGGGCAATCTTGTTCGTGACATGAAGTCTTTATGCAACGAGCTCATCGAGTCTCGTCCCCATTCGATTGACGAGTTCCTGGAGCGGCGACCAGACATGGAAGTTGTTGGCCGATTGCTCATCAGCATTTGCTTGTTATTGTCAGAGCAAAAGTCGGAAACACAGCTATGGAATGATACAACAGACGGACACTGGTACGATTACTTGAAGGCAAAGTTGATAAACTCACCGGAGAGACTCGGCCAAGACCAGCTTCGAGTAATCACATTCAACTATGAGCGATCTTTGGAATACTTCCTCTATCGGTCCCTGAAACCCTACTACAACTACAGTCAGACCATGACAGATGACGCATATACAACGGCACTGAAACAGTTTCAGGTTCTCCATGTCTACGGTAGTCTGGGGTCGTTGCCTTGGCAATCTGCAACAGATGTAGTCCCTTACGGCGCACCGAACTACAAAGAGATTCTTGCCGCAACCAACAGTATCAAGGTATTGCATCAGGGGGTACAGGACGCCGTACAACAGAATTTCCGGATTGCTCAGGAATGGCTGAAGTGGGCTGAGAAGATCGTGTTTCTTGGATTCGGATTTCACCCGGACAATGTTGACCGACTCGCTCTCCGTGAGATACTCCGTGAGAAAGAGGGAGTGATAGCTACATGCCTAAGATTGGATGCCACGAGCAAACAACGTGGCGAGTCTTGTGTTCATCATTCCAGTCCCATTCGCATAGGACATCCTCCCGTGAGCACCTTGTTCCCCGATCCAAACGCGGACTGCTACACACTGCTGCACGATCATGTTGTTCTGGCATAGTCCTCTCTCCCAAATACTCTTTGCCGAACTTCCACGACAGCCGAGAAGGGCTCTTTGCCGAACTTCCACGACAGCGAGGAGGGAACGGGGTCAGGTCTTGAATTAGCAATTATTTGCTCGTCCGGGGACCTTTCTGCTTGCGGATTGAGGGCGGTTGTCGGCGGGAAATCGGTTGTTGGTTGTTCGTTGTTAGTTGCTGGTTGAAATCGGCGTTCATCAGCGTTCATCGGCGGTTACATCACCTTTGCGTCCCTTGGCATCCTCTGCGGTTGAAAACAGGATTCCCGCTTTCGCGGGAATGACATAGGGAATCGGTGTGCGGTGCACACCCTACAAGAATCTGAGGCATCCTAACCTCTGTTTCATAAAGGTGTTACGGGCGGTGTACGATAATTTGTGAATTTGTGTGCTTTTTGTCTGGACGTATGACCATAGGACGGGTACCATGATTTGTGATTTGTGATTTGTGATCTGTGATCTGACTTCCTTCACACTTGTCACTTGTGACTTGTCACTTTTATGGAAGGGAGAAACGATGGCGAAAGCAAGCGAGTTGTCACGGGTGCGTTTATGCACAGTGGGACCGGGGGGTGTGGCTGGGGGGCCTGGGGACGGGGTGGCCGGCGGGGCCGACGTGCGGGAACCAGCCGGAGTTGCCCGGGCGGATGAAAGAGTGTCCTCGCGGCGGGGTCTGCCGGAATTACCGGGTCCGGGCGCCTGTGCCGCAGGGCGAGGGTGTCAAGACGATCCCGCTGGGCGATGGGTTGTATGCCTATGTGGACGGCGCGGACTTCGAGTGGCTCAATCAATGGACCTGGCGAGTGCACGGCGGGTACGCGGCGAGGCATGTGAAACGCAAGGTCATTTTCATGCATCGCGAGATCATGAAGCCGCCGAAAGGCAAGATCGTGGACCATGTCAACGGCAACAAGTTCGACAATACCCGGGCCAATCTGCGGAATATCACGCCGCAGGAGAACCAGCACAACAGAAGAAAGCAACGCGGCGCCAGCTCCATCTACAAGGGCGTCACTTACTACAAGGCGGGTCGCTGCTGGCGTGCGTCTCTGAGTTGTGGCAAAGAGTGTTACTATCTCGGCCAGTTCGAGACCGAGGTGGAGGCGGCCCGGGCGTATGACTACAAGGCGGTGCAGGTGTTCGGGGAGTTCGCCCGGCCGAACTTTCCCGACCAGTGGCCGGCCGCGAGGCGACGGAAGGTCCACGCCCAGTGGCTGCGCCAGCAGGCCAGGAGAGAGGGCAAAGCGGTGAGAAGGGGGACCGGAAATTGATTATGGATGATTGATAATTGATGATTGAGGCGGAGCAGTGGGGCCGCCTTGATTGCGGAATGCGGAATAAGGGGACACGGCGGGGGCGTTTGGATTTATGATTTACGATTGACCGCTGGAGGCCAGCCAATTTCGGATTGCGGATTGGGTGCGGCAGGGAATTGTGGGTGGGGGGGCGAGAACTCCTTCATATTTCCGGCGGAATCTCGTTGACAGGGTGGGAAGCGGGTAGCAAGATGTAACACAGATAGAGGATGTTACAGGCTCAGAAGGCAAAAGGCTTACCCGGATAGAAGTGCGAGTTGTACGTTTCCTTTTAGGGAGAAGGGAGCGTAGATGATGGGTTGCTCAAAGCCAGATGCAGGGAGCGCACGACCGGCGAAGAGGGGAAGGAACTATCCCTATCCGCCGGCACTTAAATCATTCAGCCATAGTCCTTTACAAATCATCAATCATCAATCATCCATCATCAATCACACGGGGTTTACCCTCATCGAGCTTTTGGTGGTGATCTCGATTGTTGTGCTGCTGGTGGCCATCTTGCTGCCGTCTTTGCAGCGAGTCCGGAAGCAGGCCAGGGCCACGGGCTGCCAGGCCAACTTGCACCAATGGGGCATCCTCTATGCCACGTACACCGCGGAGAACGACGGCTACCTGCCGCCTATGGACAATCGTGTACCTCTTGACTGGACTTCCTCTAAGTGGAACATGGAGTGGCACGGCGTTCCGCATGCGCGTCTTTGCACGCGCGAGGGCCAGCCGCTTGCAGCCTTCAAGGGTATCTTCTGTTGTCCCATGGCCGCAAGGCCGGCATACGTGAACCTGGAGCAAGGGATTGTGAGGGGCGGAACGTTCTTGGCCTGGAGTATATGGTTTCCTGACCCCGATTCATGGCCCTCGCCCTGGTACAGCAGCTATGCCGCGAATAATCAGGCCCTGTCATGGTGGGGTGACAGATCGGATCCCAACGCCTCCGGGAGAGTGCGTTTCACGTGGATGACCAGTGCGGTCAAGGACGCGGCCGCAGTCCCGGTGTTTCTCGATAGTATGTGGGCTCTGGTGATTCTGTACAACGACAAATCGCCCCCACCAGAGTACGATGCCATCCCAACGAGGGTCGGACATGTGAATGTCGATTCTGATAGTGTATGTATCGACCGGCATGACGGCGGGATCAACAGCCTGTTCATGGATTGGTCGGTCCGCAAGGTCGGGCTCAAGGAGCTTTGGACGCTCAAGTGGTGGAGCCAGTACGACACGCGAGGTCCGTGGACGAAAGCCGGCGGCGCCGAGCCCGAGGACTGGCCCCAGTGGATGCGCGGATTCAAGGATTATTGAGTGCTCCCGCTTAAGTGCCGCGGGGGCTTTTGGTACGTAAGGCGACAGGATAGGATCGCTTCCCCAGAAGGGAAGCACGTAGCTCAGGGAAGACGGCTTGGTGAGGTTTCTTCAGAGGATAAGAACTGACTGGCGCTTCTGAACCACGAAGGTGTCCCACTGAGAACTGACAACTGAGAACCGTCAACTGACGACCTACCGCAGAGGCCGCCGAGGGACGCAGAGGAAGCAGAACCGCAGATTTCACAGATTGACAAGATTTCTGATTGGCAACTATCGACCGGCAACGGGCCGAAGACGCCGCAATCCGCCATCTCAAATCATGTCACCCTGGACCCGATGCAGGCAGTTGAACATCCTTATCTCGCCTTCGGACCTAATCCGGCGCCGACTCGCCCGTTGGCCAGGGCCAAGTGTCGGCTTTAGCAGCCTCGTAGTTGGCATCGAGTTCGGGCTGCATCAGGATCAAGGCCGCGATTCGGCGCGCCATGTTCATAACCTCGCGTGCCTCTTCGGCTTTGATCGCTCTGCCAAGGATGCTCTCTTCCCTGTAGCTCAGCCATTTCTTGATGACCTGATAGCCGCCAATGTGATAGTCCCATACATTCAAGGGGATGTTACGCCAATAGGCGGCATCATTAAGATGCACATCGCAGGTTTTGTCCCCCAGCAGGCGAATCACGTCTTCGGCTCTCATCCCTCGCGCCCCAGCTTCGGCTTCGATGGCCTTGAGCTCTCCTGCATCATAGACGCGTCGGGACAATTTCCCCTTGGCCGGCATGACAACGCCGCCTTTGCCGGCGTGGCCCCATCCGGCCGTCACCGCCAGGTCGAGCACCTCCTGCCCAATCTTCGTCGTGACGCCCATGGTCTTGAACAGGGGAGAAAACTTCCCCGTTGTGATGCCGGGAACCTCCGCCTCAGTATCCAGAATCGCCGCGAGCCGCTCACCCAGCGATGCGGATGATTCGAGGGCCTTGCGGCCGGCAGGCAACGGAATGCGAGGCCAGTCCCGCCGGATGCCGTCAGCATTCTCCGTGAGGTAGGCCGAACTGTAGCCAATCGCTAAGGCATGCATCCAAAGGAGAGCGGCAATCTCCGGGTCTGCGTCCGGGTCCTTAATCCCCAGCCTGGCCAAATAGGCGCGAGAAGGTTTAGAGAGATTTGCGGCCGGGACCTCGGTGGAAGGCGCCTCACCTAGCGTGTCGAACAGGGTAGCGAGTTGCCGGTTCGACAATCGGTCACCATTGAGGAGCAGAATGGGAATTGCTACCGCATTGGGGCGGAGAAGGTGATAGTCGGGAAGGAGCGGCGTGACTGTCATCACCGCCCGTTCACGAGGGCGTTCCGCAAATGGGCGGGTGACGAAGGATCGGTTGCCCGGCCAGCATTGCGCCGCGAGTTTCGCGCGAGGTCTATTCCAGAGCGGCATCGTATTCGTGTGATAACACCAGCGGTTATCGAATGGATAAAGCGAGTACCGTGCAATCCGTTTGGGGTCAACGGATTCTGCCCTCAGCAACTTCTCGCGGCACGCTTTCGGATCAAACGCACCGGCCGTCATCGCCAGTCCATCGATCAATGGAACTGCCGTCTCCCAATCGAGGGAGGCATCAAAATAGGCTTGCATTCGCTCGCGCAGATCGTCGCGCGAAATATCGACGAGGGCTTCTTTGCGCATCTCCTGCAGGCCGCTTATCGGTTCGACCGCACAGAGAGATGTCACGCTTACCCAGCCGTTGTAGGCGCCGGTTACACTCTCCGGCCGGAACGAGAGGCGGTTTTCCTCACACGGATGGGCGATGGTGTAGGTTGCGTTGAAGTTCCTGGTCTTGAGACCGGCCAATAGGTCCGCACGCTTGCCGGCGCCCCAGAAATGGCGGAAACGAACCGTCGGTTTCTTCTGACGCGTGGCCTTGCGCACGATGACGCAAACTGCTGTGCCGACTCGGATGCCTTCACGGTTGTAGTCGGTAGAAAAGACGGATGGGTCGGGTTTGCCTTCCGGTGTCAATTTGCCTGTTTCCCGGCTGTCGCCGTTCATGCAGTCCAACCACAACTTGTCGAACTCCTTGAGGAACCGCTCGCGCATAACTACGAAGGACGGATCTCCAAGATAAGAGAAGTTGGAAATGAACGAGATGACTCCCCTGCCGGTCATCTCCGCGATGCGCCGCTCGGCCAGGCGAAAGAACCGCACATAGAGATCGTCCAAGTTGAACTTCTTGATGCTCCAGCCGCCTTGCGCGGTCCGCTTGTTGAGGTCCTTCTTGTAGGGTTCGACCAGCCCCTGTTCCTCGTCCGGGCTGACGCCAGCGAAAGCGTTGTACGGTGGGTTCCCCAAAATCACCAGAATCTTCTTTTTGCGCTTCACTTGCTCGGCGGCGTCGCGCTCTTGGGCAAGCTCCGGATAAGGCAAAGGCAGGGTCGCCTTGGCTCCCTTGGGCGGCTCCCAGCCTGTCAAGGCATTGGTCAGGTACACGCCGACGCGCTCGCCTTTGTCATGCAACAGCGGCGCACCTTCCGCTTGGAGCATCAGGCCCAGTTGGAGGTGCGATACTACGAAGGGGGCGGGGAGGATCTCAAAGCCGAACACGCGGTTCATCGCCGCTTCTTTCAGGTCCGACGCAACGAGCGCATCCCCCGCTTTGTCGCGCAGAGTTGCAGCAATTCGACGGAGGACTTCGACCAGATACGCCCCCGTGCCGCAGCAAGGGTCCAACACGATCACATTGGGATCGGCCAAGCCATCGGGAAGGTCCAGCTCCTCACGCAATACCGTATCGACCCGCGCGACCTGATATTTGACGATCTCCGGCGGGGTGTACCAGACACCCAGTTCTTTGCGCAGCTCCGGGTCGTAGGCTTCCAGAAACGGCTCGTAGAAGTATTGGACCGCGTGTTCATCCTTGAAGCGATTGAAGAATTCACGTCGGTCAACACGGTTCAGCACGCCAGCGCCCCAGTCGAGCAGCTCCACCAAGCCCAACTCGCCAAGCTGACCGGGTTCGGCGACTTGGCGGTATAGAGTTCGGATGAACGGGACATGCAGAGACCACTCGGACGTGCGCCAGTCAAACCGGGCATTGGCACTCGGGTTGGCCCTGTGCCAGCTTACCCAGGCGGAGAAGACGCCGTAGAAAAGGGTCTGGACAAGAGTTGACCGGAAAAAGTGCTCGCCCTTATCGGCGGTGAACTTCATGCCCAACGCTTCTTCGAGGGCGGACCGGATGGCTTGCAGGGGCGGCAACTGCTTCTGCTGCTCGACACGGAAAAGACCATCGCGCGCGTAGGATGCCAGGAACCATGCCACCAACTTTGGGCTCGACAGCGGCGCATTGTGCAGACACGCGCGTTTGACAAACTCGATGAATTGCGGACCCCTCTGCTGAGCGGTTGCGCGGGGATGCGCCACCTTGTTGTGCCAGAAATCCCTTTCCTCATCCGCAAATGAGAATGACTCGCGTTCGACAGGATGCGCATTGGCGCCCCGCTCGACGATCAGGAAGTCGCGCAGGTTGGTCACGATGACGATGCCGTACAGACTGAGGTACTTGGCGACCTGTCCGCTGGCTGCGATGACCTTCACTTCCTTCTTCGTTGACTTTGCCTCTATCGCACCGCGAGACGGAGGCAGACCGGGTCTGGGTTTGGCCGCGCTCTTGCCTCCGAACTGATCGGCAGTGAAAAGCCCGCCATCGGGGTTGTCTGCTCCCTGATCCTTGAGGTTCATGACGCAAAGAACCTTCGGGCGCAGTGTCTTGCCCACGGCATTGAACAGATTGGCCACAGCGGGATAGTACGACGTCTCAGGTGAGTTTGCCTGCGTCGACCAAATGTCCCTCACTTGGGACAGATAGGCCTCGGCAATCCCTATGGCCTCACTGGCCGTCATTGGATCGACACTCGCATCCTGCTTCGCCACGGCTGAGAATCCCTTTGATTTTATGAATGAACGGAAGTGGGAGCCATCTTACCCGACTTAGCGCAGATGTCAAACCATCCGTGGGAATTCTGCCGACATCGTCGTCCATTCGGACGATCAGGGTGGTTCCAGACTGTTTCGCGAGACATCAGCATAAACCAATGAACGACAAGGCGTTGCCCCGGCATCTAGATTTCTGGAATTTTGTGAAATTCTGTGTTGACAGGGTGGGGGAGGAAGTCGCAAAATGTACGTTCGATAGAGGACGTTCAAGGCTCGGAAGGCTGACCCAGATAGAAGCGGAAGTGGTACGTTTCCTTTTTGGAGAGAAGGGAGCGTAGATGATGGGTTGCTCAAAGCCAGATGCACGGAGCGCACGACCGGCTCAGAGGGGAAGGAACTGTCCCTATCCGCCAGCACGTAAGTCCTTCAAAAATCATCACTTACGAATAATCAATCATGATGTCATTGCGAGCGAAGCGCGGCAACCTCCGTCCCTCATCAATCGTAAGGGTTTTACCCTCATCGAGCTTTTGGTGGTGATTTCGATTATTGTGCTGCTGGTGGCGATCCTGATTCCCACGCTGTCGCGGGTCCGCAAGCAGGCTAAGGCAATCGGATGCCAGTCCAATCTCCGGCAGACGGGCGTGCTCTTTGAGGTCTATGCCGGCGACAATAACGGAACAGTCCCCTGGTTCCCTCTGAGCCACCAAGGGGGTGTAGTATCTGACCCTGATATGGGTCACTTGGCCCTTTTTGGCGGGCCATCCTCAGACCACAGAGACCTGCTGCTGTGTCCCATGGCCTCACGAGCAAAGGAAAGCCCTAGCCCATACGATGTGTTCGGCATGTATGGACTCGGCGACACGTTCTCTGCGTGGTGGTTTGTCTTTACGAAGGAGCTGACCGACAAGGTTCGGCCCGGCCTCTGTATCGGAAGCTACGGGATCAGCGGGTGGCCAGCCGGGTTCTCGAGCGCGTCCAGCCGGCAGTCGGGACGAGACCCGTACGTCGTCCGGTCGGGACAAAGCGCGTACATCAGGGAAGCGCCCAGTGTGCCTTTCTATCTGGATTCTCTTTACTGGGCTACGCTTACCAGCAACTATCCGCCGCCATACGAGGGCTGCACGTCCCCGGAAGTCGGGATGAACTACTCATGCATCAATCGCCATGAGGGCGGGGTCAATTGCCTGTTCCTGGATTGGTCGGTGCGCAAGGTAGGACTCAAAGAGCTTTGGACGCTCAACTGGAACCAGGGCTGGAACACGGCCGGCCCGTGGACCAAACGCGGCGGCATCAAGCCCGAGGACTGGCCCGAATGGATGCGCGGGTTCAAGGATTATTGAGCGCTCCCGCTTAAACGCCGCGGGGGCTTTCGGTACATAAGGCGACAGGATTAGGATCGCTTCCCCAGAAGGGGAGCACGTAGCTCAGGGAAGACGGCTGCGCGAGGTTCTTCAGATATTCCCTGGCACGCAGGTGTAGGGTGTGCGCGTAAGAGCAGATAGAAAGGGGTTGGGGCGGGAGGGTCGCTTGTCGTGTGCTCGCGAGGGCATTGAAAAGACGCCTCACGGCGGCGCTACAAGCGGGTTTCCTCGTGCTTGGCCCTGTAGCCCCGGCCCTCCTCAACGCCTTCCGGCGTCATTGCCAGCGGCGCCAGGCAGAGGGAATCGGGTACCCCCGAATGGGTCGCGAGGGCAGGTGACGAGGGAATTACCGGACGTTCGGCTGTCCGGTCGTGGGGCGGCGGAAAGTTGCTCCAATCGCCATGCCGGTCATTTTAGAGAACGCCCCGGGCGTCCCAAAACCAAAAAAGACTTGCATAACCTGTGTGCTTGCGGTAAAATACAGGCTCTGGGAAACTGCGTTCGAGGGTCCAGGACGCATACGGCGGCGTTTTAGCTGGGAGAAGGGCATTATGGCTGGCATGTTTTACTCTCTGAAGGAAGCAGCGGACAGGCTCGGCAAGACGGAGGATCAGGTGCGGCAACTGGCCAAAGAAGGCAAGCTGCGCGAGTTCCGCGACGGCTCGCACCTGCTCTTCAAGATCGACGAGATCAACGCCTTGCTGGCGGAGGGGATCGACATCAGCGACGAGTCCCTGGAGTTGACTCCCGATGAGCCGTCTGCAGAGGCTGCGGCCGCCGAGCCCATCGAGCTTGGCGACCTCGCCGAGCCCGCCGAACCCGCTGAGCCCTTTGAACCGCTCGAACTCGAAGACCTCACCGAGCCCGCTGAGTCTGCCGAATCCGCCGAGCCCCTTGAGCCGCTCGAACTCGACGACTTGGCCGAGTCCGCCGAGCCCACCAAGCCGGCCGAGCCCGCAAAGGCCGACGCCGACGCGTCCTCCGTGATTGAGCAGGCCCTGGAGGAGACCGGAGAGGAGGACATTCAGTTGGAGGAAGAAGGGTCGTCGGCCTCCGACCTGGCCCTTGAGGGCGACGCATCCTCCGAGCTGGGCGTGGCCGCCGATCAGCAGGGCGAGGGCCTAACCAAAGAGGAAGAGACGCTCTTCCTGGAGGAGGAGCCGAAGCCTGCGGCCGAAACGTCGGCGGAGACCGATGAAGAGATTTCCCTGGCCGCGGAGAGTTCCGCCGCCGCTTCCGGCAGCGATATCACCGACATGGACACCGCCCTGACCGGCGAAGGTGCCGCGGTGCTGGGCGAGACCGATACTGAGTACGATGTCACCGAGGACTCGATGGCCGAGACAGCTAGTGCGGCCGAATCGGCCGGGACTGGGACTGAGGCCGAAACCGGAACCGGCGCTGAGGCCTCGCTTGAAGAGATTGAAGACGATGTTAATTTGGACAGCTTCGGCAGCGGTTCCGGCCTGCTCGACCTGTCCCTCCAGGCCGACGACACTTCCCTCGGCGGCATCCTGGACGAGATCTACACTGCCGAAGGCGGCGAGGAAGGTGCCGGCGCGGCCGCTGCGGCGGAAACGCCGGAGGCCGGCAGCGTCGAAGACATCACCGCCGAGGCCGAGACGGTCGTGCCCGAAGAGGAGCTGACCGCGCCGGAGTCCGTCGCCGTCGCCCCGGTCGCCGGGCCCGCATACGCCGCCTATGTCGAGGCCCCCCCGGACAGCCAGAGCAACATCCTCGGCATGCTGCTGTTCCTGCCTCTGCTGGCGTTGCTCTACACCGCGATCGTTACAGTCGCGGCGCTGAGAGGAGTCATGCCCAACATCCTCAAGCCCATCAAGGGCCTGACCTGGCCCATCATGGGCGCCGCCGTCGTGGCCGCTGGAATCGTCGTGGCCGTCTCCTTCTTCGCCGGCGGCGAGCGTACTAAAGCCGCTCCGAAAAAGGTCAAAGAGGTCAGGACCAAGGAAAAGCCCAAGAAAGAAAAGCCTGAGAAAGTAGCCCAAGAAAAGCCCCCCAAAGAAAAGAAGAGCTTCTTCGGCAAGAAAAAGAAGTAACCCGGCCTCCGCCCTTCCACAAACCAGCCGGTACCATGCCTCCGCTCGCGCAGGCATGCTCGACGCGCACAGATTAAACCACGAACAGCGTGAAGTCTCACTCGACGCAGATTTCACGGATTCACCCAGCCCGGCCTTCGGCCGGAACCAAGATTACCTCTCGCCAAGCACGCCAAGAACGCAGCGCGGCCTTCGGCCGCAACCAAACCGGTCATAGCCGAAAGAAACGAAAGAACACGAACAAATCGAAAACTGCACGCAAGCCCTGCCCATCCTTTCTTTCGTCTCTTTTCGTTTCTTTCGGCGACCTGCTCTTGTTCTCCTTTGCGGCATCAGAATGCTTGCCAAGAAAACAGGATGTTGCGCCTTTGCAGTGCAAAGAATGAAGGGGGGAATATATCTCCCTTGGCGATCTCTGCGTCCCTCGATCCAGTCGAGGGCAAGCTTTGCGAGAGACATAGTCCTTTTGGCTGTCAAGACTTGCAGCCTCCCGTCGGAATTATCCTGAAAAGACTTCGACTTGTTGCGGGGTTGTAGCACGGATTTCAACCGGGAACCGGCAACTGACAACCGAAAACTGTCAACTTTCTTCATTTTTCCATCCACATTCGCCGGGTGACAATCGCCTTTGATACCTGAACACGGTGGGGAGCATGGAGTGTATATGCGCATCCGACCCAGAAACAACGAATCACACAGATCACACGAATAGAAATGGGAGACTGGGAGGTCAGATTCGTGTCATTCGTGCAATTCGTGGTCAGAAGCAATCGACCACGGCCCCGCCGCAATCATCAATCGAAAATCATCAATCATCAATTCAAAGGCGTCCCGCCCAGTGGCTCTGGTATCTCTCTCACTTTTTTCTTGCCCTTGCAGACCACATCCGGCATAATAGCCGATTGGCTAGCGTGCCTTATGACCGGCGACATCGAGACGGAGCACCTTTGGCGAAACCCGGTGATTCGACTGGTTTGAGGAATTGAGAGGCCGATGGGTGAGCGACCGTGGGATCATGAGGAAAGTCACACAAAACCGGTGTGGAGAAGGAGATAATAGGTGGCTGTCCCGAATGGCGGTTCCTTAAGCATTGCAGGGCCCCGTTTTCACTATTACTGAAGCTTTTGGGCATGAATTGACGAAATCATCAAAAATGCGGTTCTTCCTGTGTTTCTCGGCAAAGCAACGTACTTGCCAATTCATACGCACGGCCTTGCCGAGCCGGTTATTGTGTGTCCCCAAAACCCTTAAGGAACCGCCATTCGTGGCTGTCCCTAGTTTCCAGTTTGGATGCCGATTTTGTCTCTATTCCCCTCAGTTGTCGTGCAAGGAAGCATTTTGCACGTGAATTCTGGGGGAATGACGGTATATTTGTACGTTAGCAGGCCGGCACTGTTGCCGGGGAAACGTCATATAGGAAATGTCGATTCACGAAGTGCAATAGGAGGAGACTATGGGACTTTCACGACGTGACTTTGTCAAGAAGATGGGCGCAGGGACGGTCCTCACCGGGCTGAGCGGTATGGCTGGATCGGTACCAGTAAAGGCCCAGACCGCGGCTGCGGGGACCTCGATTCCCCTACCGAAGGAACTGGAGGCACAACTACAACAACGCCTGGAGGCTCCCCTATTCGCCCGGAGTGCAGGGTCGGGACTGAAAGTGTGCGCAGAGGGCGATACGAACACCGACCCCTTGACTGCCGAGACGGTGCAAGTTGCCCCGAATCTGGAGCCCGTGATCCCGCACCCCGACCAGGGCGCCGAGGCGCAGGCAAAGTTGGCGGCGCTCGCCCAGAAGACCGGCAAGAAACCGAACATCCTGGTCTTTGTAATGGATGACGTGGGTTGGGGCGACCCCGGCTGCTATGGCGGCGGCGTCATGGCCGGCGCGCCGACGCCCAACATGGACCGCCTGGCGAGGGAGGGGTTGCAGTTGATCTCGTGCTACTCCCAGCCTACGTGCTCTCCTTCGCGCGCCACGCTGCTCACGGGCCGTTTGCCAATTCGCACCGGCATCCTACGGCCAACGGCGGCCGGCGAACAGGGCGGCTTGCAGAACGAGATTACCCTCGCCCAACTCCTGGGCCAAGCCGGCTATGTCACCCAGGCCGTAGGCAAATGGCACCTGGGCGAGAATGAGGCGTCGCAGCCGCACCATGTCGGTTTCGATGATTTCTACGGTTTTCTCGGTGTATCCGAGGACTACACGGAATGGCGGGACTCGTACTTCAACCCTGACATCACCCTCAACCCGGATCGCACGGCCATGGTCGAGGCGATGCCTTTCAATCGCGACCTGGTCCATGCCCGCAAAGGCGGCACCATCGAAAACCTGGAGGAAATCACGATACCGGTGTGCGCCGAACTGGATAGCAAGTGGGCCGCCTACTCCGCCGACTTCATCACCAGCATGGCCAAGAGTGATCGCCCCTTCTTCCTGTACCATTGTACCCGCGGCGCCCACTTCGACAATTATCCCAACCCCAGTTTCGCGGGCAAGTCGCCGGCGAAATATCCGTACAAGGATGTGATCGTTGAGCTGGACGACATCCTAGGCCGGCTGGTCCAGGCGCTGGACGATACGGGCCAGCTTGAGAACACCCTGATCTTCGTGACCTCGGACAACGGCCCGCAGATCGAGATCTGGCCGGACACGGGCTACACGCCATTTCGTTGTGGCAAGTGGTCCACGTGGGAAGGGGGTGTGCGGGTGCCAGGGATCGTCTATTGGAAGAACATGATCAGTCCCGGCCAGGTCTCCAATGGGCTCTTCGACTTTGCCGACTTGCTCCCCACCTCGTTGGCACTGGCCGGCGCGTGGAACCTCGTTCCCGGCGATCGGTACATCGACGGAATTGACCAGACTTCCTTCCTCTTGGCGGATGCCGGTCTGTCGAACCGCAAATTCGTCTACTATTGGCTGGGCACGACCTTCTCGGCCGTGCGCGCCGCCGAATATAAATTCGTGGCGGCCGGCATCTCCGGTGACGATGGCGACACGGTCAATCCGGGCGGTTGGACGTCCCTGGAAACCTATCCTCAGGGCAAGCTCTTCAACCTGTACCTGGACCCAAAAGAGGACCATAGTTTCCTGGTCCGCAAGACGATTCTCACCGACATCTTTGTGAGCGCTGTGGAGAAGCACAAGGCAACGCTAGCGTAGTGTTCGCGAAATAGCTGCAATTATTGTGCCTATAGGGCGTGGCGCATTAACACGCGAAGTGCAACACGGCGTGACGATCACGAGCCAGGCGGTCGGTTATTCAGTTTTGTCCATCTGGGGACGCTGTCCCCCAAACCCCTGGGATTTAGCGCTTGGGGCCGGAGGCAGGATAGAGGGGATAAGGCGACGTAGTATAGCTACCACGTCGCCCCTGTCCCTGGACCGCAGCGGCGCTCGGGTTGCTTCCCAGACTCCAGGGTGGGGGTCACACTTACACATTTCACACCGGCTATAGAGGATATGCATAAGCGACAATATGATGTGTCTGCTTTTCTTGGACTTCTTCGTGCTCTCGGTACCCTTCCTGGTTTGATCTGTGCATACAGAGCTCGCCTCGGCAGGTGTAGGCATCGCACCCGCCTGCCGGCGACCATTACTGTGCAGTTTGTGATCCGCCAAACAAAGGAGTGTCTTCTGGAGGAAGACTTGCGCTTATTTCCCACCGCACGAAGTCGTTGCTCTTATCGCTTCGGATCATTCTCGCCCACACCTCCAAGGGGTTCCCTTCGTAGAGGGCGCGAGTATAAACGTTGCGTGGGCGCCGAACGTTTGGGTCAACTATCTGCGAATACTCGTGGCCCATCTGGTGAAGGCCTTGTGGATTTTGAAACTCGATGAGTGACTTACCAGTCTCCGTGTTGATCCGAACGAATTTCACTGAGCATTTCTCAAAACCCCTCGAAACCAGGGATGGATCAACGTGGTACCCACTGCTTAGCGCACGTCTGTCCGTCGAAGAGAGATATATTGGTGAATCACCATGGTTGCTGACAATCGTTATCTTCTTTGCTGACCTATCGATAGGTTCGGTAAGATCAAGAAGAGCGTCATCAATCACGTCCATCGCTTTGATTACTTCCACAGTGTTCTCAGCTTTGATCTCATAATCCCTCGCCAATAGTCTCAGCGCCAGCAGGGCTTCCTCCCTGGTGAAGAACTGTCTCTTGTTGTCGATATGCCTCTTCATGAGGTCCCTGCGCCATTTCCAGAGCACTTTGGCGAGATCGTAGGTAACCATAAGAGCCAGAGGAACAATCACCAGAGCGATAACGTCGAAAGACTGTTTCTCGAACGCACGTATTCTTATTTGAGGGCAGATGTCCTGTGGACAGGGCTTGGTTGACAACTCCCTGTTGTGGTACATCGCGGCGCTGATCTGCCAGAAAGTTCTCCAGCCCTCAAGAGCCCTCGCCAAGTCGTGAATATCGATTAATCCCTCGTCGGAACCAAGGCCACTGAATGACACCTTGACCTCTTCGGGCACGGTTTGTCGAAGTTGTTCATCCACTAATCCACTCCAGCCACTGTTGTCCGCTTGTCCCGTTGACCTAAGCAGTGGGCTTCATCTTAGCAGATGTAATAATACCAGAAAACACTCAAGAAGTCAAACGACGATACGGCAGAATCGGTGTCCGGGAGACTATGAGCGCGAAGGCGAGCCCCCTATGCCCTCAACGCTCCATATCCTCTGCGGTTAGCGAAGCTTCTTGTGGGTGAATTTGCGGGCGTTCAGGGCTACGTAGTCGGCGACTATTTGGCCTTTGCCGTAGAGTTTCCACTTGTAGATCAGCAGGCCGTCGAGGCCTACGGGGCCTCGGGCGTGGATTTTGCTGGTGCTGATTCCGACTTCGGCGCCTAAGCCGTAACGGTAGCCGTCGCTGAAACGGGTGGAGCAGTTCCAGAAGACGTCGGCGGAATCGACGAGGCTCAGAGAGGGATGAGGGTCACACCTACACATTTCACGCCCGCTATGCAAGATATGTATAATCCATAATATGCCGTGTCTGTTTTGGCGTTCTTCGTGCTCTCGGTGTCCTTCGTGGTTGAAAGTCGGTTGTCAGTTCCCAGTTGTCAGCAGGAAATCGGTTGTTCGTTGTTGGTTGTTGGCGGGTGGGGTTAAAGTGGCGGGGGGGGGGCCGATAAGAGAGGCGTGAGTTGGCCCGCGGGTGCGGGCAGTCTTTTGAAAGGAACAAGACATGGTGTGCAATCGATGCGGATGCGGATCGGGCAAGAGTTCGAAGCCTGCGGCCAAGCCGAAAGCGGCGAGCAAGAGCAAGGCCAAGCCGAAGAAGAAGTAACCTCTAGGAAAACTCGAAATCCGAATACCGAAGTCCGAAACAGGCGCGAAGGCTCAAAATATCCCAAATTCCGAACGCCGCTTCAGGCGGCCGTTTGAGAGATTGAGATTTGGTGTTTTGGCATTTGTTTCGGATTTTCGTATTTCGGGCTTGGGGGGTGAGTCTGCCCCGGCACAAAGGCTCCGCGTCGGATATCCTGGGCAGCCTCTTCATGCGTCACTCTCTTGGAACTATACCTGTAATATCGGCTGAAACTATCACATCTGTAATCAAAAGTAAAGAAGAAAATGCAGGGAGACCCTCTTCCTTACCGGGACTTGTCGGGAGCGAGCGCCGAAGGTCACGGCCAACGGTCTCCAGGACGGACTTCCGCGGCATCCCATGCGGCCGCATCTGTAGTCCGCGGCCATTGCCGGAGACATCGCAGGCAGACGGACACGCGCAAAGAAACGGGGCCTGCACCGGGAAGGCACAGGCCCCGAATCGTTTACATCGGTTTGCAGCGACGCCGTCAGGCGCTTGGTTCCATGCGCGTACGGGCCACTGCAAACACGTCCTTACTTGCCCGCCAGAGCGGCAATCTCGGCATCGCTCAGAACGATGTCATACAGCCGGATCTCATCCAGCGCACCGTTGAACGCATTGCCTCCTCCTTGTGTGTCGGCCCCGAACTGAATAGGAGCCTCACGGCCGGTGCCAAAGGAGAAGGCGGCCTGGGTCGTCCTGACGCCGTTGACGTAGCACTTGGCGGTTGTGCCGTCGAAGGTCACGGCCACATGAGTCCACTGGCCCACCGGCACAGTACTGGCCATCTGGATATCGTTGCCCTCTCTCTGGAAGACAAGCGCTCCGCTGGTCTGGCCGATCTCGATCTGCCACATCATGCTCGTGCGGTCCCAGGCTCCGACTCTCTTGCCGATCAGGCCCTGCCAGGCGGCGGACAGGCCGTCCCACCTGGCCCACAGAGAGACCGTCAGCTTTCCAGTCTTCGCCGACGGGTTGAAGGTTCCCAGGTCTACGTACTGGTGGCCGCTGGCCCCATCGAAGAGCATGGCTTTGCCGAGCCCGGTGGGACCGTCCACGTAAGCGACCAGAAAGTTCGGATCGCCGGCCAATACGCCGTCATGGCCGTTGCCGGAGCTGTCCAGCAGGTCGTTCTCCAGTTTATACTGGGCCACCAGGCCAACCGGCACAATGGGCTTACCATACTGGATGTCGTCGATGAGCACTTTTCCGGCCCCGCCCGCCTTCGGACTGCTGCGGCTGCCGAAGCCGATGAGCATCTTCTTGACGGCCTTGGCGTTGACGCCGGTGAAGTCCGCCAGCGGAATGGTCCACGGGGTCCAGTCACCGATCAGCGTGGCCTGGGCGTCCGGATGGTTGATCACTTTGCTCTTGCCGGCACTATCCTGGAGCGCCACGTACATCTGCTCGGGCGCATTCGCCGGCTGGGCGACGCCGATATCGGCCGTCTGCCACTGACCGGTGACGTTGCCGCCGATCTTGATCTGGGAGAAGTCCGCCACGGCCAGATTGTCGGCCACAAGGCTGCAAACGACCATGCCGACGTAGACGCTGGTGGGCATGGTGATCGTCACCGAGGACACCGTACCATCCGTGTTGGTGAGCTTGGTCCAGGTCGTTCCGTTGGCCGAGTACTCGCCGGTGAACGTATTGCCACTGCGGGTGATTCTCAGCCACACCGGCAGCGGATTGGTATTCGCCGCCGTATTGAACCCCGTGGTGACCGAGCTGTTAGACAAGTTGCGGTACATCCACTCCACCAGGCTCTGCTGTGCGGCACTGATCATGTGGACCTGTGCGGCCAGCGGCTCGAGGCTCTCTCGGATCATCACGCCGGCCTTCGTCCAGTCGGCGAGAGTCTTAACGTTGTCCACTCGGACGGTGATGGAGCCGTCGCCGCTGAGCTTCTTGTAGGCATAGCGGAACTCCGCCGTCCCCTGGTAGATGTCTCTGCCGGCGCCGCTGAGGGTAATGCCTGAAGCGGTTTCGACAAAGGCCGCCGGGTTGCCCTGGAACCACAGGCTCAGCGTCGTGGCTCCGTTGGCCGTGAAGTTCTGAGGCGTCGTCCAGGCCCGCTCGATCTCCGAGTAATATGGAGTATCCACGTTGTTGTACTCCACCGGCATGGCCTGCCTGCCGCCGTGAATACTGCTGGTCTCCATAATGTCGCCGGCCGAGGGGTCATAGCCGACCATGGCGCCGGAGCCGTTGCCCTGGCTGCCCTGCGGGAAGAACTCGTCCGGCGAGAAGCCATAGCCGTCGGTCCAGGTCTGGAAGACCCGGTTGGGCGAATCATTCGTGTAGCTCTCAAAGTTGTCGATGTCAGCGTATTCGGCCGTGGTGAAGGTCCAGAGATCGCCCGGCCAGGAGGCGGCATCATTGACCTCGTCCACCTTCCAGAAGTAGGTCTGCCCAAGATCGAGCGATGGGGGCTGGTAGTTGCTTTCGGTGGTCGTGTCGGCCAATGCCGTGCCATCGATCACAGCCTGCTTATCGGTGCCGAAATAGACTTGGTGCGAGGCGGCCTTGCGTCCGTCACGCCAATCGAGCTTGGCATCGACCGCCACGCCTTCCGCATAGGCCGCCGGGATTGGCGCGCGGGCCTTGAGGGGCACGTAGGAGAAGCGGACCTCGCTCAAGCCGGTCTGCTGCATGATGCCGCCCCAGTTGCTCTGGATCGTCAGGCGGACATACTGCGCCTCTACGCCGGCCATATCCACGACGAAACCGGCGTAGGTGTTCGTGGCGTCGGCCCGGGCGAACTGCACCGTGTTCAATGTATTGAACGTTGTGCCGTCCATGGAGTACTCGATCAGGACATCCTTGGCGCCAAAGCCAACGCCCGGCTCGATCTTCTGGTTCGAGTTCCACACCTTCATTTTTTGGATGACGTAGGCCTGGCCGAAGTCGTACCGTATCCAAGCAGGCAGCGTACTGGTCCAGGAAGTGAACCACCCATCCGCATCCACGTTCGAATGCTGCTGGCCGTCGGGACTGAGGCCCGATCCATCGACGGTTTTCTGAGCCGTCATGCCCGCGCCGGTGTTGGCCGAGCTCGCCGTGGCGGTCACCCCCGTAATCGTATACGTGTACGGCTCTGTGGTAAAGCTCCAGACGTTGCCCTTGTAGACGCCGGTATCCGGCGGGGCATTGACTTCATCGATCCGCCAGTAATACACCGTGTCGTACTCCAGCAGGCTGGCCGGCTTGAAGCTCGTTCCCGTCTGGCCCTTGCTGACCGCCGCGGCGACTGTGGCGCTGTTGACATCATCAGAGCTGGTGCCCAGGTACACGTTGTGCGTGTTGGCATATTTGCCGGCAGTCCAGCCAAGCACAACGTCGCGCGGTACGTCGGGGGCGTCAGGAATGGGACTGGGGTCCTTGGCCGCTCCGGCAATCACCTTCCCTATCAGCACATTGTCGATGTGAAGACTTCCTGTCTGGCCGGCATCGGCATCGTTGGCGATGAGCACCCTCCCGATGCGGGTGAAACTCGCATTGTTGACGGTGCCGACCACCTTGCCGTTCAGGGTGAGGATGAAGTCGGTACCCTTCTTCTCCACCACGACGGTGTTATACTCCCCGGCCACCATATTGGAGCCGGCGACTTCGACCCAGCCGGGCCACTCGCCAGCCAGAGAATTGGCGCAACTGAAGGGCCCGCCGGCCCACGCGTAGAACTCGACGTAGGCGCTGCTTGCCGCATCGCTGAGTTGAATGTGGACGTTGAAGACGTCATCGGCCTTGAAGTCGAAGGAGACTCTGGTCTCCCCCGAGACGGGTCGGTAGATCCCGCATCGCGCCCAGGCCGTGGCCTCGGTCCCCGCGATCAAAACCTCGTTATCTACAATTTGGACCTTAATCGTGCCATCGGTCTGAGTCGACCAACCATTCCCTACGACGCCATTGCCTCTGTTGAAGTCGTCTGTGAAACCTGCTCCCCAGGCGCTGGCCGCCAGGAGCATACAGACAAGCACAGTGAGACATTTGATCTTACTCATCGCATTTCTCCTTCCAAATCGTGTTCGTAACTTGCTGGGCTTGGCCGACACCGCAGGCGATGACTCCGATGTGCAAGGCCGCGGCCGACCAAACGACTCGATTCCTATCAGTCGCACTGCGACTGACCCCAATGAACTCCCCTTATCTGCCGGTATTTGTCCCGCAGACTACCCGGAGTCATCGTACACGACGGCGAAAACGAACCTCTTGCACATGCTCGGCCTCCTTCAACAGGATCACGGTATCGACTTGACCACGGACCATCTGCCTGCGAAGAGTTCTGAAGACTTCGCATGCCCTCAGTATCCGCGTATCATCGGCAGTTCCTCGGACCCGGTGCACAACATTGCGGGGGTAGAACCGCACAGGGCCACCCCTGCCTGAGCCCTTCCAAGTGGCAGTTTCTTCCTACTCCATGCGGTATGGGGTTGCACCGGTTGGCATCCACCCAGGTTCCTCCCGTGACGATCACATTGCTGTCGCATCAGTTCTGCGAAGGATTTGCTCCACAGGTCCTATATTGTCGTCATCCTACCACGATGTGTGGCCAAGAGTCAACTGCAAATAGCGTGGCAAATAACGTCGCTTGGTTCGCGACCGCGTTGGATGACTTATGGTCGCCCGTGGGCCGTAACAGGCCATGTGTGAGGCGGCAGGTGGCCATTACGGCCCGGGATTGACGTAACCGGCGGCAATCGTCAAAACAAGGGGTGGCTGGGCGGCGTACCAGAATTGGCGTGGCAATTCCCCGTTGTTGGTGGTATTTTCTGGGGTCAAAGCCCTGGCCGGCGGTGCCTGGGGTCGGATCGCAGGCGCCGGAGCGACGGCCGGGGTGAAGCACAGTGGAGATGTTCATGGCACGGATGAGTCTTAGGGAAACGTTGACGAGACGGGCGGGCTTTGTGGTTCTGGCCGAGTTGACGGGCGGGCCGGGATTCAGCTTCGACCCCATCGAGAAGTTCCTCACGGCCTATCAGCAGGCCGTTGCCGGCGGGGCACAGGTCATCCCGGCCGGATTCGATTTCGCCGCAATCACGCTGCCGCAGAGCCCGGGGGGCGTGGCCAACATCGAGCCGGCCAGCGTTATCGGCCTCGTGCAGGCGAAAGGCCTGGCCGCTGGCCTCGACCTCGTCGCGCACGTCACCTGCAAGGATATGAACGCCGACGCCATCGTCAGCTCGCTCATGAGCCTGCGGAAGATGGGTATTCGCAACGTGCTGGCCCTGACGGGCGACAAGCCGGTCAAGGCACAGGGGGTCTTCGAGCTGGAGTCGCTCGGTCTGCTTCGACTGATCAAGCGGATCAACCAGGACGCGTACATCCAGGCCCGGCCGGAAGCGCTCGAGTCCGTCCACCGGTTCTTCACGGGGGCCGGCGTCTCGCCCTTCAAGTACACCGAAGCGTCGCAGATGCAGCAGTATTATAAGATGGAAAAGAAGATCGCCTGCGGCGCGGAGTTCCTCATCACGCAGGTCGGCTGGGATTGGCGCAAGTCCGCCGAGCTTTTCGCGTACCTGCGAGATGCCGGCCTGAGCATTCCGGTGATCGGCAATGTGTATCTGCTCAGCACGCTGACTCCGGCCCCGCGATTGATGCACGATCTGAAGCTGCCCGGCTGCTTCGTCAGCGACGAGCTGCTGGCGAAAGTCAACTCCGAGCGCGTCGACGATCACCTGGAGCGGGCGGCCCAGCAGGTGGCCATGTACAAGGCAATGGGCGCCGCCGGGGTCGATATCGGAGGCGTTCCCAACTTCGATCTGTTCACGCGAATCCTGCAGCGCGCCGCCGAGATCGGACCCGGCTGGGAGCAGTTCAAGGACAATCTCTGCTGGCCCGCGAAGAGCGTGTTCTATCTGTATGATGAGTCGGGCACGAGGGTCCGGCTCTCGACGCCGCGACCGACGTTCGGCAAAGGATTCTTCGATTTCACGCACCGGGCGATTCTGGACCCCAAGCATCGCGGTTTCCGCGCGCTGCGAAAAACGATGAAGGTCCTCGGCGCCGACAAGGGCAGGGGGGCGATCTACAAGCTGTTCAACAGCAGCGAGAAGTCGTTCAAGTACCTGCTGTTCGAGTGCGAGGAGTGCGGCGACTGCTTCCTGCCGGAGAATTTCGGGCTGTGCACGATGGGCGGCTGCGAGAAGGGAATGGACAACGCCCCGTGCGGCGACGCGACGGTGGACGGCCGCTGCGGCAACAACGTCGAGCGCGTCTGCATCGGCGAGCGAATCTACGAGGCCGCCGCCTCGGAGGATCTGAAATCTCAAGTTTCAGATGCTCAAAATCTGAAACCTCAAATCCCGGATTCTCGCGGGCGGGCCCGGCTGCGAACGATGATCAACAAGCCGCGAAACCCCGCCCTGGAGCATACGTCCTCCATCGTCAACTACCTGTTCGCGAAGGATCACACGATGACCCGTCCGCTGATTTCCATCGGCGAGGCGATCCACGCCTCCATCCCGAAGACGGGCAAGATCATGAGACAGTTGCACGCCCTCGGCCCCCGCGCTTACGCGACGGCCAGCGGGCCACTCGAATACATCAAGGCGCTGATCGAGACGCAGGCGGACGAGGGGGCGGACTACATCGCCGTCAATCTCGATGCGTTCGGCGAGGACGATCCGCAGCAGGCGGTGGACATGATGGTCGAGTACGTGCGGCTGGTGCGGCAATTCGGGCACGGCGTGCCCGTCTGCCTCGACAGCAGCAACGACAACGTCCTGATCGCAGGACTCAAGGAATGGTACAGAACGTCGCAGGCCGGAGGGGGGAGGCCGGAGACTGGAGGGCATTGCCTACAGCCTACAGCCTACAGCCTACAGCCTCTTCTCAATTCCGTGAAGGTCTACACGATGGACAAGATTCTGCCGCTGAAGAAGGAGTACGATTTCTCGTTCATTGGCCTGCTGGTCAGCGAGGACAAGCCGACCGGGCCCGGCGGGTCGCACTCCGTGGATGAGTTGTACGGCCTGGCGAAACAGATCTTCGAGCGGGCGGTCGGGCAGTACGGCTTCCGGCCGGAGCAGATCTTCTTCGACTCCACCGTTTTCCCGCTGGCGATCGATATGCCGATGGAGCCGGGCGTCCCCGGATACACATACCGGACATTCGAGACCATCAGAAAGATCAAAGGCGATCCCGCGATGAAGGGCGTGCACTGCTCGCTGGGCGTCAGCAACAGCGTGCGCGATCTGCCCGCGCGCAAGATCGGCGTCTGCCGGGCGTATGTAGCCAAGGCGATGGAGTACGGCCTGGACGCCGGCATCGTCAATACCTCGCACCAGTACGGCTCCGTCGAGCCCCCGCCCGAGCTGCTGGAGCTGGTCGGCGCCTACGCGCAAATGGACGGCTCCACAGAGAAGATGACCAAAGCCATGGAACTCATGGGCCAATTCTGCCGCGAGAACCGCAAGTCTACCTGACCGAAGCGTAGCCTATAGGTTGCCCAGTGGCTTGGTCTTGCCGATCTCGGGCTCGCGGGTGAAGACGCCGTGCGAGTAGGTGAAGCGATCCTCATCGTTCGTGGCCTGGGCCTGGTAGAGCCATGCCGTCCATACGGCGTCGAGTTCCTCATCCGTCAGGGACTGCAGGTCCAGGTCCTCCTCGCTCAGGAATTCATCGCGGAACTCGATCACGGCCATCCTCCCGGCACGATGAAGGGCAGCAGTGCCTGGGCTCGCTGGACCATCAATCGATGAGCCTCGAACAGGTCAAGCCCTTCCATTTGCCCGGTCAGGTCTGGCCAGGCCGCCGCCCAAGGCTTCGAGGCCTCCATGTACTTAGCCAGCCGCTCCTCGTTGGCTCTGATCAACTGGCGGCGCTCCGCATCCAAGGCGGCCTCCAGGGCCTCACGTCCCTGCTCGATTGCCGCCAGAGCAGGTCGCTTCCCGGCTAGGCTTCGCACTCGGCCTGGGTGCTCCTGGGCCAGGGCGATGAGGTCTCGCGCACTTCGCGAGTGGAGAATCTGGTCATCCACATTCGGCATCCTGCGGGCGAGTTCTCCAATCACTGCATAATCTCTCTCGCGGTTGGTTTTCTTCATGTCCGCGAGGTCCGCCGCTCCGACGAACGGGACTTCCCGGCCCTCTGCATCTCGCCAGATGCGCTGAAGCGTTTCCTGATCGATGCGCGGCGGTCGCGTGATGAAGTCACTGCGAACCCGCAGCTCCTGCCAGTGGAACTCCAGATGCGCACTCCACCCGCCCGCCAGCCATCGTACGTCCAGAGGGGCGCCGAATCGATATCGAGCCCCGTATCCGGCGAGGACGGAAAGCACATGCTCCATGGTCTGCGGGTCCTCCCGCAAGATCCAGTCGCCGTCCTTGCTCATGATGGCCAGCCGGTGGAGGACGACTGCCTGACCGCCCGCGAGGATCGCCCGCACGCGGCCGATATTGAACTTCCGAGTCAATTCCAGATAGATGTTCATGACCATTCCTGCACCTGACAACGCCGCATTATGCTGCGTGTCCGACGGGTCTGTCAACGAGAGATGGCTGCGATCCGCCTGGATCTCAGCGAGGCGCGGTAACCACGCGCGGATTCACAGCCACAGGGCGGCGAGGGTCAGGTAGAACAGTAAGGTGAAGACGTCGACGACGGCGAGGGTGACGGGGCCGGCGGCGATCTTGGGGTCCAGACGCAAGGCGTGCAGCAGGGTCGGCACGCTCAACCCGACGAGGCAGGCGCAGCACAGGGACAGAAGGATGCTGCCCCCAATGACTAGCGCAGAGGCGGGGTCCTGGCGCCACAGGAGAGTAATGAGAGCCACGAAGACGCCGGAGGCGGCGCCGAGGAGCACAGCCGTGCCGAGTTCGCGCCGGAGGGTTCTGAGGTACCATTGCGGTGTCGGCCGGGCGGCACGCAAGGCCTGGACCGTCACCGTCATCGATTGCGTGCTCACGCTCTCGCCCAGTCCGAGGACCAGCGCCAGGAAGAACGTCAGTACGAGGCTCTGCGCCAGGGTCGCCTCGAACGCACTGGCGAGCAGGGCGCAGAAGATGCCGCTGGCGATTGTCGCGGCCAACCACGGAAACCGGAAGCGGAACACCCGCGCCGGCGAGGCGTCGCGGATCTCGGACACGCGAAAGCCGAGGATCTCAAAGACCTCATCCGTCTGCTGCCGCTCGGCGATGTCGAAGACCTCGTCGGTGAACATGCTGACGTCCACGACGCCCACAAGGTGCTGACGCTCATCGACGACCGGGAAGGCCAGAAACTTGTAGAGGACGAAGAACTCGCAGGCGTCGAGCACGGTCGCCGTGTGCGGGATGGTGAGGACGTGGCGCACCATGATGTTGGAGATTCGCTCGTGCAGGTCGGCCGTGAGCAGCCGGCGGGTGGGCACGACTCCCACGAGCCGGTCCTCGGCGTCCACGATGTAAAAGTACACGATCCGCTCGCCGATCTCCCGCTGCCGGATTGCGTCCAGGGCCTGCTGCACGGTCAGGTCCTGCCTGAGCACGACGAAGTCCGTGCGTGCGACGGCTGTCACCGGCTGATCCGAGTGTGTCACACTTTGCATCATACGAGCAACTCAAGCCCCCAGAAAAATGAGTTGGGCAACCCCGTCGGAGTCGGCCCCATGATTGGCGCGTGCCGACCTCAGCTCGCGTCGGCCCAAGTTCTTACGCGTCCTATCCTTACCCCAGAATGCCTGCCCTGTCAAACCTGAAGACCGGGGCAGACGGCTGTCGCATCTCAGATATCCAGAGGAGCGATTCGATGTCGGGTGGCACCGCCAAACTCGTTTGACGGTGCTCATTCGACGGGGCTTTCTCCGTCGAGACCCCACGGGCAAACGGGTTTGCCCGTGCTACCCTTCTCCTATGCGCCGATGGCCTTGGCTTTGGGCTTTCGGTGCGGGCTTTGATTCCGGTGGGGGGCGCGGGTAGAATTGCGGCGTTTGGGCCGATGGAAATGTTTTCGGCTGACGCCGGATTTCCGTGAAGAAATCGGGCGCCTGCGGAGTCTATGGATGAGAATATCAAGAGCCGGAGATCGACATACAGAGTGAAGGTCATTGTCGATTCTTGATGTTCCGAGGTGTTCGACGTTGGGCACGGTATGCGACCAGAGCGCGACGGCCTTGTGGGATTCCCCTCAGGGCCACCGCGAGGCCTTCGAGGCCATCGTCAAAAGGCACATGAAAGATGCCTATTTCATCGCATTGGGGCTGGTCGGCAATCGCGAAGACGCCCTGGAGCTGTCGCAGGAGGCGTTTTATCGGGCCTACAAGCATTTCGATCAGCTCAACTCCAAGGGCAAGTTCTTCCCGTGGTTTTACCAGATCCTGCGGAACCTGTGCTTCAGCCACCTGCGCCGGAGGCGCGTTCGCAAGGCGTACGAGTCCCGGATCGAGGAGGGCGGGCCGCGGATCGGCGATTCGGAATCCGATCCGCAATCCGAAGCCTGCGATCCGCAGTCGGAGGGTCTGGCCGATCATTTCGATCCGGCGATGGTCGTGGAGCGAAACGAGTCGAACGACCGCATCTGGCGGGCCATCGGCCAGCTCGAAGAGAAGCACCGCGAGGTGATTGTTCTGCGGCACTTCCGGGACATGTCCTACGACGAGATGGCCAAGGTGCTCTTCTGCAATCGGGGGACGGTGACCAGCCGGCTGTTTTACGCCCGCCAGCGGCTCAGAGAAATACTGGAACATGAGAAAGGAGGTCAGGAACAATGACCTGCCAGGACCACAAAGACCTCATGATGGCCTACCTGGATGACGAATTGAACGACGAGCAGAAGGTGGCGTTCGAGCTGCACCTGGCGTCGTGTGCGGACTGTGCGAAGGACCTGGAGGAGTTCAGGAAGCTCAAGCGGATGACGGACTGCGTGGCGCTCGCAGAGCCGGAGGACCGAGTCTGGGACCAGTACTGGAATCATCTGTACAATCGGATCGAGCGCGGCACGGGGTGGATCCTGTTTTCCGTGGCGGCGATTGCTCTGCTCATCTACGGCGGCTTCGAGCTCGTCGAGACCATCATCGAAAACCGGACCGTCGGGGTCCTGGCGAAGATCGGCGTGCTGGCTTTGGTCGGCGGACTGGCTATACTGTTCGTGTCGGTCCTGCGCGAGAGGGTTTACTTCTGGAGCAGGGACCGCTATAAAGATGTCAGGAGATAACGCATGCTGCTGGCAACGACAGATACGATACCCGGAAAGACGATCATCAAGCACCTCGGGCTGGTGCGCGGCAACACGATCCGCGCGCGGCACGTCGGCAAAGACATCGTGGCGGGCCTGCGGAACCTCGTCGGCGGCGAGGTCGTCGAATACACGAAGCTGCTGGCGGAGTCGCGCGAGCAGGCCATCGACCGGATGATCGAGGAGGCGAGCAAGCTCGGCGCCAACGCCATCGTGGGGATGCGGTTCTCGACGGCCGAGGTGATGACTCACGCCGCCGAGATCCTCGCCTACGGCACCGCCGTCGTCGTGGAATAGAAATCCCGCCTGATTGTTATGGAGGAAACTCATGAATCTGGTGCGAAAAGTCTTCGTTGCTGCGGTCCTGTCGTACATCATGCCGGCGGCGTTGCCAGCGGCATCCTCGGACGACACCACGGCGGTGTCACTTACGGGCTCGTGGCTGGGGACGCTGAAGGTGGCGCCATCCACGGAACTGCGGGTCGTGTTCAACATCACCGCCAATCCTGACGGTTCGCTGTCGGGCACGATGGATAGTCCCGACCAGGGCGCGACTGGCATTGCGGTTTCGCAAGTCACGTTCGAGAACGGACGACTCCACCTCGGAGTCGATAGCGTCGGGGGTCACTATGACGGTACCCTGAGCGCTGACGGCTCCGAGTTCAGCGGGCAATGGACGCAGGCCGGCATCCTAATGGACCTGCCCATCAAGCGAGTGAAAGAGGCCCCCAAGGTGCGTCGGCCGCAGGAGCCGAAGAGACCATACCCCTACATCGACGAGGAAGTGACGTACCAGAACGCCAGGGACTCTGTCACACTGGCCGGCACGTTGACGATGCCGCGCACCGGTGGGCCATTTCCGGCGGTCATTCTCATCACCGCCTCAGGTCTGCAAGACCGCGATGAAAGTCTATTCGGCCACCGGCCCTTCCTCGTTCTGGCAGATTACCTGACCCGCCGGGGGATCGCCGTGCTTCGCGTGGATGATCGCGGCGTGGGCGGGTCGAAGGGCGGGCTGTCCGAGGCGACCAGCGAGGATTTCGCTCGGGACGTGCTGGCGGGAGTCGGGTACCTCAAGAGCCGCAAAGAGATTGATCCGAAGCGGATCGGCTTGATCGGTCACAGCGAGGGAGGCATCATCGCCCCCATCGCCGCGGCTCGATCGAATGACGTGGCGTTCATCCTGCTGATGGCCGGGACCGGCGTGACGGGGGATGTCATCATTGAGGGCCAGGCTGTGAACGAGCTCAAAGCCAAGGGTGCCGACCAGGCTCTCATCGATATGACGATTCAAAGTCAGAGGCGCGTTGCTGAGATCATCAAGAGCGAGGCGGATCCCAATATTGCCAAAGAGGAGATCCGTAAGATCATAACCGACGCTGTGTCGAAGCTCGATGAGAAACAGAAAAGGATTATTGAATACCACGAAGGCTATGCGGAGGCCCAGGCTCAGGGAGTGATGTCGAAATGGCTGCGCTTCTTCATCACCCACGACCCGACGGAGACGCTGCGGAAGGTCAAGTGCCCGGTCCTGGCAATCAACGGCTCGCTCGACACGCAGGTCCCGGCTAAGCAGAACCTGTCAGCCATCGAGCAGGCCCTGCGGGAGGGGAAGAACCCCGACTTCACTGTCAAGGAGCTGGCGGGACTGAATCACCTATTCCAGACGGCCAAAACCGGAGGGGGCGATGAGTATGCCCGGATCGAAGAAACCATGTCGCCGCTGGCCCTGGAGACCATGGCCAAATGGATCGAGGCCCGAGACAAACGGGAGTGATGTACGGCCGGATCAGAGCATCAGCAGACTGACGGCCATGATGAGCATGCCGAGGATGATGCCGGCGATGACGAGGTGTCCGTGGCCGTAGCGGTGGGCCATCGGCAGCAGCTCGTCAAGCGAGACGTAGACCATGATGCCTGCGACGAACGCCAGAGTCCCCGCCAGCACGCCGGGGGTCAGGAACGGCATCAGTACGAGATAGCCGAGCAGGGCCCCGGCCGGCTCCGACACGCCCGAGAGGAAGGAATAGATGAACGCCTTGTTCCTGTTCGACGTCGCGTAGAAGATCGGCACCGATACGGCGATGCCCTCCGGGATGTTGTGAATGGCGATAGCCAGCGCGATGAAGACGCCCAGGCGCAGGTCACTCAGCGCCGACGCGAAGGTGGCCAGGCCCTCCGGCAGGTTGTGCGTCCCAATCGCCACCGCCGTGATCACGCCCACGCGCATCAGTTGGCGGTCGTGGCGCCGGGGCGCCTCGGGCTCGTCGAGACCCTCGAGGTTGTGCGGGTTGTCCGGCTGCGGCACGATCAGATCGATCGCTGCGATGAACGCGATGCCGATGAAGAAGGCCAGCACGCCCAGACCCTGCCCAACGGTCTGCGAGGCCTTCGGCAGCAGCTCCACGAACGAGACGTAGAGCATGACCCCCGCGGACAGGCCGAGCGCGAAGGACAGGTAGATGACCTTCGGCCGGCGGATGAGATATGCGATCGCGCTGCCGATTCCGGTGGACAGGCCCGCCAGCAGCGTCAGCGCCAGGGCCGCACTCACGTGTCCTGATGTTTCCATATGTATGTCACCTCATTCGGTATACCCATCTACTGCTCACATTTCGCGATGGTTCACGTCAGTCAGGGAGTTCGCATACGTGTCTGCGGCGTCGTGAACTCCATCGGTTCCAGGCGGGGGTTGATCGCGTGGATGATCAGGAGGTTCACAAGGTACGCGCCGGCGGCGATGGCGAAGAGCACATGGTACTGGCCCGTCCACTCGAGGATGTAGCCGGCGAGCTTGGCGATGAACATGCCTCCGATCGCGCCGGCCATGCCGCCGATGCCGACGATGGAGCTGACTACCTGGCGCGGGGCGGTGTCGGAGACGAGTGTGTAGAGATTGGCCGAGAAGCCCTGGTGCGCGGAAGCCGCCAAGCCGACCAGGAACGTGGCGACCCAGAGATGGGAGACGCTGGACGCCGCAAATACCGGCACGACGCACAGGGCGCAGACCAGCATGGCCGTCTTGCGGGCGGCGTTCACCGTCCAGCCCCGCCGGAGCAGCCACGAGGAGAGCCAGCCGCCGCCGATGCTGCCCACGTCTGTCATCAGGTAGATGGCCACCAGCGGCGGGCCCAGGTGCAACAGGTCCAGCCCATACTGCTTATTCAGGAAGCCCGGAATCCAGTACAGGTAAAACCACCAGATCGGCGAGCTGAGGAACATGCCGGCGACGAAGGCCCACGTCTGGCGGTATCGCAGCAGCGCCAGCCAGGGAATTCGGACGGCCGGGTCGGGCGGATCGCTGCGGATGTAGGCCAGCTCTGCGGGGGAGACTGTCGGATGCTTATCCGGGTCCCGATAGAACCGCCACCATCCGACCAGCCACGCCAGACCCAGCGCGCCGGTCGCCAGGAACGCCGTTGCCCAGCCGAATCGAATTGTCAACCAGGGGACCAGCAGCGGCGCCACGAGCGCGCCGACATTGCTGCCGGCGTTGAACAGGCCGGTAGCCAGCGCTCGTTCCTTCTTGGGAAACCACAAACTGACGGTTTTGATCGCCGCGGGGAAGTTGCCGCCCTCAGCCAAGCCCAGCGCGAAGCGTGCGGCGCTGAAGCCGAGGACCGTCATAGGGATCAGCAGCAGCCAGTGCCCGGCGGCCTGCGAGATCGACGGCGCCCAGTCGCCCAACGTGGCCTCGGGTGGAATGAGCCGGGTCAGGGCGTGGGCCATCGCCGCCAGGCTCCAGAACAGGACCGCCAGGGCGTAGCCGCGTCTGACGCCGATGCGGTCGATCAGCCGGCCCGCCCCCACGTAGCCGATGGCGTAGGCGATCTGGAAGGCGAAGACGATGTTGCTGTAGTCGATTTCGCTCCAGCCGAGTTGTGCGCCCAGTTCCGGCTTGAGGATGCCGATGATTTGCCGGTCGATGTAGTTGAGCGTGGTCGCGAAGAACAACAGCGCGCAGATGCCCCAGCGGGACCAGCCCACCGATGCCCCGATGACTGCCTCAGCGGTTCGATCCCTTGACATACGACGGTCTCCGACAATGGCGCTGCGCGACGCGACGAACTGCATCCGGCAGAGGGTGACGCCGGCCCGTTTGCACCGGCCCGATATTGTTGTATGCCTGTGGACGCGCGTCAAGGACCTCGTGGCTCGAACTTGAGATGTGCCCCTCGATCGTTTAGCATTGTGGCATTATCGGAATACCGTTGAAGTCCCGTGTGGACGAGGAGTGAACGCATGACAATGAGGCTATGGTCTATCGTTGCTGTGTCGATGATTGCGGGTATGTCTGGCGGCCCAGTGGTGAGATCTACTGACACGGCTGGTTCTGTCACGTTCTTCGTAGCGCCCGCGGGCAATGATGCCTGGTCGGGGCGGGCGGCACAGGCGAACAGCGCGCGGACGGACGGGCCCTTTGCGACGCTTCAGGCGGCGTGCCGGGCCGCTCGCGAGATCGGGACGGGGCAGAAGCGGACTGTCGTCATGCAGGCGGGGGAGTACTTCCTGAACGAGCTGGTCGTGCTCACGAGCCGGGACAACGGTTTGCAGATCATCGCGGCGCCCGGCGCTGCAGTTCGCCTGTACGGCGGGCGAAAGGTGCAGGGCTGGCAAAAGGATGGCGAGAAGTTCTATGCGGCCGATCTCCGGGGGGTCAGGGAAGGCTCGTGGGACTTCCGAACCCTGATCGTCAACGGCCGTTATTGCTCACGGGCCTGCCTTCCAAAGCAGGGGTGCTTCGAGCACCTGAGTGTCTTCGATGTTCCCTGGATGACGACGACCGGCGGCGGCTGGAAACGCAAGCCGACCGACCAGGAACTGACCGCGATGAGATACAAGCCCGAGGACCTCGGCCCCTGGCTCGACATCCGCAACGCGGAGATCACGGTCTATCACATGTGGGATGAGTCGCTCGTCGGCATCTCGGCCAACGACCCGAACTCGCACACGCTCGTCTTCTCGACCCCCGCCGGGCATCCGCCGGGCGCGTTTGGCGTCAAGAAATATGTCCTCTGGAACGTGCGGGAAGGGATGACCGAGCCGGGGCAGTGGTACCTCGACCGCACGCGGGGCAAAGTCGTCTACTGGCCGCTGTCCGGCGAGGACATGACTGCCACAGAGGTCATCGCCCCGGCAGTCGAGTCGATCATCAGTCTTAACGGCACGAGGGACAATCCCATCAAGGACGTCACTATTCGGGGCCTGACGCTGGCCGTGACGACCACGCCCCTCAAGGCCGGCGGCTTTGGCGCAGGCCGGTTCCACGGCGCGCTCGACGTGTCCTCTGCGGAAGGCTGCACGTTTGCCGATCTGGAGATCCTCAACGTCGGTGGGCAGGCGATCAAGGCCTCGGGCTCGAACCTCCGCATCGCAAGATGTCACACGCATCACGTCGGAGCCTGCGGCATCCGCTTCAACGGCAACGGCATGGAGATCGCCGACAACCACGTGCACGATATCGGCCTGACATATCCCAGCGCGATTGCCCTGACCGGCGATGGGGACAACTGCCGCATCAGCCACAACCACGTCCATCACACGCCGTATTCGGCCGTCACGTGCGGCGGCAAGGAGAACCGCATCGAGGCCAATCGAATCCACCACGCCATGCAGGAACTGCACGACGGCGCGGGAATCTACTGCTTCGGCGGCAAGGGTCTCATCCTGCGCGACAACTTCATCTACGACATCGTCGATACCGGCGGCTACGGTGCCTCCGCCTACTATCTGGACGAGCAGTGCGAAGGCTGCCTCGTCGAGAAGAACCTCTCGATCAACGTCGTTCGGCCCTCGCACAACCACATGGCGACGAAGTGCATCATCCGCAACAACGTCTTCATCAACGACGGCGACCTCCAGCTCACGTTCCCGCGTTCCTCGGACTATATCTTCGAAAAGAACGTCCTCTACGCCAAAGGCAAGATCACATTCGACAACTACGAAGGGATCGCGACCGCCGCGAACAATGTCCTTTTCAGCGGGCAGAGCGAGGTAACGTGCAACAAGCTCGACCGCTACAATCGCACCGGCAGCTACCCCTTGCAGCCGGCCGGATCCAATCGTCATGCGGATCCGAAGCTGACCGCATATGAGCAAGGCAAGGTTGAGTACGCCCCGGACTCTCCCGCCCGCGAGGCCGGCATTGAGCCCATTGACGTGAGCACCGCCGGGCCCCGGCCATAAGGCGACGAATTTTATCTTGACTGCGCCGGCACGTTCTGGTATACACAAGATGGCCGGCAGGGTGCAAGGTGGGACGTCCGGCCGGAGCGGAGACGCGTGGAGCATGGTAGTGAAAACGGACTGAATGAACGGAGTCGGAATATGGCAAGCACAAATGACATTCCCCAAACGCCTCAGAACCCGCCAACCGGCGCCGGCGAGCCGGTCGGGCCCGGGCCGGTCGGCCCTGAGATGGACCACGACGCACGCACCTGGGCGATGATCTGTCACCTGGCGGGACTGGCCTTTCTGTTGCCCGTTGCGCCGGTGATCGGCGGCGTGATCGGTTCGCTCATCGTCTGGCTGGTCAAGAAGGATCAGTTCCCCTTTGTCGATGAGCAGGGCAAGGAGGCTGTCAATTTTCAGATTACGATGCTCATCTACGGTGCCGTTTCATTCATATTCTGGTTCATCTGCATCGGGGTATTCTTGACATCAGCGGTGGGCATCGTGGACATCGTGCTGGTCGTCATCGCGGCGATGAAGGCTAATGATGGGCAGCATTATCGCTACCCGTACCCTCTGATCTTCCGCTTCATCAAGTAGATGCTGCGATTTGCGGTCAAGCTGCTCCTGAGCGTGGGCGTCATTCTGCTGGCGACGCAGATCGGTCGCAAGGCGCCGACGCTGGCGGGCCTGATTGCGGTCATGCCGTTGACGAGTCTGCTCGTGCTCCTGTGGCTATACTGGGATCATCGCGGCGACTTCGCCCTGATGAGCGACTACTGCGGCGGGGCCCTGCTGGGCATCATTCCGACCATCCTGTTTTTCCTGATGGCCCTTATCTGCTTTCGCCATCGCCTGCCGTTGTGGGCGGTCTTGTGCGCGAGCTTCGCCGTCTGGCTCGCGGGTGCCTTCGTGCACCAGTGGCTTCTCCGCCGGTCGTGAGCCTTCCGCCGTGCCGGCGTAGAGAGCTTGACGCCACATTGCCGGACGGCTATAACCGGGCCCATGCAGGATACAAGCGTCCTAAGATTCGTCGTCATCCATGCGACTGTTCTTTCCCTGCTGGCTGGCTGTGCTCACTTTGAGGCCAGGCCGCTGTCGCCCGAGCAGACGGCACAGCAGTTCGAGGCCCGCACGCTGGATGACCCGCAGTTGAAGCAGTTCCTTGAGGCAAATTTGAAGCGCGAGCTCGCCGATTGGCCGCTGCGGGAGTGGGACTTCGATGTGCTGACGCTGGCGGCGCTCTTCTATCACCCCGATCTCGATGTGGCGCGGGCCCAGTGGGCGGTCGCTCGGGCGGGCCTCGTGACCGCCGGTGCTCGGCCTAACCCCGCCGCCGACATCGCCCCGCAGTACACGACCAACTCGGACAAGGGCGTTTCGCCGTGGGTGGTGGCATCGACCCTCGACATGACGATCGAGACCGCCGGCAAACGCGGCTACCGCATCGAACGGGCCAGGCACGAGTCGGAGTCCGCCCGCCTGAGCCTGATCGAGCAGGCTTGGCAGGTGCGCAGCCGGCTGCGTGCCCGTCTGCTGGATTATGCCGCTGCCAATCGCCGGGTCGCGTTATTACGGGACGTGCAGGCGATTCAACAACAGACGGTCAATCTTCTGGAGGGTCAACTGGCGGCAGGTGCCATTGCGATCACCGATCTGACAACGGCCCGCGTGGCCCTGCTCAAAACACAGGGGGATCTCGCGGATGCGCAGCGTCAGGCGGTCGAGAGTCGAGCCGGCGTCGCGGAAGCGCTCGGCGTGCCCTTGCGTGCCCTGCCTGCAAGTCTTAAATTTGAAATCTCAAATTTCGAAACTGGCGCGGACTTGGAATCGGCCCAGGTCCGGCAGCGAGCGTTGCACGGCCGGGCCGACATTCTGGCGGCGCTGGCGGACTACGCCGCGAGCCAATCGGCCCTCCAACTCGAAATCGCCAAACAATACCCGGACATCCACCTGGGACCCGGATACGAATATGACCAGGGTGAGCACAAGTGGGGCCTGAGCGTGGGCGTCGAACTGCCTGTGCTCAATCGCAACAGAGGCCCGATCGCCGAGGCGCAGGCCAGGCGAGCCCAGGCCGCCGCCAAATTCCTCGCGCTGCAGGCCCAGGTGATTGCCGAGATCGACCGGGCCCTGGCGGCCCGCGCCGCTTCACAGGAACAGTTGCGGCAGATCGACGCTTTGCTCCAAACGCACCAACAGCACGTTCAAGCCGTCCAGGCCGCGGTCAATGCCGGCGGCGCCGACCAGCTCGAGCTGGCTTCAGCCCGGTCGGAAGTAGCGCTGGCCGAGGTGGCCCGGCTCGACGCGGCGATCAAAGCACAGCAGGCGCTCGGCCAGCTCGAAGACGCCGTGCAGGTCCCCTTTGACGCGATGCAGTCCGTCGAGCACGACCCCCGCACCCAGGCCGGGAAGGAGAAGAAACCGTGAACAAACTCATTTTGGGCATCCTGCTCGGCCTCGTTCTCGGCGCGGCGGGCACCGCCGGCTTTCTGATGTGGCGAGGCCAGCTTGGCCTTGTTCTCCAGGGGCGGGACGCCCCCACCACGGAAGGGGAAGCTGAGCAAAAGGCCGAGGAATTGTTCCTCCAGCAGGACGCCGAAGGCCGGACGCTGGTCAAGCTCGATCAGGAGACGCAGGCTCGCATGGGACTGAAGGTGCAATCCCTGGCCGCAGCGCAGATGTCGCCCGAGGTGAAGGGCTACGGCCGCGTCCTGGATCCAGCGCCGCTGGCGGCGCTGGTGACCGAGGCCGCCTCCGCTCAGGCCACACTACAGGCTTCCTCGAAGGAGTACGAGAGACTGAAGGTTCTCTACAATCAGAACCAGAACGCCTCTGCCCGGGCGCTGGAGGCCGCTGAGGCCGCGATGAATAAAGACCGCATTGCACTTGAATCCGTGCAGTCGCGACTGCTGCTCGGCTGGGGCCAGGCAGTCGCCTCGCAGGCGGACCTGCCGGCGTTCGTCCGTTCCCTGGTTGCGCAGGAGACCTCGCTTGTTCGCGTGGATTTGCCGCTAGGCGAGGATCTGCCGGCTTCTCCAAACGGCGGCCGGGTCGCTCCACTGGGCGCGCCGGAGCATTTGTCGGATGCCCAATATCTCGGTCCGGCCCCGAGTGCCGACCCGCAGATGCAGAGTCGCGGCGTTCTACTTCTCGCGAAGGCCGCTCCTTTGCCGCCGGGTACGGCGGTGCTTGCGTGGCTGATTGTCCCCGGTGAGAAGCAGTCCGGCGTGATCGTGCCGCGAGGCGCGATCCTGCGTCACGAAGGCCGGACATTCGTGTATCTCCAGACCGCCGCCGACACCTTCGAGCGCAAAGCTGTGGCACTCGGGCATCCGGCCGGCGACGGATGGTTCGTCAGTGAGGGCTTTGGGCCTCAGGACAAAGTCGTCGTTGTGGGAGCACAGGAATTGCTCTCTGAGGAAATGAAGGCACAAGGGGGAGGCGAGTAGAGTCCCATGCTGCAAGCCCTGGTCCGGTTTTCCCTGAAGTACCGTGGCGTGGTAGTGGCGCTGGCCTGCATCCTTCTGGCCTACGGACTCTACGTCGCCAAGAACGCGAAGCTTGACGTGTTCCCGAATTTCGTCCAGCCGCAGGTGGCGATCCAGACGGAGGCGCCCGGCCTGTCACCCGAGCAGGTGGAGCTGCTCATCACTCGCCCGGTCGAAACGATGGTCAACGGGTTGGGCGATATGGAATCGCTCCGATCGGAGTCCATCCAGGGCCTGTCCATCATCACCGTCGTATTCAAGGAAGGCACGGACGTGTTCCGGGCCCGCCAGATGCTCGCAGAGCAACTGGCCGAGACGGCGAGCGAAATGCCCACCGGCGCCCAAACCCCTCGCATGACGCCGCTTACGTCGTCGACGATGGAGCTGCTGAAAATAGGTCTGATCTGCGACAAGATGACGGCGATGCAACTGCGGACGTTCGCCGACTGGACGCTTAAGCCCCGGCTGCTTAGCGTCCCGGGGGTCGCCAAGTGCAGCATTTTTGGCGGCGAGGTCCGCCAGCTTCAAATCCAGGTCCTGCGGGACCGCCTGTTCGCCTATGACATGGCGCTGTCCGATGTGCTGGCGGCGGCACGGGCCTCGACGGCCGTCATGGGCGCTGGCTTTATCGAGACCAGCAACCAGCGGATTACGATTCAGACCGAGGGCCAAGCCCTGACGCCCGAAGAACTCGGCGAGGTCGTCGTGACGCACAAGAACGGCGTCAGCGTGCGGCTCAAGGACGTGGCCCGCGTGATCGAGGGGGCCGAGCCGAAATTCGGCGACACCGTGATCATGGGCCGGCCCGGCGTCCTGATGACCATGTCGAGCCAGTACGGTGCCAACACGATGGAGGTGACCCAGGCGCTGGAGGCGGCGCTGGCGGAGATGAAGCCGGTATTCGAGAAAGAAGGCATCGCACTGTATCCGCGTCTGCACCGGCCCGCGACGTTCATCGAGACCGCGCTGCGGAACATGAAGCACTCGCTGGGGCTTGGTGCAGTGCTGGTGGCGGTCGTTCTGTTCCTATTGCTGGGCAGCGTGCGGACGGCATGCATTTCGCTGGCGGCCATTCCGATGTCGTTGCTGACGGCCGTCATCGTGCTCGAGAAATTCGGCATCACCATCAATACCATTACGCTCGGCGGCCTAGCCATCGCACTGGGATCCGTGGTCGATGATTCCATTATCGACGTGGAAAACATCTTCCGCCGACTCCGCATCAACAAGACGCTCCCGAAACCGCGCCATGTATTCCATGTCGTGCTCGATGCCTCGCTCGAAGTGCGACGCGCGATCATCTACGCCACGTTCATCATCGCGTTGATCTTCCTGCCGGTGCTCACGCTGACCGGGCTGCAGGGCAGCTTCTTCTCGCCGCTGGCGTTGAGTTACCTCCTCGCCGTCCTGGCATCGCTGCTGGTGGCCCTGACGCTCACCCCGGCACTGGCATATCTGTTCTTCGACAAAGGCGTGCGAAAGATCAGGGAGCCGCGCCTGCAACACGGGCTAAAGGCCATTTACTGTAAGGTACTCGGCTTCATCGCCCGCTGGCCGCGCGCGATCATGGTCGCCGTGGCCGTGATTTGCATCGGTGCGGCCACGCGCCTGCCGTTTTTTGGCGGGGCCTTTCTGCCGGATTTCCGCGAAGGCCACTTCGTTCTCCAGGTGTTCGCTTCGCCCGGCACATCCTTGCCGGAAATGGTGCGGATTGGGACGCAGATTTCCGAGGAGTTGCTCACGAACGAACACATCGCCACCGTTGAACAGCAGGTGGGCCGCGCCGAGTTGGGCGAAGACCCGTGGGGACCGCACCGCAGCGAGTTCCACGTGGACCTCAAGCCCATGCCGGGCCGGGAAGAAGCGAAGATGGCCGATGCCGTTCGCGGCATCCTCAAGCAATTCCCCGGCATCCAGTTCGAGGTGCTGACCTTCCTCGGCGACCGCATTGGCGAAACCCTCACGGGTGAAACCGCGCCTATCGTGGTGAACATTTTCGGCGACGACCTCGACGTGCTCGACGCCAAGGCCAAGGAAGTGGCCGCTGTGCTCAATTCCGTGTCCGGCCATGCAGATGTGCAGGTGAAAGCGCCGCCTGGCGCGCCGCGTATCGCCGTGCGCCTGCGGCCCGACCGGTTGACGCAACTTGGTTTCCGCCCGGTGGAAGTGCTGGAAGCGATTCAGACCGCTTATCAGGGGACCGTCGTGGCCCAGACACATCGCGGCAACCAAGTTGCGGACGTGGCATTGATCCTGAACGAGTCCAGCCGCCAAGACCCCGAGACGATCGGTGCACTGCTGCTGCAAAGCACGTACGGGATGCGTGTTCCGCTGAGCGAGTTGGCGGAGGTCTACCCGACGAGCGGACGCTTCTCCATCCTGCACGAAGGCGCGCGACGCCGCCAGACGGTGACCTGTGCCACGAGCGGACGCGACGTGACATCATTTGTGGAAGAAGCCAAAAAACAAGTCGCTGCGAAGGTCAATTTCCCCGGCGGCACGTACGCCGTGTTCAGCGGCGCGGCGCAAGCGAAGGAGCAGGCCCAGCAGGAATTGCTGCTCCACTCGGCCATCGGCGCCGTAGGGATTCTGTTGCTGCTGACCGTTGTGTTCCACAACTGGCGCAACCTGCTGCTGCTACTGGCCAACGTGCCGTTCGCGCTCGTCGGCGGCGTGCTGGCCGTCTGGCTGACCAGCATGCTTGGTGCATCGGGCCAGGGCACCTTGACGCTCGGTTCGCTCGTCGGATTCGTCACTCTCTTCGGCATCACCATGCGCAACTCCATCATGATGATCTCTCATTTCGAGCACTTGGTGAACGAGGAGGGCATGACGTGGGGACCCGAGGCGGCCATCCGCGGGGCGTCTGAGCGGCTGATGCCGATTCTGATGACGGCCACCGTCACCTCGTTAGCTCTGCTGCCGCTCGCGCTCGGCACGGGCGAGGCCGGCCGCGAGATCGAAGGCCCGATGGCCATCGTCATTCTCGGTGGGCTGGTGACTTCGACCGTGCTCAATTTGCTCGTGCTGCCGACCCTGGCGCTGCGATATGGGAGATTCGTGGCTGAAGAGAGGACTGAGTTGTGAGACGATGGACCCGCAGTTCGAGCCGCGGAATGACCCGACGGGATTTTCTCAAGGCACTTGGCTTGACGGCCGCCACGGCGTTGCCGGGGTGCAGCCGGTCTTTGCGAGGCGGCTCGGCAAGTAATGAGGAACCTCGGCCGAACTTCGTGATCGTCTTCATCGACGATATGGGCTATGCCGATGTCGGCTGCTTCGGCGCCGAGGGGTACAAGACGCCGAACATCGACCGGTTGGCGGCTGAAGGCACACGGTTCACCGATTTCTACGCGGCCGCGTCCGTGTGCACGCCATCGCGGGCGGCCCTGCTGACCGGCTGTTATCCCCAGCGGGTGAGCCTGCCCGATGTGCTTGGCCCGCGCGCCAAAATCGGGATCAGCGATCAGGAGGTGACGATAGCCCAGATGCTCAAACCGCTGGGCTACGCGACCGCCTGCTTCGGCAAATGGCATCTTGGCGACGCCCCGCAATTCCTGCCGATGCATCACGGCTTCGACGAGTATTTCGGCCTGCCGTACTCGAACGACATGTGGCCGAAACACCCCGAAGCCCCGAAAGACTATCCTGACCTGCCGCTGATCGAGGGCGACCAGGTCGTCCAGCACAATCCCGACCAGACACAACTGACGACGTGGTATACGGAGCGGGCGGTGCGGTTCATCGAGAAGAACAAGGACCGGCCGTTCTTCTTGTACCTGCCGCACTCGATGTGTCACGTCCCGCTGTTCGTCTCGGACAAGTTCAAGGGCAAATCGGCGCGGGGCCTGTTCGGCGACGTGATCATGGAGCTCGACTGGTCCGTCGGACAGATTCTCTCGACGCTGAAGCGCCTGGACCTCGACAGGAACACGATGGTCGTGTTCTGTTCGGACAACGGCCCGTGGCTCAGCTACGGCGACCACGCCGGCTCAGCGAAGCCGCTGCGAGAGGGCAAGGGCACGAGCTTCGACGGCGGGCAGCGCGAGCCGACGCTGATGTGCTGGCCCGGGCGGATTCCCGCCGGCAAGATTTGTCGCGAGCCGATCACCACGATGGACATCCTGCCGACAATCGCGCGCCTGACCGGGGCCAGACTGCCGGACCACACAATCGACGGCAAGGACATCTGGCCGCTCATTGCGGGCGAGCGCGGCGCCAGGAGCCCCCACGAGGCATTCTTCTATTACAACGGCTGGGCCCTGGAGGCGGTTCGCAGCGGCCGATGGAAGCTGCACTTCCCGCACGGCTACCGCACGCTGAACGGCCGGCCCGGCGGCACCGGCGGCATTCCCGCCAAATACGAGCAGGCCAAAATCGACGTGGCTCTGTTCGACCTTGAAAACGACATCGGCGAGCAGCACAATGTGGCAGATCAGCACCCGGACGTTGTCGCAAAGCTCCAACGCCTTGCCGACGAGATGCGGCAGGACCTCGGTGACTCCTTGCAGAAGACCACCGGCACCGGCCGTCGCCCCCCGGGGAAGGTCTGAGTGATTGACGCTGTTTGGTGGCGAGGCCATCTTGGCCTTGTCCTCCAGTGGATGCGGTGCAGGCAAGATGCCGGCGAGATGCAGGGGCAGGACGCCCTCGCCACGGCGAAGGCCATCGCCAAGCTGCGCTTGACGCTGAAGATATAAAGAGACGCAATTCTTTCGTCGAGTTACGGTACGATTGTTTTGGGCAAACAATGGCAACTCAAGTCGAAAGGAATTGCGTCATGGCGGTCTA